>Ga0209279_10000013_pt1 | contig 160311 bp, 129 predicted proteins | sample CoawatmetaG00DNA_3_FD_187508 | JGI IMG/M metagenome (GOLD analysis project Ga0209279, IMG submission 187508) | Marine microbial communities from the West Antarctic Peninsula - Coastal water metaG006-DNA (SPAdes) (version 2) | ecosystem: Environmental > Aquatic > Marine > Coastal ...
AGGTTCCTCAAAAAGCTTGAAGTTGTTTCTACGGCATACTTCCTCGGCAATAAAATATTTTTTAAAGTGGGGGATTTAGATAAAATAGTATTTTCTAAGTGCCTCAGTTTTTTTAAAATGTCTTTCTTTCAAAAGTGCGAATCCAAAGAATTTAAAATATATTTGCAGCAACAACACAACCCAAACAAATGAACATTCTTATTTTAGGCGCTGGAGGCAGAGAGCACGCTTTTGCATTAAAATTATCTGAAAGTAATAAGGTACAACAACTCTTTGTAGCTCCTGGTAATGCCGGAACAGATACAATAGCAACCAATATTAATATTGACATTTCTGATTTTGAAGCAGTCAAGCAGATTGTTTTAAAGCACGCTATTAAAATGGTCGTGGTAGGTCCTGAAGGGCCGTTAGTCGCCGGAATTCATGATTTTTTTTTAGCAGATGCAGCTTTGAAAGGGATTCCCGTAATTGGTCCCAAGAAAGACGGAGCGCTGTTAGAAGGAAGTAAAGATTTTTCGAAACAGTTTATGCAAAAGCATGGGGTGCCTACAGCGAGATATCAATCCTTTACCAAAGAAAATTTACAAGAAGGCTTTGCTTTCTTAGAAACTTTGGAGGCTCCTTATGTTTTAAAGGCAGATGGCCTTGCAGGTGGAAAAGGAGTATTAATCCTTAATGATCTAGAAGAAGCAAAAACCGAATTGGAAGAGATGGTTTCTAATGAGAAGTTTGGGAAAGCTTCTACAACGGTTGTGATCGAAGAATTTTTAAAAGGTATAGAATTGTCTGTTTTTGTTTTAACAGATGGTAAAAGCTATAAAATACTGCCTTCAGCGAAAGATTATAAAAGAATTGGAGAAGGCGATCAAGGTTTAAATACAGGAGGAATGGGAGCTATTTCTCCAGTACCGTTTGCAGACAAAGCATTCTTATCCAAAGTAGAAGAACTAGTGGTAAAACCTACAATTACAGGCTTGCAAAAAGATGGAATTGATTTCAGAGGATTTATCTTTATTGGTTTGATGAACGACAATGGAAATCCCTCGGTAGTGGAATACAATGTAAGAATGGGAGATCCAGAAACAGAGGTGGTATTGCCAAGAATAGCATCCGACTTATATGAGTTGTTTGAAGGAGTGGCGCATCAGAATTTACATGAAAAGTCTTTTGCTGTTTTAGACAAAACGGCCACTACGGTAATGTTGGTTGCTGGTGGATACCCTGGCGCATATGCAAAGAACAAAGAAATTACCGGATTTGAAAATATTGACGAGGCGATTGTTTTTCACGCGGGAACAGCAACGGATGGAGATACAGTGGTTACCAATGGAGGTAGGGTCATGGCAATAACTGCGCTTGGAGACACTATTGAAGAGGCCTTAGAAAAAAGTTACAGGAGTATTGATAAAATTCATTTCGATCAAATGAACTATCGCAAGGACATTGGTTTTGATCTCGTTTAAAGGAACTTAAGTTTTGAATGGCGACAATTTTATAAGAAAGTAGTGCAGTCTTATTTTATCTAGGTTGCCTTTTCCATGGTCAATGAAAATTCGGATCCCTTGCTAAAAACACTCTTTAAAAAGATAGTTTGGTTGTGTGCTTCTACAATATGCTTCACAATAGAGAGTCCCAAACCAGAGCCACCTTGTTCTCGAGACCTGCTTTGGTCTGCTCTGTAGAAACGTTCAAACAAACGAGGCACGTGCAAAGGCTTAATCCCTTCCCCATTGTCAATGACTCTAATCAGAAATTTCTTTGAATTATAGTCGTCTACTGCAACAATGGTAGTTCCGTTAGGTTTGCCATATTTAACAGAATTGACAAGAAGGTTGATAAGCACTTGTTCTATTTTTTCGATGTCTCCAACTACAAAAACTGGGAAGTCGTAAATGCGATCGAATTTTAAGATGATATTTCTCTTTTTAGCTTTCATCTCCACCAAATCAAAAACATTTTGAATGATTTCCAAGACGTTAAAAACCTCCATGTTTAGCTTTAATCCGTCTGTTTCCAGCTTTGCAATCATATCTAAATCTTTGGTTACTGCAACCAAGCGTTCTACCCCTTTATTTGCACGTTCCAAGTATTTTAATCGAATATTCTTGTCATCCATGGCACCTTCAAGCAGGGTCAATATATAGCCTTGCACCGTAAAAAGAGGCGTTTTTAGTTCGTGTGCAACATTGCCTAAGAAATCTCTACGAAAAGAATCTCTTTCGGTCAAACTTTTTATTTCTAAGCCTTTTCCTTCTACATAGGTTTGCATGCGTTTGGAAAGCTTGTCGATATCTGTAGTTACGGACTCCCTTCTCAGATCGTTGACATCTAAAATAGAGACATCTTCATATATTTTCTTTAGCCTTCTGTAAATAAAGTGCTCTGCTCTGTATTGGATGATGGTGAACGAAATTACAAAAAGGACCAAAACACAAATTAAGACGGGACCAATTCCTAAGTTTTTCTCAATAAAAAGATAAGATATGGTGGCAATAGCAACTGCTAGTATGGTTAAATAGATCGCCGACCAAAGGGCGTATGAATAGGTTTTTTTAATCTTCATCAAAATAGTTTTATTTATCTGCTTCTAGCAAAACAAACTTATATCCCACTCCTTTGACCGTTTTAAAATGGTCATCTCCAATTTTTTCTCGTAATTTTCGAATGTGAACATCAATTGTTCTTCCGCCTACGACTACTTCGTTACCCCAAACAGTATCTAAGATCACTTCTCTTTTAAATACTTTTCCTGGTTTTGAAGTTAAGAGGGAGAAAAGTTCAAACTCTTTTCGTGGCAATGAGATGCGAATGCCCGCTTTATACACAACATATTCTTCTCTATCTATAATTATATCTCCAATGGTAACCGTCTCTTCATTTAGTTTTTCAGATTTCAATCTCCGCAGCAAAGACTTTACTTTACTCACCAAAACTTTGGGTTTGATTGGTTTTGTGATGTAGTCATCGGCACCCGCTTCAAAACCTGCAACCTGAGAGTAATCTTCTCCTCTCGCAGTTAAAAAAGAAATAAGTACGTTTTCTAAAGCACTTATTTTTCTAATTTTTTCGCAAGCTTCAATACCATCCATTTCTGGCATCATGATGTCCAATAAAATTAAATGAGGCGTATTTTTTTTAGCAGATTTAATGGCTTCTTGACCATTGGTAGCCGTAAAAATTTGGTATCCTTCATTCCTAAGATTGTACCCAACAATTTCTATGATATCCGGTTCATCATCCACTAGTAGAATTTTAATCTCGCTTTTATTCATGAAACACAGTTAAATTTTGGTAGTAAAAATAGCAATTTAAACTGAAAGAGCTAAAGTAATTACAGGCAGATTTATTTAGTTTACAATTGTTTAATGATTAATTAACAAACTGCTAAAAATTTAAGAATCATGTAATTAAAAAGTTAAAAAGAAGCGTATTGATTCAAATTGCTTGCGTATTTGTGAGTTTTTCTATTTATAAGGGTTACTTTGCAACTTCATTAATTTAAAATATACAATATGAAAAAAAATTACATTTTTACATTATTAATTACATTGTGCTTGACCGGAGCCTCTTTTGGACAAACTCCTATTATTACTATGATATCTGATGGTGATTGTGCTGGAGGAACACCAAAGGTCTTGGAGGTTTATGCGAACGGAACAGTAGATTTTTCATTATTTTCTATAGAGAATCAAACAAATTCAAATACGGATTGGGGTAATTCTAAAAACTTAGCAGATTTAGGAACGGTGACCGATACTTTTGTATATATAGTAAATAAGGCTGATTTAACTATTTTTAGTGCTGAATTTCCTTCTGTAAGTGTTACAAATGTTATATCAACAAGTGCATTAAGTGTAAATGGAGACGATAGAGTAAGAATAGTTAAAGATTCTGATTCTTCTGTTCAAGATCAATATGGTGTTGAGGGAGAAGATGGTAGTGGGAAATCTTGGGAGTATAAAGACGGTTATGCTAAAAGAAATGATGCAACAGCAGGAAATACAGGTACTTTCAATGATGCTAATTGGACTTTTTTTAAATCAGGCTTAAACAATCAAGGAACTTGTCAAGATGGAGCAACTTTTGAGTCTATTATTTCATTAGGAACTTTTACCCCGGCAACAGCATCTATCTCAAACAATGCAATTGCAGGTTTTTCAACCTATCCAAATCCAATAACAAACAATACATTCACACTTACTTCCGCTTCTAATGAAGAGAAAAGTGTAATGATCTTTAATTTGTTAGGAAAAAAAGTATTAGACACCCGTTTTTCTGGAACAAAATCAGAAATTAATGTTGCTGCAATGAATGCAGGACTTTATATTTTGAAAGTAACAGAAGCAGGAAAAACAGCTACTAAAAAGTTAGTGATTAAATAAGTTACTACTTTTTCTTACCTTTTAAAAGCTCCGAATGTATTTCGGAGCTTTTTTATTTTCACTACCTTTCCTTTAGAAAAAGAAAAATACACTGCTATGAATTTATCTGTCAACCTAAAGGATGTCCTTTTTTTGGACATAGAAACCGTTCCTCAAAAAGAAAAGTGGCATCAGCTTTCTACAGAAACACAAGCCCTTTACGAAAAGAAAACAAAGTACCAGCGAAAAGAAGAGTTCACAGCCGAAGCATTCTACGACCGCGCAGGGATTTGGGCAGAATTTGGAAAAATAATTTGTATTTCAGTAGGTTATTTTATTGCGGATGCAGCGCAAGAAAAATTTCGTTTGACTTCTTTTTACGGCCACGATGAACACCGAATTTTAACGGATTTCAAGACCTTGTTAGAGACTCATTTTGTGAAGAGAAGCAAGCTGCTCTGCGCACACAACGGAAAAGAGTTTGATTTTCCTTTTATCGCTAGAAGAATGATTGTGCACCAAATAGCACTTCCGGAAAAGCTGAATTTGTTTGGCAAAAAACCTTGGGAAGTTCCGCATTTAGACACTTTGGAATTGTGGAAATTTGGAGATTACAAACACTACACCTCCTTGAAATTACTGACTGCTATTTTAGGGATTGCTTCCCCAAAAGACGACATTGATGGCAGTGAAGTAGCGCAGGTCTATTACCAAGAGAAAGACCTAGAAAGAATTGTTGCCTATTGCGAAAAAGACACGCTTGCCGTTGCGCAAGTTTTATTAAGGTTTAACAACCAAGCCTTGTTAGCAGATTCCGAAATTGTGCGGGTTTAGTATTCCATTGACAATTGCGGTGATATTTTTACTTTTAGCTGTGATTATTGGATTTAGTCTTCTAATTTCATAGAAAGTTCCAACCAGCGTTCTTCTTTCTGCGCAAGCTGGTCGATCGTTCCTTGAAGTTCCTCAGATTTTTCAGCAATATCATCAGTAGCAATGGCCACCTCTAAAAATTGCTTTTCAATAGTTGCTTTCTTTTTTTGAAGCCTTTCAATATCTCCTTCTAAAGTCCCAAACTCTCTTTTTTCATTGAAACTTAATGCATTTTTAGTCGCTTTTTTTTCGACTTTCTTTGCTACGGGTTTTTCTGCAATTTCTTTTGGAGCAGAACCATCATATGCTCTAAAGTCTGAATAATTCCCTGGGAAATTTTCTACAACACCTTCTCCTCTAAAAACAAAAAGGGCGTCTACAATTTTATCCATGAAATACCGGTCGTGGGAAACTACAAGTAAGTTTCCAGGGTAGTCTAATAAAAAGTTCTCTAAGACATTTAAAGTAACCACATCCAAATCATTGGTGGGCTCATCAAGAATTAAAAAATTGGGATTCTGAATCAATACCGCACACAAATACAGTCGTTTTTGCTCGCCACCCGAAAGTTTTTCTACAAAGTCATACTGCTTTTTCTTATCGAATAAAAAACGTTCTAATAGCTGAGAAGCAGATATTTTTCTTCCTTTAGAAAGCGGTATAAATTCTCCAAATTCTTTTACGACCTCAATTACTTTTTGTCCTGGTTTTATGGTAATTCCTGCCTGCGTATAATACCCATATTTTACCGTTTCACCTAAAACTACTTTTCCTCCATCTAAATCCGCTTTTTCTGTGATAATATTTAAAAAAGAAGATTTTCCTGTTCCATTTTTACCGATGATTCCAATTCTTTCTCCGCGTTTAAAAATATAATCAAATCCGTCTAGAATCTTTTTATCCCCAAAAGACTTGTATACTTTGTGAAGCTCTAAGATTTTACTTCCTAAGCGCTCCATATTGATTTCTAGCTGCACCTGATGGTCTTTTCTTCGCTGGTGTGCACTTTCTTTAATTTGATAGAAATCATCGGTTCTAGACTTTGATTTTGTTGTTCTTGCTTTTGGTTGCTTGCGCATCCATTCCAACTCTTTTTTAAACAAACTCTTCGCTTTGCCTAAGTTGGTCGCTTCCAAAGCCAAGCGCTCTTCTTTGTTCTGCAGATAATAAGAATAATTCCCTTTGTATTTATAGATTTTACCCTCGTCTAACTCTAAGATTTCGTTACAAACGCGTTCTAAGAAGTACCGGTCATGTGTGACCATGAACAGGGTTATTTTTTCTTTTGCAAAAAAGGCTTCTAACCATTCGATCATTTCTAAATCCAAATGATTGGTAGGCTCGTCTAAAATTAATAAATCGGGTTTGTTAATAAGCACAATCGCCAAAGAAAGTCGTTTTCTTTGCCCACCAGAAAGTGCTCCCACTTTTAGACTGAGATCCTCTAATTTTAGTTTGGATAATATTTGTCTGTACTGGGTTTCAAAATCCCAAGCGTTGTGCTGGTCCATTAGGTCAAATGCCGCCTGATAGGCATCACCATCATCAAGATTTTTAAGCGCTTTTTCGTATTGATTTACGATCGAAAGAATTTTATTGTCAGTAGCAAATATGGTTTCTTCAATAGTTAAATCAGGATTGATATCATCTTTCTGAGCTAAATACGCAATAGAAATTCCTTTTCTACTGACTACCTGCCCAGCATCGGGAACATCTAAATTTGCGATAATATTTAGTATAGATGTTTTTCCACTTCCATTTTTTGCAATGAAAGCTACCTTTTGATCTTTGTTAATTCCGAAAGAGATGTCTTCAAACAAAACACGCTCTCCATAGGCTTTAGAGATATTTTCTACTGATAAATAATTCACTATTTGTATTTTTTTACAAAGAAACGAAAAACCCAAGCAAAGGCTTGGGTTTTTGAGTCATTTAATTTTCAGAGATCGCATTGGGGGTACGAACTAAAAAATTAAACACACTACAAACATATACTTAAATAATGATCTTGACAATCCCCGAAAACAGTGTTTTTTTCGCACTACTGAATATGGGATGCTGTCTTTTATAAGTGAGTGCCTTCGGCTGTTTCCTGCTTTTTTGAATAATAATTTTTATAAATATATAATTCTGTTTTAGGCATAAAATAAAAATTTTCTAAAATAACCGTTTGTTTGGAGGGTGTTTTTTACCCATTTCAAATATTCTAAAATGTTTTTAATAATGCTATCTTGCGTCTTAAATATTGAAAAAGAGCATATGAAAATAATTGTACCAATGGCAGGAATCGGTTCTCGTTTAAGACCACACACCTTAACCGTTCCCAAACCGTTAACAGTAATCGCAGGAAAACCAATTGTACAAAGATTGGTAGAAGATATTGCCGCTGTAATTGATGAAAAAATAGATGAAATAGCTTTTATAATTGGTCCCGCAAAAAAAGGCTTTCCGGCAAATACTTCGGAACACTTGTTGAAAATTGCAAAAGGATTGGACGCAAAGGGAACTGTATATATCCAAGAGGAAGCTTTAGGGACTGCACATGCACTTTTTTGTGCGAAAGATTCACTCAGTGGACCCTGCGTTGTTGCGTATGCAGATACCTTATTTAAAGCAGATTTTAAGTTAGATGCGAATGCAGATGGGGCTATTTGGGTAAAAAAAGTTGCAGATCCAAGTGCTTTTGGAGTGGTGAAATTAGAAAATGGTTTTATCAAAGATTTTGTAGAAAAGCCGAAAGACTTTGTTTCAGATTTGGCAATTATAGGAATCTACTATTTTAAAGATGGAGACAAGGTACGAGACGAAATCCAATATTTAATTGACAACAATCTAAGAGAAAATAATGAATACCAATTAACCAATGTTTTAGAAACTTTAAAAAGAGACGGGGCGAAATTTATTCCCGGAACCGTAGATACTTGGATGGATTGTGGAAAGAAAGATCCAACAGTAGATACCAACAAGCAAGTTTTACAATTTGAGCATAAGACAGGAAATAATTTAGTCTCTGATGATGTTGTTCTCGAAAACTCGGAAATTATACAACCTTGTTATATTGGGAAAAACGTGGTACTTAAAAACACAAAAATTGGACCTTATGTTTCTATCGGTGAAAACAGTTTTGTAGAGAACGCAACCATTACAAACTCCTTAATACAAACCAATGTAGTAATTTCCAACGCAAAATTAGACAATGCAATGATCGGAAACCATGCAAAATACGATGGGAACTTTACCTCTGTTAGTATTGGAGATTACACGGAATTAACCTAACAATCTTGAGCACAAAGAAAAGGACATACAGAAAAGAGTGGCGCTTATTTTATCTTAAAAGGGCTCTTTTTTCTTTGTTCTTTTTTTTGATATTCTTGAAAGGCTTCACCCAAGAGCGTATCCTAGCGCCACAGGACTTAACAGAAGAGATGGAACTAAATTTCCAGGACTTTTTCTTCAAAGCACTTTCCGAAAAAGCAATTGGAAATCATCAGAAAGCCCTAGAAAATTTAGAGAGTTGCAATCAAATAATACCCAATACGATGGCGGTCTTTTTTGAGTTTTCTAAAAATCACTTGGAATTAGGGAATCTGTTTTTAGCGAAAGAATATATTGAACAAGCACTTAAAATTGATCCTAAAAATAACTGGATGCAAAAGCATTTGACAAAAATTTTTAAAAGTGAAAAACAATCTTTAGGGGGCATACAAAATAGCCAAAAACCAAGCATTTTAAGTTTAAAAGATAGCTTAGAAAAAGGAAGTAGTAGTCTTAGTAGTCCAAAATTGCAGGATGTTGAGGATGTTTTTAAAACCTTTGAAACCGTGCAATCATATGCAGCTCTAAAACGTATTTTAGAGCGTTCTAAAGAGAATACAGCGCAGCTTTTAAAGTACAGTGGAGAAGGGATCCTATTGTTTCCTGCGCAACCTTTTGTATATTTAATGCATGGAGAAGCATTGAACTCAAAAAAGCAGTACAGCAAAGCTTTAGAAATTTTAAAAAGCGGTCTTGACTTTGTTTTTGAAGGTTCTGTAGCGATTTTGTTTTACAAAGAACTTGCGATTTCTTATCAAGGTTTAGGGGATGAAAACGCAGCAAAAAAATACAGAGAAAAGTCAAAAAAAATTAAAAATTAAAATGCGTACGTTAAAATATTTATTGCTGTTCGTCCTTTTTTTTACTTCTTGTAAAATAAAAAAAGAGGCTTCAGATACTGCGGGATTTGTGAAAGAGATGTCGGCAAAAAAGGTAGTGAAAAAACACATTGCAGCCAACTTTTCTAAAAAAACTTTGAAGGCTAAGTTCAAAGTAGCGTATAGAGACAGAAAGATGAAACAAAGTATTTCTCTGGCTTTAAAGATAAAAAAAGACAAAGTAATTTGGTTAAAAGGAACAAAGTTTATCAATATTTTTAAAGCAAAAATAACACCAGAAAAAGTGCTTTTTTATTCCTCTTTAGAAAAAACTTATTTTGAGGGAGATTTCGCGATGCTCAAAAAGTTATTGGGAGTAGAAATCAATTTTAAGCAATTGCAAAACTTATTTTTAGGGCAAGCATTGGTAAATCTTAAAAAAGAAAAGCAAGAGGTAGCAGTTGTAGAGAATACTTATGTGCTTTCTCCGAAGACGCAAAGCAATTTTTTTGAGGCACTTTTTGCAGTAAATGCTGAGAATTTTAAATTAGAATATCAATCAATTATACAGGGTCAAAAAAGGCAGCGCTTAGATATAAACTATCCTTCCTACACATCAATTCAGGAGGAAGTGTTTCCAAAAGAAATAAAAATCAATGTAAAACGAGGAAAAGAAAGCACAACCATAGATTTTACATTAAAAACGATTGAATTTAACACGAAAATAAATACTTTTTTTTCTATTCCTAAAGGATATAAACGCATACAGTTATAGTGATAAAAACACGATTTTACATAGCATTTTTCTTAGTCTTTTTTAGCTGCTTGTCTTCTTTTAGCCAAACCAAAAGACAATTAGAACAACAACGGAAAAAATTAAAAAAGGAAATTTCCCAAGTAAACACGCTCTTGTTTAATGCCCAAAGGAAAGAAAAAAATGTGTTGGAAGATTTAAAAGATCTAAACCAGAAAATAGCCGTCAGATTCGCACTGATTGAAATCATCAATGCAGAAACAACTCTTTTAGCTACAGCGATTATAAAAAATAAAAAAGAAATTGAAAAACTAGAAAAAGAGCTTGCACTTTTAAAGGCAGATTATGCGAGAATGATTTTTAAATCTTACAAAAGTAAATCACAACAAAGTAGGTTGATGTTTGTACTCTCCTCTCAAAATTTTCAGCAGGCATACAAGCGTTTACAATACATGAAACAATACACTTCCTTTAGAAAAAAACAAGGAGAAGCGATTGGAGTGCAAACAGATATTGTGAGAAAAATGAATGATTCTTTGTTTTTTCAAAAGCAATTAAAAGATACTTTGATGCTTTCTGAACAAGATCAAAAGGAAAAGATTGAGTTGGATAAAAAGGACAAAGAAAAGCTAATTACTACAATTAAAAAGAAAGAAAGTAAGTACCGAAGAGAAATTCAGAACAAGATAAAAGCAGAAAAAAGGCTTGCAAAAAAAATAGATAAAATTATTCGTGAAGAAATTGCCAAGGCCAATAGATTGGCGCGTGAAAAACTGAAAAATAGCAGTAAAAGTATAAATAAAAATGAGTTTGTTTTAAGTCCAGAAGCAAGAGCTTTGGCGGCAAAATTTGAGTTAAATAAAGGGAAGTTACCGTGGCCTATAGAAGAGGGATTGATTACTAGGCGCTTTGGGAAACAGCCGCATCCAACCTTTCCAGGAATTACAATTAACAGCACAGGATTGCACATGGTAACCCGAAGAGGGAAAAGTGCTGCAGCTATTTTTGATGGAAATATTTTGAATATATTAGTGACATCCGAGGGTAAAAAAAATATATTAATTCAACACGGAAATTATATTACCTCCTATAATAATTTGGACAAACTATATGTAAGAAAGGGAGATGTAGTAAAAACAGGAGAAAAAATAGGGCAAATATTTACCGATAAAGTTTCTGGGAAAACAACCCTAATTTTTGTACTGTATAAAAATACAACAAAACTGAATCCTTCTTCGTGGATTTTAAAGCGATAATTGCTCTTATTTTGGAGTGTACATAATATTGTTCTGAAGAATAATAGAATTTGGCAATGTAATTAAATTTTTTTCAGCGGTTCTTAAGGTGATAAAAAAAGCACCAATATCTTTAATCTCTCCAGTAATATTGTTCACGCTATCTTTTTCTAAGATGGTAATGGAGTCTCCAATTTTCACAGGATAGTTTACAAATAAAATAATCCCTGCGGTAATATTAGAGAGAATAGACCATTGTGCAAAAAAGGCAATTCCTAATATGGTTAAAAAAGAGGAGATATAAATTAATAATTGTTTTTCATCAACTCCCCAAATAAAAGCAACTACAACCAGCAGCGTAATATAAATAAGAATACTAATTATTTTATTGGTTACTAAAATTCGGGTGTTTCGAAATCCGAATTTTGTTTCAATTTTCCGAAGTGACTTTGTAATTAACAGTCGAATAAAAAAGGCGAATAAAAAGACAACTAAAGTCTCTAGGATTTTGTAGTGATTTAAAAATTCCATTGTTTTAATTTTTTAACTAAATAATGCCTTTAATTCGCTAGCTTCATTCGGTTTTAACTTACCTGCTAAAACTAAGCTTAATTGTTTCCGTCGTAAAGCGCCTTCATAGCGTTCTTTTTCTAGTTCTGTTTCCGGTATTAATTGTGGAATTTGAACCGGTTTTCCAGTTTCGTCTACGGCAACAAAGGTATAGATACCCTCATTTACCTTTGTTCTATGTCTTGATTGTCGATCTTCAATCCAAACGTCAACATAGATTTCCATAGAAGAATTAAAGGCCCTAGAAACTTTTGCTTCTACGGTAACCACACTGCCAACAGGCACTGATTTATTAAAAGCGACATGATTTACAGAAGCTGTAACTACAATTCTACGAGAGTGTCTTCTAGCAGCAATACTGCAGGCCCTATCCATTCTAGCGAGTAGCTCACCCCCAAAAAGATTGTCTAAGTAATTTGTTTCTCCAGGCAAAACGAGATCTGTTAAAATAGTCAAAGATGCTTTGGATGTTTTTGCTTCCATAAAAGAGTAATTTTTATGCAAAGGTACGCAATCAGCTATTCATAAATACTGCTGAGAACAGAAAGAAAGGTAGAATTATTTGGTAGCTTTAACTAATAACCAAGCGTCTTGCGATACTGTTTTCCTGATTTTATATAAATGATTAATCGCATCATTTTTTTCTACATAACTATCAAAACTAACTTGGGTTAAGCCCCATTTATTGACGCCAATAATTTTTGAATTAAAGCCGTCTGCAATTAACTGTTTTACTTTTCGGTGCGCATTTTCTTTAAATTGAAACGCTCCAGCAACCACATGGTAAGGTTTGCTAATCTCTCGGACAACATTTAGTTTTAAAGTAGGTAGCGGGTTAGAAATGACAAAGGTAGCAGATTGTATCTTTTTTTCTAATGCTTTTTGCTGACTTGCAAACACTTCTTTCTGCTGTTTTTGCTCATAACCTGTGTAGCCAGCAAAACTCAATGTTAATACAATTGCCGCAGCTGCCGCATATTTTATAAATGTTGGAATTACTTTTTTAGAGTCCGTTTTAACAATAGGAATCAATGGTTTTACTTGAACGATAGGTCTATTTACTGAAGCACTTACAACAGTACTTAAACCAAAAGATGCAGTGAGGAAGTTAATTTCTTTTTTGGGCTCAAATATAATTTGTTGGTTTTTATTTAAAGAAAGAACCCCCAAACCATCTAACTGAACTTCATTTGTTTTCAATGCTTGTTGCCATTTTGCAACGGTCAAGGAAATAGCGGTGGCAGCTTCCTCGAAAGACATTTCTTCAGCGGAAGTTACATAGTTTGCGAGCAAACCGTCATTGTGCTTTAAATGACTATTGAAAGCAACTTGTTTGGCAGGTGGGTAAAACGTTTGCGCATCACTCGTTAATTTTGCACCAATTTGGTGCGTTACAAAGCCTCCAAAATCAGGAACTATGACGCAATCGTATCTGTATAATAAATCGGTGATGTGCTTGGCTAAATTCATATACTCAAATATATAATTTTTAATGTCTTTTTGAAGCGGGTTCAATAAAAATTATTAACAATTTTTTTATACCTTAGGTATCAAATTGTTATGAATTGAATGAAGAAAAACTCCTTGCTATTTTAAGATTGCAGAAGTGTAAAGCTGTGGGCGCTATTTTGGCAAAGAAACTCATTGTGAATGTTGGCGATGTGGAACAAATATTCAAAGAAAAAACAAGTCATTTATCAAAAATTAATGGCATTGGTAAACATGTTTTAAAACACCTTTTTGAGAAAGAAAATATACAACTTGCAAAGCAAGAATTAAGCTATATACTGGACAATGAAATTTCCTATTCTTATTTTTTGGAAGATGCGTATCCAATACATTTACAGCATTGCATAGACAGCCCTATTTTGTTGTTTCAAGACGGTGCGATTGATTTCTCAAACAAGAAGATTATTTCTATTGTAGGTACCCGAAACATGAGTTCTTATGGCCGTGATTTTTGTACGCAGCTAGTCGAAGATTTAGCCCAATACAATCCAATTATAGTAAGTGGTTTTGCTTATGGAGTAGATATTTGTGCTCACAAAGCAGCGATAAAAAACAATTTACAAACCATTGCGGTATTGGCACACGGATTAGGGCAGATATATCCAAAAGTACATAAGAAATACATGCAGCAAGTAAATGAAAATGGAGGGTTTTTAACTGAGTTTTGGCACAATGAAATGCCTTTAAGAGAAAATTTTTTAAAAAGAAATAGAATTGTTGCTGGTATTTCTAAGGCTACCATTATTATAGAATCAGCGGTAAAAGGAGGTTCATTGGTCACAGCAGATATTGCTAATTCGTATGACAAGGATGTGTTTGCAGTTCCGGGAAGAACAACAGATGTGTATAGCAAAGGTTGCAACAATCTGATTAAAAACAACGGGGCATTTCTTTTAAATTCGGCCAAAGAAATTGTTAAAATGTTGAATTGGGACTTGAAGGATACTCCAAAAACAATACAAAAACAATTGTTTTTAGAATTGAATGAAAATGAGCAAAAAATTTACGATTTACTGCATGAAAAAGGGCAGCAAATGTTAGATGTAATTTCTTTAGAATGTAATATTCCAATATATAAGTTGGCCTCCATTTTACTTCAGATGGAACTAAAAGGAGTCTCAAAACCTTTGCCCGGAAAGCGGTTTGAATTGGCATAAAATACTTATTTTTGAGAAAAATCACAAGAACAGATGGCGGTAGAGAAAAAATTGATGTCTAAGAAGAAGCCCACGTTTCCAGTAAACGAAATGTTAAATGCCTATTTGAAAAACTACAATAGAAATACTAAAATTTCTATTTTCTATGATGATTTATTACGGTTTCAGGGGTCTGTTGTAGTCTATGATAAGGATGATGAAGATACCTTATGGGTGCGTACCTACTACTCTGAATTTGACAGGGAAGAAATAGACCGAAGTTTAAAAAAAGTCTATACAATATTGCATTCAGATGGTAATGATAGTACCATTCCCTTTCTAAACGTAGATGCCATTGATTATTGCACCTTTGGAAACTCAAAACCTTTTAGAATTAAAATTCGAAATATTTTAAATGATAATTTTACGTACTTCTATGTAAAGAAAGCAGATGCTTCTCGCATCTATGGTCTAGAATTAGAGCATATTTTATCTCCACATAACATGAATTTTTTGGTGCATAAAGACACCTTGATAGAAGAGCATATTGCCGGAATTCCCGGGGATGATTTTATCAGAGATTTTTTACCAAATTGCACAGAGTTAGAGAAATCTCAGATTGCTAAAGAGTTTGTGAAATTTAAAGAGCGGTGTTTGATTCGCTTATTGGGAGACATGCGTTCCTACAATTATGTGATTACACCAACGCATGATTTTGACCACATTATATATAAAATAAGGGCTATTGACTTTGATCAGCAATCTTTTGAAGGAAACTTAAAAGTGTACAACTTACAGTTCATGAAAGAGAATTTTAAAATGATTGAAATGGTAGGTAAGAAATTACAAAACGATTCTATTCTGCAGTACAAGATTGAAGAACGTTCGTTCATGGCGAAAAGAATGTTAAATACGCCAAGGCGAAGTGCGCGTTTGATTAAATGTATGAAGGCGGATACTATTTCTTTTCCAGAAAATGTAACCCTTTTAAAAAAACAACTCATCAAGTATGTAGGAGATGTCAAGTTTAAAGAGTGCAATAATATGGGAGAAATTCTAGAAACTATCCTTGCTTTTGTAAAACGGAATTACATCGATATTAGTAATAAAGAGTTGTTTTAATAAAGTTGAATTTAGCTCTAAATTTGTAGTAGCTATAGCAATTGAAAATAGATAATAGGGACTACTGTTCTTTCTTACTTCGAACACTTTCGATAACAACCGTTAGTATAATTAATCCTCCACCAATATACGTGTTAAGACTTGGTATTTCACGAACAAGAAAGTAGGCGATGCAGATTCCAAAAATAGGTTGTAGGCTGCTAATAATGCTTGCAGTAGTTGCGGAAAAGAACTTCAAGGAGTGCAGCATTAGGCTATGTCCGATGGCAGTGGTTAAAAGTGCGAGCAATAGCAAGTAAGGAAATTGACTCTTTAAACCCGACAGGTCCATAAAAAACAAGGTTGGAAGCAGTAAAATTGTGATGATTACTGTTTGGTACAACATCAAAGTTGTGCCGTTGTAAGCGGCAACATGTTGTTTTAAAATTAAAATTCGAATTGCATAACAGAATGCAGAAAAAACCCCAAAAAGAATTCCTTTGGCTTGTGAACTTTCAATATTGAATTCTGGAGTTAAAATATACAACCCCGCTAAAACCATCAACCCTAAGAGGATGTATATTGGACTGAACCTCACCTTTAAAAAAAAGGGTTCTAGCAATGCGATCATAATGGGAAAGGTGTATAAAGATAAAACGCCTAAAGCTACATTAGAGAGCTTTAGAGCATAAAAATAGGTAATCCAATGTACTGCCATTAAAACGCCACTTATAAAAAAAGGTTTGTAGTGTTTGGTTGACTTTATTGAAAAATCTATTTTTTTAAATTTCCCATACATATATAAAAACACCATCGCTAAAGAAGCTCTAAACCAAATAATGACTGCTACCGGCATTGCTATATACTTTCCCAAAACACCAGAAGTGCTGATGAAAAGGGTTGCTAAAAGCAATAATGCTAGGTTTTTTATAGGTGCTTTGCTCATGATATTTTCTTGAGAATACCCAAGGCTGTTCTCACAGTATCCACGCGTATAAAGGTAATGAGTAAGCGCAAACCATTTTTAGTTTCCTTTTCTTTCATAACACAGCTCTTGTTGTTATGTTGCACATACTTTAGCATGTTAGAAAACGCTGTCGTTTGGTAAAAATCACTTTGCTGGTCTGCAACAAAATACCCAATCATTCTTTTTTGTTTTAGAATAATTTTATCCAATCCCAGCGCTTTGGCCAGCCATTTTATTCTCACAGAATCTAAGAGGTCCGCAACCTCTTTTGGTATTTCCCCAAAGCGATCAATAATTTCAGTTTCAAAGACCTGTATTTCTCCTTCATTTTTTAAGTCAGATAATTTGTTATATAAACTTAGCCTTTCAGTTACTGAATTTACATAATCATCGGGAAATAAAATTTCAAAGTCAGTATCTATTTGTACTTCTTTTACAAATTCTTTCGGCTTCGTTTCATCTGTTGGATATAGTTCCTTGAACTCATTTTCTTTTAATTCTTCAATTGCTTCTTGTAAGATTTTTTGATAGGTATCAAATCCGATATCATTCATAAATCCACTTTGTTCTCCTCCTAATAAATCTCCTGCACCACGAATCTCTAAGTCTTTCATGGCAATATTAATTCCACTCCCTAAGTCAGAGAATAAAACCAAGGCTTCTATACGTTTTCGAGCATCATCTGTCATCACGTGATATGGGGGTGTTATGAAATAACAGAAGGCCTTTTTGTTCGAGCGCCCAACTCTACCTCGCATTTGGTGTAAGTCTGAAAGTCCGAAATTATTAGCATTATTAATAAAAATAGTATTTGCATTTGGCACATCAAGACCACTTTCTATAATGGTCGTAGAAACCAAAACATCAAATTCATTGTTCATAAAACTGAGCATTAATCCCTCCAGTTTTTTACCTTCCATTTGTCCGTGTCCGATTCCAATTTTTGCAGAAGGAACTAATCTTTGTAGCAAACCAGCAACTTCTTTTATATTTTCAATTCTATTGTGAATAAAGAAGATTTGACCACCCCTGGAAATCTCGTAAGAAATCGCATCACGAATGGTTTCTTCAGAAAACCGAATGACATTTGTGTCTATTGGATGTCTGTTTGGAGGTGCTGTTTTAATAATCGACAAATCTCTTGCCGCCATTAGGCTAAATTGTAAGGTCCTTGGGATTGGTGTAGCAGTAAGTGTTAACGTATCTATGTTTTCCTTTAAAGTCTTTAGTTTGTCTTTAACGGCAACGCCAAACTTCTGCTCTTCATCAATAATTAACAGGCCTAGATCTTTAAATTGTATGCGTTGGTTTGTGAGTTGGTGAGTGCCTATAATAATATCTACAGAACCATTATTTACCCCTTCAATTGCAGCTGTTTTTTCTTTCGCAGTCCGAAACCTATTTAAGTAGTCAATTTTCAATGGAAAATCTTTCAGACGCTCCGTAAAGGTTTTGTAATGCTGAAAAGCAAGAATTGTTGTGGGTACTAAAATTGCAACTTGCTTCCCGTTGTCTACCGCTTTAAAAGCAGCTCTAATAGCTATTTCGGTTTTTCCAAAACCAACATCACCACAGACCAATCGATCCATCGGTTGTGGCTTTTCCATATCATTTTTTACATCCTGGGTTGCAGTAAATTGATCTGGGGTGTCTTCATAAATAAAGCTTCCTTCTAATTCGTGCTGAATGTGGGTATCTGGACCAAATGAATAGCCTTTTTCCAATTTTCTTTTGGCGTATAATTGAATTAAATTAAAGGCTACATGTTTAACTCGCGCCTTTGTTTTTTGCTTAATTTTTTTCCAAGCTCCAGAGCCTAACTTATAAATTTTTGGTGTTTTCCCGTCTTTACCGTTGAATTTAGAAATTTTATGAAGCGAGTGTATACTCACGTACAAAATATCTCTTTCCCCATACACTAATTTAATAGCTTCTTGTTTATTCCCTTGAACATCAATTTTTTGCAAGCCTCCAAATTTTCCAATTCCATGATCCATGTGGGTTACATAATCGCCAATTTCAAGTTTGTTTAGTTCCTGAATGGTAATGGCTTGTTTTTTTGCATACCCATTCTTTAATCTAAACTTGTGGTAACGTTCAAATATTTGATGATCGGTATAGCAAACCAATCGATTGTCTACATCTACAAAACCTTGGTATAAAGGAAAAACAACAGTTTCGTAGTGCACTTCTTGTTCAGAGTCATCAAAAATATCATGAAAACGTTTTGCCTGTTGCTCGTTTGCACAGAAAATATAATTTTTAAATCCTCCTTTGTGATATTCTGTCAAATTATCAATTAATAAATTGAATTGTTTGTTAAAAGAGGGTTGTGGAATGGTATTGAAAGCAATGGTCTCGTTAGAAACAGTATCGAAGGGTTTGTCCTGATTCCCAAAATCAACCAAAGAGAATTCCTCTAACTGTTTTTTTATAAAGGCACCATTACAAAATAATTCACTTGGTTCCGTATGGTTTATTTCTTTGGACAAGTCATTAAAAGCATTTTCTGACTTTAGAAATAAGCTGTCTAAACTTCCAAATAGTAATCCTGTATTTTTTGTAAAAACAACGGTGTTTGCAGCGATGTATTTTAAGAAACTTTGTCGGTGTTCTTGCAGTGTTTTGTTTTCAATATTAGGGATGATTGCTACTTTTTTTAACTTCTCTTTTGAAAGTTGGGTAGCGACGTCAAAGGACCGGATACTTTCAATCTCATCTCCAAAAAATTCAATCCGATAGGGTTCATCATTTGAAAATGAAAAAACATCTACAATTCCTCCACGAACAGAAAAGTCTCCGGGTTCTGTTACAAAATCCACTCGTTTAAATTTATATTCAAAGAGCAGTTCGTTTACGAAGTCTAGGGATAGGCTTTCGCCAACAGTAACTTTGAGCGTGTTTTTTTCTAATTCTTTTTTGGTCACCACTTTTTCAAACAGAGCCGCAGGGTAAGTTACAATGATGGCTGCTTTTTTTTGAGAATTTATCCTGTTTAAAACCTCAGAGCGCAAGAGTACATTCGCATTGTCTACTTCTTCAATTTGATAAGGCCTTCTGTAAGATCCTGGATAAAAAAGAACGTTTTTTTCTCCTAAAAGTTGTTCTAAATCGTTTAAATAATAGGCAGCCTCCTCTTTGTCATTAAAGATTAAGAGATAGGGTTTTTCTGATGACTTAAAAGTTTCTGAAATAACAAAAGACAATGATGAGCCAACCAAATTAGTAATTTGGAAATGGTTTTTCTCTTGTTTAAAGGCCCTTGTAATCTGCGAAATATTCGAAGATTGTTGGTATTGGTTTACAATGTTCTGCGTACTCAACCTGTTAAGTTTTATGCAAATGTAAGTTGTAAATTAGTAAGAACCCTTGAACTATTTTGTTTTCTTATGTTTTATACACTATTTAATTTTTTCTAAGACTTACTATTCAGCACGATAGCTAATATGTTTAGAAAAGCGAAGTTGCTTATTTATAGTTTGTTAAAATAGTAAGCATTTTTTTGCTGTTCAAAAAGCCTGACAGTTGCAAATCTATTTCGAATTTTGTGTTTAAAATTGTGGTAGTTGGATAGTTGATTATTTTATTTATTGCTCCTAATTCGTTGGCTAATTGATGACTTCCAGTAGTCGTTCCCGTGGGTTTGTAGCGGAATGTTTTTCCTAAAAAAGAAATGGCTTTTTTCTCCTCGCCGTTTAACTGAATAAAATAGAACTTTTCATTTAAAAGCGAAATTACCTTTTTATTTTTAAAAGTAGTTCTTTTCATGCCGTGGCAAATTTTACACCAATCTGTGTAGATAAAAATAAGTATTGGTTTCGCTTTTTCTTGCTGTAACTTCTCCGCTTCTTCAAAAGTAAAAATTGATAAAACTTCTTTTTCATTACTTTCTTGACCGTAGCTTGCATACCATCCAAAGAAAATAAAAAGAAAAAGAAGTTTTTTTGTAAAATGCATAATTAGATTAGCAATATATTAAAAAAGTGTGTAACGAACTCCTGCAAAAGCTCTAATTCCTTGGTTAGACGTATAGACATAACTTGGATCAAAAGCGCGTTCTGGGTTCGTTTCTGTATTTACACCGACATCAAATGGATTGTCTGCACTATTAATACTATTTGCTGCAGGCGTAAAGTTTAGTAAATTTTTTACACCACCATATAGTTCCCAACTATTCGCGAATTTTTTTGTTAATTGAATATTTTGAATGCTAAACCAGGGCGAGTATTCATCTCTTGGATCATTTTCACCCAATAAAGGCAAACGCATTGGTCCATATAGATTTCCGGTATAATCGATGCTGAAATCATTACTAAACTTATAAGAAATAGACCAAACTCCGCTAAAACTTTCGGTTAGTAATTGTTTTCTTTTTATGCCATTTTCTGTTACAGAAACTTCCATTAAAGTTGCTCCAGCGTTAATGGCTAGTCCGTTTGTAAATAATAAATCTGCATTTAAGGAGATTCCCTGTGAAACCGAAGTACCTTCTAAATTCGCATAAATAATTTTGCTTGGATCCGTTTCGTAATCAGGTAAGATTCTATTGTTGAAATGGGTATAAAAAGCACTCGCATCTATCGTGATAAAAGAGTTTTCAGTATTTATTTTCTTGACATAATTAATATTTCCATTCCAAGATGTTTCTGGGTCTAAATCGCCATCAAATTCTACTGTTCTTGCGCCTGTTAAAGCCGCGTGATCTTCTGTAAAAACATTGGCAACCCTAAATCCGTTTCCAGCGCTTAACCTTATAATATTAGATTTATCTTTAGAATTCCATTTGTAATTTACTCTGGGTGAAAAGATATTTCCGTGCATACTATTATGATCCCATCGAACTCCTAAAAGTAATTTTTTTCTATCGGTTAAACTTATTTCATCTTGCGCAAAAACACCTGGTAAATGAATTACTGAGGGGTTATTGTCAGCGCCATTTTCATTTAAAGTTGCAAAGGTATTGTCATCATAAAAAGTATAACGATATGCTGCACCTAATAATAAATCGTGTTTTTTTCCTAATTGTTTATTGTAAACTAATTGTCCAAAACCAACTAATTGCTCTGCATCATATGAAGTTTCTCCATAATAAGAATCCTGATAATGTCCGTTTGCGCTAAATTGAAAACTTAAATTCTCTGTAGTTGGCAATTCGTACGTTCCAAAAGTTTCCCACCTGTTCGTGTAAATACTTTCTCCATAAATTTGGTTTCCTCCTCTAAATTCTTTTTCCCAATTCATTTCTCCTCCCCAACGATCTTCGTATACATAACGACCCGCAATGGTAAAAACCTTATTACTTTTTCTTTCGATATTCACTTTATTAAATATTGAAATTCTATTTTGTAGGGTTAAATCGGTAAAATTATCACTATTATTATCAATTCTATTTTGAAAATTGAAATAATTAACACCTAACAAACCTTGTACCTTGTCTGATGCTTTATAGCTCATGCTAATATCTGTGTTCACTTCTCCCCAAGAACTCGCCATAATATCCGTGGATAAGATAGGTGCATTTGTAGGTTTTTTAGTGATGACATTTATAATACCACCAACAGCTTCAGAGCCGTATAGCGTAGAAGCTGGGCCTTTCACAATTTCTACTCTCTCTATGAGTGCTTGCGGAATTCCCGTCAACCCATAAACAGTAGAAAGGCCACTTACAAGTGGCATTCCGTCAATTAAAACAAAGGTGTAAGGTCCTTCTAAACCATTAATATGAATGTCTCCTGTATTACAGACACTGCAATTTAATTGCGGACGAACTCCGTTCACATTTTGTAAAGATTCGAAGATAGAAGGCGTAGGGTTTTTTCTAAAAAAAGTTGGGCTATACACTTCCACAGGAACAGGACTGTTTGTTTTTGATACGGGCCTTAAGGTTCCAGAAATAACAATTTCATCTAAAGAGTCATCTTCTAATAAAACAATATTTTTAGTGATTTTTTTATCACCAGTAATTGTAATTTTTACTGCTACTGTTTTATATCCAATACTACTAACAATTAAAGTATAGTTGTCTTCCGGTATGTTTTTTAGCTCATAAAAACCTGTATCATTGGAAGAAGTACCAATTCTAGTTTTCTTTAAATATACATTTGCATACGGAATTTCATCACCATTTTCTGCGGTTGTTTTTCCGCTAATTGTTTGGCCTACCACAAGGGTTGACATTAATAATAAATAAATAGATACTATATTTTTCATTTTAGAATAGTTTAATTTTTGGCAAAGGTAACATTATTTTTAGACTTGTCTAAAAATTTATTCGAATAAAAATAAAAAGTATACCTTTGCACCACTAAATACCTATTATGTTTACACTTTCTGAAGAGAATTATTTAAAGGCAATTTATCATTTAGAAGCAGACTCTAAAAAAGGAATCAGTACAAATGCTATTGCTAAAAGCTTAGAAACAAAAGCTTCTTCTGTGACCGATATGGTTAAAAAATTATCTGAAAAAGAAGTGGTTCTCTACAAAAAATACCAAGGAGTAACATTAACGGAACTTGGAAAAAAAACTGCTGCAAATATTGTAAGAAAACACCGTTTATGGGAAGTCTTTTTAGTAGAGCGATTAAATTTTTCTTGGGATGAGGTGCATGAGGTTGCAGAGCAATTAGAGCACATAAAATCACCAAAATTAATTAATCAATTAGATGCACTTTTGGGGTTTCCCAAACACGATCCTCATGGAGATCCAATTCCGGATAAAGAAGGGAATGTAAACACCGTTGATAAAATTCTTTTAGCAACCTTAAATAAGAATGAAACGGGTGTTTGTGTTGGGGTAAATGATTCTTCATCAGAATTTTTACGGTTTTTAGATAAGAAGAAAATCACGCTCGGGAAAAAAATAACCGTGTTAGAAAAAGAAGATTTTGATGATTCTTTATCCATAGAGATCGATGGAGAAAAATTATCAATTTCAAAGAAAATAGCCAATAATTTATACATAAAGAAGTAGTAAAATATGAAGAAATATATAGTTTTAGTATTTTTAATAATCAGTGTTTCATGCCAACAAAAAGCGAAGAAAAACAAAAAACTGCAGGTGGTTACCACAACAACTATGATTACCGATTTGGTAAAAAATATTGGTGGTGATAAAATAGACATTCAAGGATTAATGGGAGCGGGCGTAGATCCGCATTTATACAAAGCAAGCGAAGGAGATGTAAGTAAATTCTTTAATGCAGATGTAATTATTTATAATGGATTGCATTTAGAGGGGAAGTTAGAAGATGTGTTCGAAAAAATGCGTCAACAAAACAAACAAACGATTGCAGCTTCTGATGCTATAGATACCGCTACCTTAATTGGCTCAGAATATTTTGCGTCTAATTACGATCCACATATTTGGTTTAGTATTACCAATTGGGAAATTATTACACAGTATATTACAGATAAGTTATGTGCCCTAGATCCCGAAAATGCAGTAACTTATAAATTAAATGGAGCAAACTATTTAAAAACATTGGCGTCTTTAAAAACAACAATAACTGAACAAGTAAATTCTTTACCAGTAGAAAAGAGAATTTTAGTAACAGCGCATGATGCTTTTAATTATTTTGGAAAAGAATTTCAATTTAATGTAGTTGGCTTACAAGGCTTGTCCACAGCAACAGAGGCTGGTGTTCAGGATGTTCGTAGGTTGGCGAGTTTTATTGAAGAAAAAAATGTGAAAGCAATTTTTGTAGAAAGTTCAGTACCAAAAAGAACTGTGGAAGCTTTGCAAGAAGCCGTAAGAGCAAAAGGTCAGGAAGTGCTGATTGGAGGAACGTTATATTCGGATGCTTTAGGAAGTGCAGGAACAGCAGAAGCTACGTATGTTGGAATGTACAAACACAACGTGCATATTATTGTTAGCTCTTTAAAATAAAATAAATGGAACCACAAAAAATAGCGATTGCTGTAGATGATTTAACGGTTGCATACAATTATAAACCTGTTTTATGGGATATTGATTTGGCCATTCCTGAAGGTGTTTTAATGGCAATTGTGGGCCCGAATGGCGCAGGGAAATCAACCTTAATAAAAGCTATTTTAGGAATTATTGATCCAATTGCAGGAAGTGTTTCGATTTATGGAAAACCCTATGACAAACAACGGAAATTAGTAGGGTATGTTCCGCAGAAAGGAAGTGTGGATTGGGATTTTCCTACGACAGCTTTAGATGTGGTGACGATGGGGACTTACGGAAGTTTAGGCTGGATTAAAAGACCCGGAAGAAAGGAAAGAAAAATAGCATTAGAGTCTTTAGAAAAAGTAGGAATGCTTTCTTTTAAAGACCGACAAATAAATCAGTTATCAGGTGGGCAACAGCAACGTGTTTTTTTAGCGAGAGCTTTGGCACAAAATGCGGATATCTATTTTATGGATGAGCCTTTTCAAGGGGTAGACGCAACTACAGAAATTACGATTATTAATATTTTAAAGGAATTGCGAAAAGCAGGAAAAACAGTGGTTGTGGTGCATCATGATTTGCAAACTGTGCCCGAATATTTTGATTGGGTTACTTTTTTAAATGTAAAAAAAATAGCGACAGGTCCTGTAAAAGATATTTTTAATGACGATAACTTGACGAAGACTTATGGTATCAATTACAAGGTCAGTGTACAAAAGTAGCTTTTTTCAAAAAGAGATAAGAAATAACAAATAACTAAAACTCATCCCATCGATTTTACAGAATATATAAAGCTCGTTTTTACAGACTACACCTTACGGACAATAACCTTGGGGACAGCAATATTGGGCTCAATTTGTGGTATGCTAGGTAGTTTTGCTGTATTGCGAAAGCAAAGTTTATTGGGTGATGCGATTTCACATGCAGCTTTACCCGGAATTGCAATTGCTTTTTTAATTACAGGTACAAAAGAAACCAATGTATTATTAATAGGTGCGCTGGTAAGTGGTTTATTGGGTGCATTTTGGATTCGAGGTATTACTAAAAGAACACATTTAAAGTCAGATACTGCATTGGGCTTAATTTTATCTATTTTCTTTGGGTTTGGAATGCTGTTGCTAACCTATATTCAAAAGTTGCCGAATGCGAACCAGTCTGGATTGGATAAATTCTTATTTGGACAAGCTGCAACATTGTTGGCAAGAGATGTTTGGTTTATGGCATCTGTAACGTCTATTTGTTTGGTGGTGTTGCTGCTGTTCTGGAAAGAGTTTAAAATCTTATTGTTTGATGCCGATTATGCGAAGACTTTAGGTTTTAATATTCAATTCATTGATATTTTAATAACTTCGTTTATCGTAATTGCAATCGTTTTAGGGCTTCAAACAGTGGGTGTTGTATTAATGAGTGCAATGTTATTAGCGCCAGCTGCAGCGGCAAGACAATGGACGAATAGTTTAGGAGTTATGGTGATGCTGGCTGCGTTTTTTGGAGCTAGCTCTGGAGTTATAGGCACTGCAATTAGTGCAAGTCAGAACAATCTATCCACTGGACCCGTAATTGTTTTGGTCGCAGCTGTTTTTGTGGTTTTCTCTTTTATTTTTTCTCCTTCAAGGGGCTTATTATTCAGGCAAATCAGATTTATTCAGAACAGAAAAGATTTAAAGCTGCATAAAACGTTGGCGTTTATGTTTGAGATTGCAAAAGGTCATGAGAATATATCACACCCACATGCCGTGAAAATATTAAATAATTTCCACGGTTATACCAGGAAATCACTCGGAAAATTAGAACAAAAAGAATATATAAATGTTGCGGGTTCTATGTGGTCTATGACGCCAAAAGGATACCATTTTGCAGCAAATTTATACAATCAACAAGGAAACGAAAATGAGTAGTGCTCAAATAGAAATACAATTAATTGCTTGCATCGTGGCAATTGCCTGTGCAATTCCAGGTACCTTTTTAGTATTGCGAAAAATGGCGCTAATTAGCGACGCAATTAGTCATTCTATTTTACCAGGTTTGGTATTGGGTTTTTTTATCACACACGACTTAAATTCTCCGATATTAATTTTTATGGCAGCATTGTCTGGAGTAGTGACTGTTGTTTTGGTCGAGTTTATTCAGAAAACAAAATTAGTAAAAGAAGATACTGCAATCGGCTTAGTTTTTCCAGTACTCTTTAGTATTGGTGTTATTATGATTGCAAAAAATGCCAATGATGTACATTTAGATACGGATGCTATTTTATTAGGAGAATTAGCTTTTGCTCCTTTTGATCGGTTTTTAGTAGATGGATCCGATTTAGGTCCAAAATCTCTCTGGATTATAGGAACTATTTTATTAATAACGATAGGTTTATTATTTGCTTTTTTTAAAGAATTGAAAATTAGCACGTTTGATGCTGGCCTAGCAACAGCTTTAGGTTTTTCGCCAATCATGATTCATTACGGATTAATGAGTGTTGCCTCTATCACTATTGTAGGTTCTTTTGATGCAGTCGGAGCAATTCTAGTAGTTGCCTTAATGATTGCACCAGCAGCAACCGCATATTTATTAACCGACAACTTGAAGAAAATGTTGGGTTTATCGGTTGTATTCGGTGTTTTTTCAGCGATTTCTGGCTATTGGTTGGCACATTGGTTAGATGCTTCTATTTCTGGATCCATGACTACCGTTTTAGGAATTGTATTCTTAACAGTGTATTTATTCGCTCCAAAAAGAGGTTTAATTTCTGTATTGTATAGAAACAAACAACAGCAAATAGAAGTCTCGTTATTAACGTTTTTATTGCATTTAAACAATCATCAAGAAATAAGTGAACGCCATATAAATCATTTAAATGAGCATATTAATTGGCGGCGTGTAAAATCAAAATCTGTATTAGATTTAGCTTTAAAAAATAACATGATTGTCATCGAGAAAAGTATTATTTCTTTAACGGATAAAGGAAAGAACTTTACCGACAAGGCGATAGATTATATCATCACCAACGATCATTCTAAAATAGAATCTATAAAAGAAGATTTCTTTTTATTTAGAGGATAACAATCCCTATATTTTGTATTTTGCAGTAAAATAACGCTGTGCAGCAACTCTCAACTTTTCAAGTATACAATGCTTCTGCAGGAAGTGGAAAAACATTCACTTTAGTAAAACAATACCTGAAAGTTTTATTGACTTCGGACGATCTTTTTATGTTCCAGAAAGTATTGGCGATTACGTTTACCAACAAAGCAGCTGGTGAAATGAAAGCGCGCGTGTTGTCAAGTTTAGAAGAGTTTTCAGAAGGGAATATAGGTGATTTATTAAAAATAATCTTAGAAGAAACGGACTTGAATCAAACGATAATTCAAGAACGGAGTAAGAAAATTTTAGATGCTATTCTACAGAATTATGCCGCTTTCTCAATTACTACCATCGATAGCTTTACCCATAAGATTATCAAAAGCTTTGCACATGATTTAGGTTTGTCGCTCAACTTTGAAGTAGAAATGGATGCAATTTCGTTATTAAATGAAGCGGTAGATGTTTTAATTTCAAAGATTGGCACCCATAAGAAGCTTACCAATCTTTTAATTGATTATTCTTTGGACAAAGCAGATGACGATAAATCTTGGGATATTTCTAAAGATTTAAATGATTTTGCTCGGGTATTGCTCAATGAAGATGACGTAAAGCATTTTAGGAAACTTGCAGATAAGGAGTTGGATGATTTTTTTGAGCTTAAAAAGAAACTGCAAAAGGCAAATACAGAAATAGAGGCAACTTACAAGAAACTTGGAGAAGAGGTGCTCCAATTTATTGAGACTAATGGGGTTTCAATGGCAGATTTTGCCTATGCTGGTGAGGTTGTAAAACATTTTCAAAAGTTCACAAAGTTGCGGTTTTTAAAAAGTGAAGAATTGAAATTTGATGGGAGGTTGAATACCACTATTGAAGAGGTTAAGAGTCTCTCTGCGGCAAAGGCCAATCCGGCAACAAAACAAGCTGTTGACGGTATTTCAGATCAATTAAGGGCATACTATCAGGAGTCTAAAGAAGTATACAATAGTTCGTATTCTAATTACCTGCTCAATAAAATTACTTTAAAAAGTATTATTCCGTTAGCGGTTTTGAACAATATTAATACGGAGCTTAATAGCATAAAAGAGGATAATAATATTCGTTTAAACGCAGAATTTAATCAACTGATCTCAGACAACATAAAAGACCAGCCTGCCCCCTTTATATATGAAAGAATTGGACAGCGTTTTCAGCATTATTTTATTGATGAAATGCAAGACACATCGGTATTACAGTGGCAAAATTTAATTCCTTTAATAGAGAATGCGTTGGCCCAAGAGAATAGTAACTTATTGTTGGTTGGCGATGGTAAACAGGCCATTTATAGATGGCGTGGTGGGAAAGCAGAACAATTCATAGCGCTAGGGTCAAAGAAAGAAAACCCTTTTAATATTGATAAGGAGGTTAAAAACTTAGAAACGAATTATAGAAGCTATTCAGAAATTATCAATTTTAACAATTCTTTCTTTCAGCACACTGCTACTTTTCTTCAAAATGAATCCTACAAAAAATTATTTTACGAAGGAAATACACAGTTAGAAAACTCCAAAAAAGGAGGTTTTGTTTCCCTTTCTTTTTTGGACAAAGCGGATGAAAAGGAAGCAGAGAAAACAAAGTATCCAAGAAAAGTTTTGGAGAAAATAAAGGGGCTAGAAAAAGATTTTTACCTAAATGAAATCTGCGTCTTAACGAGAACAAAAAAAGATGGGATTGCAGTTGCGGACTATCTGTCAGAAAATGGAATTGCCATCGTCTCATCAGAAACCTTATTGTTAAAAAGTAATTCTAAAATTAATTTTATTATTGATGTTTTATATAGCCTTCAAAATACAAATGATGAAGAGAGAAGGTTTGAGTTTTTATACTTTTTGCATGAACACCTGCAGATAAAAACATCAAAACACGCTTTTTTTAAGAAATACGTGAAAGTAACAAACGATTTAATTTTTGAAGATTTAAAGGCTTTTGGGGTTTCATTTAATTTTCGTGTGTTTCAGCAAGTACCTTTTTATGAAAAAATTGAAGAGATCATTAGAGGCTTTAAGTTAGTGACTTCTTCAAATGCTTACGTGCAGTTTTTTTTAGACATTGTTTTAGAGCAACAGCGAAAAGCAACAGATATTGGGGATTTCTTAGAGTATTGGGAACGTAAAAAAGACGCTTTGAGCATTGTAGCTTCAGAAAATACAGATGCCGTGCAAGTAATGACCATTCACAAGTCTAAGGGGTTAGAATTTCCCGTGGTAATTTTCCCTTGTGATATGGATATTTATAGACAAATTAATCCTAAAATTTGGTTTGATGATTTGCCAAAAGAGTACGATTTTAAAGAACTTTTAATAGATTATAAGAAAGATCTAAGTTTGATCAATGCAAGGGGGTTGGAAATATACAATACACGAAGAGAGGCGTTGGAATTGGATAATTTTAATTTACTATATGTTGCATTAACAAGGGCTGCAGAGCAGTTGCATATTGTTACTGAAAAGAAAATTTCTGCCAAAGGAGTTGAAAATAAGAGCTATTATTCGGGGATTTTTATCAATTATTTAAAAGAACAAAATCTTTGGCAAGCAGACTGTTTAGAATATCGTTTTGGAAACGAACTAAGAGTTCAAAAGAAAGAAAAGCAGGTTTCTTTAACGGTGGTTCATGAAAAATTTATTTCCACACCTTGGCAAGAGCACAATATAGTATTACTGGCTAGTTCTTCAAAATTATGGGATACAGCGCAAGGAGATGCGATTGGTTTTGGAAATTTATTTCATGAAATATTGTCAAAAATTATTACAAATAAGGATGTTGAATCAGTTACAAATCAATACCATCAAAAAGGATTTATTGACGAGGAACAGATGAAATCAATAAAATTAGAGATGTCTGCGATTGTAAACCATCCAAAACTAACTGCGTATTATGCGGAAGATGCCGTGGTTTTTAATGAAAGAGAAATTGTAGATGTAGACAATCAAGTAATTATTCCAGATCGATTAGTTTTTAACCATAAAAATCAGGTTGCAATTATAGATTATAAGACGGGACACCCATCTAACGAGCATCATCAACAACTATTAAAGTACGAAAGAGTTTTAAAATCGATGGGTTTTAAAATTGACAAGAAATTACTCGTGTATATTTATGATAAAATTGACGTTGTTGAAGTATAATCAAAAAAATAAACTTTGTAACTTTGTATTTCTTAAATCAATAAAAAATGTACGGTAAAATTAAAGATACTTTAGTAAAGGAGATTGAAGAAATAAAAGAAGCAGGTTTGTATAAATCTGAAAGAATTATAACATCCCCGCAAGACGCACTTATTAAAATTTCTACAGGAGAAGAAGTGCTCAATTTTTGTGCTAATAATTATTTGGGTTTATCAAACCATCCCGAGGTAATTCAGGCTGCAAAGGATACTTTAGATTCTCATGGTTTTGGTATGGGTTCTGTACGTTTTATTTGTGGTACTCAAGATATCCACAAGCAGTTAGAGCAAAAAATTGCAGATTTTTATACCACAGAAGATACTATTTTATATGCCGCTTGTTTTGATGCAAATGGAGGTGTCTTTGAGCCACTATTAACTAAAGAAGATGCAATTATTTCAGACAGTTTAAATCATGCTTCGGTTATTGATGGAGTTCGTTTGTGTAAAGCAGCGCGTTATCGCTACAATAATAACGACATGTCTTCCTTAGAAGAGCAATTAATTGAGGCGAATACACAAAATCATCGTTTTAAGATTATTGTTACGGATGGTGTCTTTTCAATGGATGGTATTGTCGCTAAACTAGATGAAATTTGCGATTTAGCAGATAAGTATGACGCTTTGGTTATGGTAGATGAATGCCATGCTACTGGCTTTATCGGAAAAACAGGACGTGGAACTGTAGAGTTGAAAAATGTAATGGACAGAGTGGATATTGTAACAGGAACCCTTGGAAAAGCTTTGGGAGGTGCAATGGGCGGTTATACAACTGGAAAAAAAGAAATTATTGAAATTTTACGCCAGCGCTCTAGACCTTATTTATTTTCGAATTCTTTAGCGCCAACAATAGTGGGAGCTTCATTAAAAGTCTTCGACTTAATTTCAAATGATACTTCGCTTCGAGATCAATTAGAGTGGAATACAAATTACTTTAGAGTAGAAATGGAAAAGGCTGGTTTCGATTTGGTGGGTGCAGATGCAGCAATTGTACCTGTTATGCTATATGACGCAAAACTTTCTCAAGAGATGGCAAATAGATTATTAGAAAAAGGAATTTATGTTATCGGTTTCTTTTTTCCTGTAGTTCCTAAGGGGAAAGCAAGGATACGAGTGCAGTTGTCCGCAGCGCATACAAAAGAGCATTTAAACAAAGCAATTACAGCTTTTATTGAAGTAGGTAAGGAGTTAAAAGTCATCTAAAAGCCTTGTATTTATTGGGTATTCTGAATATTTTTTCAATTTATTTTGTAAACTCATAATAAGAGACTACTTTTGTTTGGAACAATAAAAAAAAACAATTTAAAAAATTTGACAATGAAAACATTAAAAATAGCTGTAATAGCTTTATTTACATTAGTATTGACTAGTAATGTAAACGCTCAAGACGCCAATAATCCTTGGGTTATAGGTTTTGGAACAAATGCGTTAGATTTTGGTAATGGTGGCGATTTTAGTAATAGAATAGATGATTTAATAGAAATTAAAGATTGGAACGCAATTCCTTCAGTTTCAAGAATTTCTGTAGAGAAATACTTAGAAAAAGGTTTTAGTTTACAGTTAGCTGGTTCTTTAAATAAAATTGAAACGTTAGTGAGTGAGGGAGATTCAGATTATCTTTATTATGCTATCGATGCGATTGTAAAATACGATTTAAATACTTTAGTAGGTGAAACAGCTTGGTTTGATCCTTATGTATTTATTGGTGGAGGGTATACATCTGCTGATTATGAAGCAGAGGGTATGCTAAATGTTGGATTCGGTTTCAATACTTGGTTTAATGAAAACATAGGTTTAAACTTCCAATCAGCAGGTAAAAAAGGAGTATCTCCATCAAATGTAAAAGCTCACATGCAGCATTCAGTTGGTTTAGTTATCAAATTTGGAGGTACAGATACAGACGGAGATGGAGTATATGATAAATTTGATGCATGTCCTGAAGTTGCTGGTTTAGAAAAGTTTAATGGTTGTCCAGATGCGGATGGCGATGGAATCAAAGATTCTGATGATGCGTGTCCAAATGTTATAGGTTTGGTTGCTTTGAACGGTTGTCCTGATGCTGATGGTGATGGAATCGCAGATAAAGATGACATGTGTCCGAATGAAAAAGGTACAAAAGCAAACAAAGGGTGTCCAGATACTGACGGTGATGGAACTTTAGATAAAGATGATAAATGTCCAGCGGTTACAGGACCAACTGCGAATGCAGGATGTCCTTGGCCAGATACAGATGGAGATAGTATTTTAGATAAAGACGATAAGTGTCCAATGGTTGCAGGTGTTGCTTCAGAAGGAGGTTGTCCAGAAATAATTTCTAATGAAGCTAAAATGGGAATGGATACGTTTGCAGAGGCTATTTTATTCAACTTAGAAAGCGCAAGTTTTCAAAAAGGAGTTGAGAAAGATTTAGACGGTATGTTAGCGATCATGAATGAATTTCCAGAGGCTAACTTTGCAATTAATGGGTATACAGATACTTCAGGAAGTGTTTCTGGAAATCTAAAGCTATCAAATGCAAGAGCGAATGCTGTTTCGGCGTATTTAGTTGAAAATGGTGTGGATGCTTCAAGATTAACTGCTACAGGTTTTGGTCAAGAAAGCCCAATTGCTTCAAACAAAACAAGAGCAGGTAGAGTTCAAAATAGAAGAGTAGAAGTGAAGGTAACAAACTAGTTCTCCTTATAAAATAGTAAAAAGGTCTCATCAGAAATGATGAGACCTTTTTTTTTAAAAAACTTTTTTTATTCCCTGCAAAAAAGTACCTTTGCAACCTTAAATTGAGGTACTAAATCTCAAAATACAAATAATAACTATAATTAGATACAGATGTCTACGACAACAGGAAAAGTTTCTCAAATTATTGGGCCCGTAATCGATGTTGAGTTCAATACAGAAAATTCTGAACTTCCTAAAATTTATGATTCGTTAGAAATTAAAAAAGCGGATGGTGCTATTTTAGTATTAGAAGTACAACAGCATATTGGTGAAGATACGGTTAGAACCATTGCTATGGACGCAACTGATGGTTTAAGTAGAGGAACAGAAGTGTTCGCTACTGGGAATCCAATTCAAATGCCAATTGGAAAAGATATTTACGGTCGTTTATTCAATGTGACTGGAGATGCTATTGATGGTTTAGGAAATTTAAATAAAGAGGGTGAAGATGGTGTTTCAATTCACCGTGCAGCACCCAAGTTTGAAGACCTATCTGTTTCAACAGAAGTTCTATTTACAGGAATTAAGGTAATTGATTTAATTGAGCCGTATGCAAAAGGAGGTAAAATTGGATTGTTTGGAGGAGCAGGTGTAGGTAAAACTGTTCTAATTCAAGAATTAATAAACAACATTGCAAAAGGACACGGTGGTTTGTCTGTATTTGCAGGAGTTGGAGAAAGAACACGTGAAGGAAATGATTTACTTCGCGAAATGTTAGAGTCAGGAATTATAAAATACGGAGACGATTTTATGCATTCCATGGAAGAAGGAGGATGGGATTTATCTAAAGTTGATAAACCTGGAATGAGAGACTCTAAAGCTACCTTTGTTTTTGGACAAATGAATGAGCCACCTGGAGCGCGTGCGCGTGTTGCCTTGTCTGGTTTAACAATAGCTGAGTATTTTAGGGATGGAGCCGGTGAAAGCCAAGGAAAAGATGTACTGTTTTTTGTAGATAATATTTTTCGTTTTACACAAGCAGGTTCTGAGGTTTCTGCACTGTTAGGGCGTATGCCTTCTGCAGTAGGTTACCAACCAACATTAGCAACAGAGATGGGTGCAATGCAAGAGCGCATTACTTCTACTAAAAAGGGCTCTATTACCTCTGTACAGGCAGTTTACGTGCCTGCGGATGATTTAACCGATCCTGCACCAGCAACTACTTTTGCGCATTTAGATGCAACGACAGTATTGTCGCGTAAAATTGCTGAATTAGGTATTTATCCAGCAGTAGATCCTTTGGACTCTACTTCTAGAATTTTATCAGCTGACATTTTAGGAGAAGAGCATTACAACACTGCAACTGCTGTAAAAGAAATTTTACAAAGGTATAAAGAATTGCAAGATATTATTGCCATTTTAGGAATGGAAGAATTGTCTGAAGAGGATAAGTTAGTAGTACACAGAGCAAGACGTGTGCAACGTTTCTTATCTCAGCCTTTTCATGTTGCTGAACAATTTACAGGGATTCCTGGAGTTTTAGTTGATATTAAAGACACTATTAAAGGGTTTAACATGATTATGGATGGTGAGCTAGACAAATATCCTGAAGCTGCTTTTAATTTAAGAGGATCAATTCAAGATGCTATTGATTCTGGTGAAAAAATGTTAGCTGAAGCATAAACAGTTGGCAATTTTTAGTCATGAACGTTATTTGATTAACTAAGAATAAACAACTAAAAAATATAAAATTATGTTTTTAGAAATTGTAACACCAGAAGCGATATTGTTTTCTTCAGAAGTTGATTTGTTTTCAGCTCCAGGAAATGATGGAGAGTTCCAAATATTAAACAATCACGCTCCGATAGTCACGATCTTAAAAGAAGGTGAGGTAAAAATTCATGTGCACAGTCAAGAACATATAGTGCTAGACGATTTACATGGGGATTTACAAACTCAGGCAGATGATGATAAAGTTTTAACTTTAAAAATCAAGTCTGGAACTTTAGAGTTAAATGATAATAAAGCTATTATTTTAGCAGATTAAGCGCTGTAATAATCAAGACAATACACCTCAAGACTTTTATGTTTTGGGGTTTTTTTGTGCCATTAAACAAGCGTTACTTGATTTTTTTTTAGGTATTTACCTTATTCTTATTTCAGAATTCAGGGTATAATACTGAGGAGATCGTATCAGGTATGCTATTAAAAATAAGAGATATACTTCATAAAAATATTGTAAATTTGCCCTATGGAAGAAACAAACAGACAACGTAAAATTGCAGGAGTTTTACAAAAAGATTTGGTAGATGTGTTGCAAAAGGCAGCGCAAGATGGTATGAAAGGAGTCATAATTTCTGTTTCTAAAGTACATGTTACGGCAGATTTAGGAGTTGCAAAAGTTTATTTAAGTATTTTCCCCTCAGAAAATAGAGCTGAAATGGTCAAAGGGATTCAGTCGAATACGCCTTTGATTCGCCATGAAATGGCAAAGAGAACTCGAAACCAGTTAAGAAGGATGCCAGAGTTATTATTTTTTGGTGATGATACTTTAGACTATATTGAGGAAATTGACAAGTCGTTGAAAGGAAATGATGCAGACCCTATAAAAAACCCTGATGTGCTAGAAAGACGTCAAAAAAAATAAAATCATATTCTCTATTTGAGTTTTTCTTACTACATAGCCAAAAGATATTTATTTTCTAAAACCGGTAATAATGCCATAAACATTATTACGGTGATTGCATCCTTCGGAGTAATTGTAGGTTCTTTAGCGTTGTTTGTAATTTTATCAGGATTTTCAGGACTTAGAACCTTTAATTACAATTTATTAGATGTTTCTGACCCAGATATAAAAATTACAGCAATAAAAGGGAAGTCTTTTTTTGTTACTGCCGATTTAATGGAAAATTTGCATCAGAATCTTTCAATCAAAGAAACCTCAAATATTGTAGAAGAACGTGTTTTTTTAGAGTACAATGATAAAACTGAGATTGCCTATATCAAAGGAGTTGAAGAAAATTATACAAATGTTTCTAAAATAGATGCAGCACTAAGTGCAGGAACTTGGCTTCAAACGGACTATACTAATACCGCTGTCATTGGACGAGGAATTTCAAATAAACTTTCTTTAGGGATTTTAAATTATGGGGTTCCTTTAAAAATAATGATTCCAAAACCAGGGACCGGTTTTATAAACCCTAGAAACCCGTTTTATAAAATCAAAACGCAGATTGTAGGAATTTACGTAGGTACGGAAGAGTTCGAAAGTAAATATGTGTTTACATCCATCGAGCAGGCTAGAAGCTTGTTGCGTTATAAAGAAAACCAAGTAACTTCAATAGAGCTGAAGCTAACAGATGTGCAAGAGGCAGATGCGGTTGCTAGTTTTTTAGGAGAGCGTTTGGGCAAGGCTTTTAAAGTACAAACGAAAGCGCAATTGAATGCTGTGTTTTACAAAGTCATAAATACTGAAAATTTTGTCTCCTATTTAATTTTCACATTAATAGTGATCATCGCACTATTCAACGTTACTGGTGCAATAATTATGATGATTATTGACAAGAAACAAAATTTAAAAACGCTTTTTAACTTAGGGGCAACACTCAAAGAAATTAAGAAAATTTTTATATTTCAAGGGTTTTTATTGACCTTTTTCGGGATGTGTGTTGGCTTATTCTTAGGAACTGTATTGGTTTTTCTTCAAAAAGAATTTGGGTTGTTTATGATCGTCCCAAATTTAGCATACCCCGTAGAATTTAGAATCACAAATCTCCTAATCGTATTTTGTACGATCACAATATTAGGGTTTTTAGCCGCAAAAATAGCAAGCAGTAGAATTTCTGAAGATTTTATAGAAAAGTAAATTAATAAGCTTGTGGAATAATTAGGTCTCCAAATTTAGCTTCCACTTCATCAAATGCATTAAAAACATGGGCCGCATCATCTGAAGTTACCATTTTCATACGATGTTCTTTAAAATGTGGAATACCTTTAAAGTAATTTGTGTAATGTCTCCTTGTTTCAAAAACTCCTAAAACTGGTCCTTTCCAATCAATAGCCATCTGCAAATGTCTTCTAGCCATTTCTACACGTTGTGCAATCGTGGGTTTTCCTAGGTGTTCTCCCGTTTTAAAATAATGCTTCACTTCATTAAAAAACCAAGGATATCCAATGGCAGCTCTGCCAATCATCGCCCCATCTAATCCATAAGAATCGCGCATTTCCATTGCTTTTTCTGGTGTAGTAATATCACCATTTCCAAAAACAGGAATGTGCATTCTTTGATTATTTTTTACCGCGGCAATTGGTTTCCAGTCTGCTTCTCCCTTGTACATTTGAGCACGCGTTCTTCCGTGAATAGAAATTGCAGCACAACCAACATCTTGTAAACGCTCTGCAACTTCTAAAATACGGATAGAATCATGATCCCATCCCAAACGAGTTTTTACGGTCACAGGTAAATTTGTGTGCTTTACCATCGCTTCTGTTAAGGAAACCATTAAATCGATGTCTTTTAAGATTCCGGCGCCAGCACCTTTAGAAACTACTTTTTTAACAGGGCATCCAAAATTAATATCGATAATATCGGGATTGGATTTTTCTACAATCTCTACAGTCCTAAGCATAGATTCTAAATTTGCTCCAAAAATTTGAATACCTACGGGTCTTTCTTTTTCGTAGATGTCTAATTTCATTACACTTTTTGCTGCATCACGAATTAAACCTTCCGAAGAAATAAATTCTGTGTATACCACGTCTGCACCATTTTCTTTACACAAGGCTCTAAATGGAGGGTCTGAGACATCTTCCATGGGTGCTAATAATAGCGGGAATTCAGGGAGTTCTATGTTGCCTATTTTTACCAAAGTAATTTATTTTTTTGCAAAATTAGTGTTTTTATTGGAGAGCACCCAAATTCCGACGCATCCTTAGGAAAGTTATGTGTAAGTTGGATTTGATTGCAGGCAAGTAGCAGATCGTCATGGAGGAAATTAGTATTCTTCTCAGGTAGAAATCGAGTACAAAATAAAAGGTATGAGTTTGAGGTAGTTGGATGCTTGCCTTCCTGAAAATACTAAAAACACCTCCAATATTCATGGCTTTAACTGGTGTATGTTTTCAAAACATAAAATTGTATACTTTAGATTAAAACGGCTACCTTACAGAGTGAAAAGAAAAATTTAAAACGATGGAAGTAAAAGAAAGTGTTTTAAGGAAAGTAAGAATTTTAATTACCAACCAGTTTGATTCGCCGGAAGAAGCGCTCTGTTTCTTTGATTCTAAAAATGAGGGAAGGTTAAAAAAGCATCATTTAAAGAAAATGCTGAGAGGTGCTGTAGAAAATGATTTCCTAAGACCCAGTGTCGCATCTGAATTACTAAAAGGATACGATGAAGCAAGCAGCGATACTGTAAACTGGGAAGAGTTTAAAATCGAAATTTCTGAGTACGAAAGAAATGCACAAATGAAGATATTTTAAATATAAGGGATACGGAATTTCATTGTACTTTTTTTATTTGTCAAGGGACCTAAATACCATATCTTTGTGACTGAAAGTAGTTAGAAAACGACCTATGAAGAACATTAGAAACTTTTGCATTATCGCACATATTGATCATGGCAAAAGTACATTAGCAGATAGATTATTAGAATTTACGGGTACAATAACAGATCGAGAAAAGAAAGATCAGTTATTGGATAGTATGGATTTAGAGCGGGAACGTGGGATTACCATAAAATCGCATGCCATTCAAATGGATTATACGCACAACGGAGAGCAGTATATTTTAAATTTAATAGATACTCCGGGTCACGTAGATTTTTCTTACGAAGTTTCGCGTTCAATTGCTGCTTGTGAAGGTGCTTTATTAATTGTAGATGCGGCACAAAGTATACAAGCACAAACTATTTCTAACCTATACCTCGCGTTAGAAAACGATTTAGAAATTATTCCTATTTTAAATAAAGTTGATTTGCCTTCGGCAAATCCAGAGGAAGTAACAGACGATATCGTAGATTTATTGGGCTGTGAGCCTGAAGACGTAATCCATGCAAGTGGAAAAACTGGTTTTGGTGTTGAAAATATTTTAGAAGCTATTATCGCTAGAATACCAGCTCCTAAAGGAGATCCTGATGCACCGTTGCAAGCTTTGATATTTGACTCAGTGTACAACTCGTATCGAGGAATTGAAACCTATTTCCGTGTATTTAATGGAGAAATTAAAAAAGGCCAGCGCATTAAGTTCATTGCAACAAATAACGAATATTTTGCGGATGAAGTAGGAACCCTAAAGTTAGAACAGGTCGTAAAAAAATCTGTAAAAACGGGTGATGTAGGCTATTTAGTAACAGGAATTAAAACGGCAAAAGAGGTAAAAGTAGGGGATACGATTACGGATGCTGCCAATCCTACAAAGGAAAGTATCGTTGGTTTTGAAAACGTGAAGCCAATGGTTTTTGCAGGAATATATCCTGTAGATACCGAAGATTATGAAGAGTTGCGATATTCTATGGAAAAATTGCAGTTAAATGATGCTTCTTTGGTTTTTATACCAGAGAGTTCAGCGGCTTTGGGTTTTGGGTTTCGTTGCGGATTCTTAGGGATGTTGCACATGGAAATTATTCAAGAACGTTTAGAGCGTGAGTTTAATATGACAGTAATAACAACTGTGCCTAATGTTTCCTACCACGCGTATACCAAGAAGAATCCAAATGAGATATTACTCTTAAATAATCCTACAGATCTGCCAGATCCATCAAGATTAGATAGAGTAGAAGAGCCTTTTATAAAAGCAAGTATCATTACAAAATCAGATTTTGTAGGACAGGTAATGAGTTTGTGTATCGAAAAACGAGGAGAAATCACCAACCAAACGTATTTAACTACAGAGCGGGTAGAGTTAACTTTTGACATGCCTTTAGCAGAAATTGTATTCGATTTTTATGATCGTCTAAAAACAGTTTCTAAAGGATATGCCTCCTTCGATTATTCGCCTATTGGTATGCGAGAGTCTAAACTGGTTCGAGTAGATCTTTTATTAAACGGTGCTCCCGTAGATGCACTTTCAGCACTTTTACACGCAGATAATGCCTATTCAATTGGGAAGAGAATTGTAGAAAAGCTAAAAGAATTATTACCAAGACAACAGTTTGACATTCCTATTCAGGCAGCAATTGGTGCAAAAATTATAGCACGTGAAACAACCAAAGCACTGCGTAAAGATGTGACGGCAAAATGTTATGGTGGAGACATTTCTAGAAAACGGAAGTTATTAGAAAAGCAGAAAAAAGGAAAGAAAAGAATGCGTCAAGTGGGGAATGTAGAAATTCCGCAAGAAGCATTTATGGCGGTGTTAAAGTTGAATGATTAGAATAACACCCTAATTTTGGTAGCACAAGAAATAAAATAAGTAATTATAAATCACGACCTTTTTGAGAAATCAAGAAGGTTTTTTATTTTTTTGTATTGCTCTTGTTTAGTCTTTGTTCGAAAACCTAGTAAGCTGCTTTTTTAAACACAAAAAAGCCTCGATTTTTCGAGGCTTTTAAATTTACTTTATCGATCGGGTTGAATTCCCAGGAAGTGTTCCTGTTTTAGTCCCGTCCTCCGAGAATTCTCATGCCCCAAAATAAAAGCATTGCTAAAGAACCAAGAGCAGCAACAAGATAGGTTCTTGCCGCCCAGGTAAGCGCATCTTTTGCGCCTGCCAATTCTTGCTGAGAAACCATGTTTTTGCTTTGTAACCATGCCAATGCTCTATTACTAGCGTCGTATTCTACTGGCAGTGTTACAAAGCTAAAAAGAGTTGCAAATGCCATAAAAACGAGGCCAGATACAGCAAGATAAAATCCAATCCCTGTGGCTCCAGAGGCAGCACCTAAAATAAGTCCACCAATAACTAACCATTGCGAAAATTTCGAAGTGATACTAACAATGGGTACTAGCTGAGACCGCATGGTTAAATAGTTGTATGCTTTTGCATGCTGCACTGCGTGTCCCACCTCGTGTGCCGCAACAGCTGCAGCAGCGGTATTTCTTTGATTGTAGACAGATTCACTTAAATTAACCGTTTTATCCTTTGGATTGTAATGATCTGTTAGTCTTCCGGGTGTAGAAATAACCTTGACATCAAAAATACCGTTATCGGCAAGCATTTTTTCTGCAATTTCTGCGCCACTCATTCCATTCCTGAGTTCAACTTGAGAATATTTTTTAAATTTACTCTTAAGCTTATTGCTTATTAGCCAGCTTACGAGGGAAATTATACCAATTAGAATATAGAACTGTATCATAATTTATATTGTTTTAAAATTGTATTTCATTTTAGTTTGATAAATTTACAACATAAAGTATTCCAATTTTTAATTTGGAGTGTAAAAATGACAAAATGACAAGCAAACCTAATATTCTTATTGTCTATACTGGTGGTACAATTGGTATGGTAAAAGACTACAAAACAAATGCCTTAAGAGCATTTGATTTTAGTAGGATTATAGACAAAATACCAGAACTAGCGCAGTTGGATTGCAACATAGAAAGTATTTCTTTTAAGGAGCCGATAGATTCCTCAAACATGAATGTGAGATACTACGTAGACATTCTTGAGATTATTGAAACAAATTATCGCAAATTTGACGGTTTTGTGGTGCTTACGGGATCAGATACAATGGCCTATACTTCTTCAGCCATTAGTTTTATGATCGAGAACTTACAAAAGCCTATTATTTTTACAGGATCTCAATTACCGATAGGAGACTTAAGAACAGACGCAAAAGAAAACTTGATCACTTCCATAGAAATTGCGGCTTCACAAAAAGGGAATGCCCCAATAGTTTCTGAAGTTTGTTTGTATTTTGAATACAAATTATATAGAGCAAATAGAACTACGAAGATAAGTGCAGAGCAGTTTGAGGCTTTTGCATCTAAGAATTACCCTGCCTTGGCGGAAAGTGGTGTTCATTTAAATTTTAATGGACATTTATTAACCAAACCAACATTCTCTGATAAAAAGCTGATTATTAGAAAAAAATTAATAACAGATGTTGTTATTTTAAAACTATTTCCAGGAATTACAGCCGAGGTTATTGAAGCGATTTTATCGATTCGGAATTTAAAAGGAGTTGTTTTAGAAACCTATGGTGCAGGAAATGCCCCGAATAAACCTTGGTTTTTAGAGCTTGTTGAAAAAGCAATACAAAGCGGTATAAAAGTTGTAAATGTAACACAGTGCTCTGGAGGTAGTGTAATTCTTGGACATTATGATACCAGTCTCGGCTTAAAAGCGATTGGTGTAATTGGAGGTATCGATATTACAACCGAGTCTGCAATTGCTAAATTAATGTACCTATTAAATGAAGATTTAGATGCAGCAACTTTTAAACGTTACTTTCAAAGATCTTTAAGAGGAGAAATAAGTGAGAAATAATTATTTTAGTACATTTTTGCAACTGAAATAAAAACGTTTTTTTATGCAAATTAGATGGATTTATTTTTGAGGAGCAACAATTTTTTTGTTACTTGCCAAACCATTGAAGACAAATATTTTTTTAAGGTGTTTTAAAAAGCATTTCTATTTTGTTTGAAGTGAAAATCTATATCTTTAACCCATTAACTATTAAACTAATTATAACAGAGATGAAAAAAGTAGTAAATGTCCTATCTGTAACAGGATTCATGTTTTTTGGAGCTATTCAATCAACTTTTGCACAGGATGCAGCAACAGAGTCAAGAACTTTTCACCAAGAATTAAAACTACGTTTTATAGAAGGTGGACCCGTATTTATGGGAATTGTATTAGTCGCTTTAATCTTAGGTTTGGCAATTGCAATTGAAAGAATTATTTATTTAAATTTAGCAACAACCAATACTAAGAAATTAGTAGCAGATGTAGATGAGGCTTTAAGCTCAGGTGGTGTAGAAGCTGCAAAAGAGGTTTGTAGAAACACAAAAGGACCTGTTGCGTCTATTTTTTATCAAGGTCTAGACAGAGCAGATGAAGGCGTAGAGAGTGCTGAAAAAGCAGTGGTTTCTTACGGTGGAGTTCAAATGGGACTTTTAGAGAAAAATGTTTCTTGGTTATCATTGTTTATCGCACTAGCACCTATGTTAGGTTTTATGGGAACAGTAATTGGTATGATTGGAGCTTTTGATGCGATTGCACAAGCAAATGATATTTCTCCTTCTGTAGTTGCCGTTGGTATTAAAGTTGCTTTATTAACTACAGTATTTGGTTTAGTAGTAGCAATTATTTTACAAGTATTTTACAATTACATTGTTTCAAAAATCGATAGTATTGTAAATAATATGGAAGATGCATCTATTCAATTGATAGATTTATTAGTAAAGTTTAAAAAATAATTTTATTATGACAGATAATAAATTTTCAAAAATTATCACATATGTTGTGACGTTGATCGCTGTAATAGGTATCATTCTTCTTGGAAGAGTACTTATGGCAGGAGAAGATGCTGTAGAAAATGACGTAGTGGTTCAAAATAGTGTTGTGAGCCCTTTGGTGTTTTTTTCTCAGTACTTATTATACGGAGTAATACTCGTAACAATTGTTTTGTCCATGTGGGGCTTGTTTAAAAATCCAGAAAATCTAAAGAAAACCTTATTTGGTTTGATCGCTTTAGGTGTTTTATTTGTAATTGCTTATTTCTTAGCCGACAGTAATGTGGTGTTAGATAATGCAGACAAAATATTAGAAGGAGGAGAAGCGGGTGCTACTATCAATCAATTGACAGGAACAGGAATCTGGTTTAGCGTAATTTTAGGCTTAATTGGTTTCGGTTTTTTTGTATTCGATTTAGGTAAAGGTTTAATAAAATCATAAATTTATGGCAAGAAGAGAGAATCCAGAAATTAATGCAGGTTCTATGGCAGATATTGCCTTCTTGTTATTAATATTCTTTTTAGTAACAACAACGATGAATGTAGATTCGGGTGTTTCTAAAAAGTTATCTGAGAAACCACCAGAAGATTACGTACCACCAATAATAAAGGAAAAAAATATTTTCGAGGTAAATATTAATAGAAATAATGATCTGCTTGTAGAAGGAGACAGAATGGATATTAGGGACCTTAAAAGTACAGCAATGGCTTTTATAGACAATGGTGGAGGTGACGGTAAAATAGACGAAGGTGTTGAAACAGGTCCTTGTACATATTGTCAAGGTGAGAAAAACCTCAGTTCTTCGGATCATCCAAACAAAGCAATTATTTCTGTTCAAAGTGATAGAGGTACAGAATATGGAACCTATTTAAAAGTTCAAGATGAACTGATAAAGGCGTATTCTGCTTTGCGTAACAGACTTTCTAAAGAACGTTATGGCATTCCTTTTCCAGAACTAGAAGGGGCGTATAAAGATGATCGGAGTAATTTAGAGTTAAAGAAAAAAGTGGAGGATATTAAGAGAAGTTATCCTGAAATTATTTCAGACGCTGAACCAACATCAAATTAATTTTTAAAACAGAACAATATGTCTAAATTTAGAAAAAAGAAAAAGGGAATGCCTGCGGTAAATACTGCTTCGTTGCCAGACATCGTTTTTATGTTGTTGTTTTTCTTTATGGTTACTACAACTATGAGAGAAACTGATTTAAAATTAGAGAATCCTAGTTTGCCAAGTGCTACAGAAGTAAAAAAACTGGAACACAAAAGCTTGGTAAGTACAATATATGTTGGAAAATCTAAAGACGCTGCAAGGCACGGTACTGGTTTTAATAGAATACAGTTAAATGATAAGATTGCAACTGCTGAAGACGTACCTGCTTTTATTATAAACTCTAGATCTAAAGTATCAGAGGCGGAAGTGCCATTTATGACAACTTCTATTAAAGCGGATAAAGAATCTAATGTTGGTACTATTATAGATATTAGGTTAAAGCTAAGAGATGTTAATGCATTAAAAATAAGTTATTCTGCTTCGAAAGCAGTGGATAATTAATTTTAATCAGAATTAAAAAAAAGGATAATTCATTTGAATTATCCTTTTTTTTTGTTTTCATTTTTTCTTAAAAAAGGAAATAGTGTATCTTTATAATTCATCCGTATTTTCATGAAAAGTAGTTGTATTCTATTATATGTATTGATAATTCCCATGTTGGTCGCTGCTCAGAAAAACAACCTGCTCGAAGGAGATGCATATGCAGACGATCAGGTGTATGTTTCTGTGGGTTACAATCAGTTTTTTGGACAGCCTGCGACAATAACAAAAAGTAGTTTTTCCTATGCTTTTTCAGGAGGTTTTATGAAGGACGTTATTTTAAATAAAACGGGTACAATTTCAATTGCTGCGGGTATTGGTTATGGGTATGATTTTTTTAATCACGAATTAAGGGTGGATGAAGTGGGTGGAAGTACGGTTTTTGGAAACGCAAATGCGATTGCAGAAAACACGTTTACAGCGCATAATATAGAACTCCCATTTGAACTTAGATGGAGAACTTCAACAGCTATTAAATATGGTTTCTGGAGAGTTTATTCGGGTGTAAAAGTCCTCTATAACCTACAAAACAAATTTCAGTATTTGGAGGGCGATGCAAATCAGGTACAATATACAAATGTAGCGGCTTATAATAAACTACAATACGGGCTTACAACTTCCGCTGGTTATGATGCTTTTAATGTGTATGTGTTTTATGGAATGACACCGGTATTTAAAAAGGGCAGAATTAATGGAGAGACTGTTGCTTCGAAAATTATAAAGTTTGGTTTAATTTTTTACTTTTTATAAAATATAGAACTTTTGATAACACTGCAATTGTAGACAGGAGCCCGCAAACATTTCTCTGAATTTATTGAATTTTAAGCTGCTGTTTTGCATCCTTTGGAGACTAAATTTCTTTTCTTAATCTGGCAACTGGTAGCTCTAGTTGCTCTCTATATTTAGCAACCGTTCTTCTTGCGATCGGATATCCTTTTTCTTTTAGTATCGCGGCAAGTCTTTCATCGGTGTAGGGTTTCTTTTTATTCTCTTCGGTAATTATAGTTTCTAATATTTTTTTAATTTCTTTGGTAGAAACATCTTCTCCTTGGTCATTTTTCATTGATTCAGAAAAGAATTCCTTTATCAATTTTGTTCCATAAGGGGTAGAAACGTATTTGCTATTAGCAACTCTAGATACCGTAGAGATATCCATATTAATCTTATCTGCAATATCCTTTAGAATCATTGGTTTTAACTTTCGTTCGTCACCGCTCAAAAAATAATCATATTGATATTGCATTATTGTATTCATGGTAATTAGAAGTGTTTGCTGTCGCTGTCTAATTGCATCTATAAACCATTTTGCAGCATCTAGTTTTTGTTTAATAAAAAACACTGCATCCTTTTGAGATTTAGATTTAATAGTGGATTCTTGGTATCCTTTTAGCATGTTGTTGTATTCTCTTGAAATATGCAACTCTGGCGCATTTCTTGAGTTTAAAACCAAATCCAATTCACCGTCCAAAAGCTTTATTGAGAAATCTGGAACAATTTGTTCTGCAATTTTATTATTTCCTGCGTATGAGCTTCCTGGTTTTGGATTTAATTTAGAGATTTCTTTAATGATCTCTTTTAGTTCATCTTCAGAAATATGAAATTTTTCCTGTAGTTTTTGATAGTGTTTTTTTACAAAGTGGTCAAAGGCGTCCTCCAAAACCTGTATGGACAGACTCACAAATTTAGTTTTATTTTTTGCTTTTAATTGAATAATTAAACACTCTCTTAAATCTCTAGCACCCACACCTATAGGGTCTAAGGTTTGTACTACATTGCTTAGAATAGAAATTACGATATCTAATGTTGTGAATACGTTTTCGGTAAAAGCCAAATCATCAACGATGTCTAAAACGTCTCTTCTAATATAGCCGCTATCATCAATACTTCCCACTAAAAATTCGGCAATAGTATACTCTTCTTCGTTTAATTGAAAAGTGTTTAATTGATTTTTTAAAGATTGGTGAAAACTAGTTCCTGCAGCATAAGGAAGGTTCTTTTCTTCGTCGTCAGCGGAGTAGTTATTGGCTTGCGTTTTGTAGCTTGGAACTTCATCATCACTGAGATAATCGTCTATATTAAGATCATCAGATACTGTTTTTTCTGAGAGGTCGTCATCAAATTCATTCGATAAATCATCGTCCACATCGTCAGATGCTTCTTTCCCCGTGTCTAATGCTGGATTTTCTTCAATTTCTTGTTTTAAGCGTTCTTCAAATGCTTGCGTAGGCAATTGAATAAGCTTCATCAATTGAATTTGCTGAGGAGATAATTTTTGTAAGAGTTTAAATTGTAAACCTTGTTTAAGCATATTTTAAAGATACAAAAATCGGATTAAAAATCTGCATTTTGAGGGGTTCTAGGAAAAGGAATGACATCCCTTATATTTCCCATTCCAGTTGTAAATTGTACCAACCTTTCAAATCCTAAACCAAATCCAGAATGCACTGCAGTACCAAATTTACGCAAATCTAAATACCACCAAAGCTCTTTTTCATCGATATTCATTGCTTTCATTTTTGCTACTAAAACGTCGTAACGTTCTTCACGCTGGGCGCCACCTACCATTTCTCCAATACCAGGAAATAGCACATCCATAGCCCTAACTGTCTTTCCATCCTCATTTAAACGCATATAAAATGCTTTGATATCTGCTGGGTAATCAAATAAAATAACAGGACACTTGAAATGTTTTTCAACTAAAAACCGCTCGTGTTCAGATTGTAAGTCCGCACCCCACTCATTAATGGGATATTGAAATTTTTTCTTTTTATTGGGTTTAGAATTTCTAAGGATATCAATTGCTTCTGTATAGGATACTCTTTTAAAGTTGTTTTCTGCTACAAACTTTAGCTTTTCCAGTAAACTCATATCACTTCTCTGTAACTGAGGTTTCGTTTTTTCCTCCTGCGTAAAGCGTTCGTCTAAAAAGGCTAAATCTTCTTCACAGTGCTCTAGTACATAGGTTAAAACTGATTTTATAAAATCTTCAGCCAAGTCCATATTCCCATCTAAGTCCATAAAAGCAACCTCAGGTTCGATCATCCAGAATTCTGCTAAATGACGTGTAGTGTTTGAGTTTTCTGCTCTAAAAGTAGGCCCAAAAGTATATACTTTTCCTAAAGCCATAGCATATGCCTCAGCCTCTAGTTGACCCGATACTGTAAGATTGGTTTCTTTTCCAAAAAAGTCCTTAGAATAATCTATGTTTCCATCGTCCGTAACGGGTGCTTTGTTATCTTCAAAAGAGGTCACTCTAAACATTTCTCCCGCACCTTCCGCATCAGAACCTGTAACAATAGGTGTATTTACATAGTTAAAGCCATTGTCTTGAAAGTACTTATGAACTGCAAAAGAGAGTTTAGAACGAACTCTCATTACAGCACTAAAAGTATTTGTGCGCACGCGTAAATGTGCATTTTCTCTTAAGAATTCAAAACTGTGCTTTTTAGGTTGAATGGGATATTCATCGGGATTAGAGTCTCCTAAAATTTCTATCATACTAACTTGAAGCTCCACAGATTGTCCTTTTCCTTGGCTTTCTGCGAGCGTCCCTTTTACCGAAATTGCGGCTCCTGTTGTTATTCTTTTTAAAGTTTCTTCGGAGGTGTTTTCAAAGTCAATTACACATTGTATATTTTTAATGGTCGAACCATCATTCAAAGCAATAAAACGATTACTTCTAAAAGTTCGAACCCAGCCTTTTATAGCTACTTCTTGCAATATTGTTCCAGAAATCAATAATTCTTTTACCGTATTTTTTATCATTTTATTTAAATATAATATGTTAGAAATAATCTTCCTTTATCTCGTAAAGGTACTTTATTACAGTAAAATATACAACGAATGAAAGCGCTATAAAACCGTACTAAATATCTTGTTTTTTGTCTGTTGGAGGAAAAATCCTAATTTTAGGTTCTTTGAATACCTTCTTATTTGCAATTTTCTTTTCAAAGGTAAGCAGTAAGGACGGCAATAACAATAAGTTGGATACCATTGCTAAAAGTAGGGTAACCGAGACAAGACCACCTAAGGCGATTGTGCCACCGAAACTTGAAAGCGTAAAGACTAAAAAGCCAAAGAACAGAACGATAGAGGTGTAGAACATGCTCACCCCAGTTTCTCTTAAGGCGGCGTAAACGGAGGGTTTAATTTTCCATTTATTTGCAATGAGTTCTTGTCTGTATTTTGCTAAAAAGTGAATGGTATCGTCTACTGATATTCCAAAGGCAATACTAAAGACCAATATAGTTGATGGTTTTATGGGGATATTCAAAAACCCCATTAATCCAGCAGTAATTAATAGTGGCAGCATGTTAGGGATTAAGGAAATGAGAATCATTTGTGGTGATCGAAACATCCATGCCATAAAGATGGCGATTAATAGAATGGCGAGAGACAAAGAAATAACTAAATTTTTAATAAGATAATTGGTCCCCTTTATAAAAACAAGTGCTTTTCCTGTGATCGAAACCGTGTACTTATCTGCAGGAAATTCCTTCGCAATAACAGTTTTTAGACGCTCTTGAATAACGTCCATTTTGTCCGTGCCAATATCTTTCATAAAAGTTGTAATTCTAGCATACCGTCCTGTAGAATCAACAAATGTTTTTAGCATTCCTGTATCATTAGCAGAATTCTTGGTATAGGAAAAAATATAACTTTGCTCTTGATTGGTTGGTAATTGATAGTATTTTGGATTTCCATTATAGTATGCCTGTTTTGAATACTTCACAAGATTTACTACTGAGATTGGTTTTGATAGTTCAGGAAAAGATGCGATCGCTTCATTTAATTTTTCCATCTTTTTTAAGGTGGAAAGTTTGAGGACACCCCTATCTTTTTGCGTATCAATTAAAATTTCTAAAGGCATAATGCCACCAAATTCTTTTTCGAAGAATTTAATATCTTTATAGAAGCCACTGGTTTTAGGCATGTCTTCAATCAAACTTCCAGAGACATTAATCTTATAAACACCAATAATACTCAGAACAATTACTAAAACAGTAGTGAAATAAATACTGATTCTTCGGCTTTTAACCATCTTTTCCATCCAGTTTACTACATTTTCGATCCACTTGTTCTCTAAATGGCTTAAATGCTTTTTCTTAGGAAGCGGCATAAAGCTGTAAATAATGGGTATAATTAATAAGGCTAAAATGAATATACTGATGATATTAACGGAAGCTAAAATTCCGAATTCACGCAGTAAATTACTTTTTACAAAAACAAAAGTGGCAAAACCAGATGCGGTGGTAATGTTGGTCATTAAGGTGGCATTTCCAATTTTTGAAATTACCCGTTGCAGTGCTTTTGCTTGTTGTCCGTGTTTTTTTATTTCCTGTTGGTACTTATTGATTAGGAAAACGGCGTTTGGAACTCCTATTACAATGATTAATGGCGGAATTAAAGCAGACAAGACTGTAATTTCATAGCGGAACAACCCGATGAATCCAAAAGCCCAAATTACTCCAATTATAACCACAAGAAGTGTGATAAAAGTTGCTCTAAAAGAACGAAAGAAGAAAAAGAAGATCAAGGCAGTAATTCCTAAAGCTCCTAGGACAAAAATTAAGATTTCATCTTGAATATTTTGTGCATTCAGCGTTCGAATGTAAGGCATACCAGAAACTCGGACATCCAGAGTATGCTGCTTTTCAAATTCTTCAATTTCAGGAATTAACACATCAAAAATAAAATCTCTGCGTTCGGGAGTGTTTATAAGTTCCTTTTTTATATAGATGGCAGTTTGTAAGGTCCCTGTTTTTTTGTTGTAGAGTAAATTGTCGTAGAAAGGAAGCTTTTCAAACAGTTCCTTTTTAATAGCTTCGACTTCTTCCCTGGTGGTAGGATCTTTCTCAAATAAAGGCTCAAATACAAATTTCTTTTGTTTTCTATCCGCTTTTAATTTTTGAACATCTGCTATTGAAATGGTAAAGTCAACGGCTTCGCTTTGCTCAAATTTAGTTACTAATGCATTCCAAGCATTAAATTTTTCGGGAGTGAAGACAGTCGTGTCTTTAACTCCTAGGATTACTAAATTCCCTTCTTCTCCGAAAATTTCTAAAAACTTGTTGTATTCTAAATTTGCTTCATGATCTTCGGGCAACAGATTTGCTTCTGTATATGAAAATTTCATATACTTCGTTTGAGATGCTAAAAAGGCTGTAATTAATGCAATAATTAATAAAACCACATAGCGGTTTCTTAATATAAGCCCTGCAGCTTTTGGCCAAAAGTTCATGTATTCGGTTTTAGGTAAAGATGATGTGTTTAAAGGATTGTAAAGACTTAAAAAAAACCTTAGAAAAGATCTTTTCACTTCTAAAAAGTATTAAACAGTCATAATTTCTTTTTCTTTTATCGCAAGTTTTTCCTCTATAACTTTCACAAAGGAGTCTGTCAAATTTTGGACATCCAGTTCCGAATCTTTTTTGAGGTCATCAGAAATATCCGTCTTTTTAATGTCATTATTGGCATCTTTTCGAGCATTTCTAATACCAACCTTGGCGTGTTCCGCTTCTGCTTTTGCTTGTTTAGCCAATCCAATTCTTCGTTCTTCTGTTAAAGGTGGTACATTAATCATAATAATATCACCGTTATTCATAGGGTTAAATCCGAGGTTTGCAACCATAATCGCTTTTTCAATTGGTTGTAACATGTTTTTTTCCCAAGGTTGTATTGCAATGGTTCTGGGATCTGGAGTATTTACATTGGCTACTTGACTTAAAGGTGTTTGTGAACCGTAATAATCAACCATAACATTTGCTAGCATTGCAGGCGTTGCTTTCCCCGCTCGTATTGCTCTTAATTCTTTTTCTAAATGAGCAATGGCATTGCTCATTGCTTCTTTAGTTGTGTCTAGTATAAATTCAACTTCTTCATTCATCTTCTGTATGGTTTAAAGATTTTATTAATTAGTTACAATCGTTCCAATCTTTTCTCCAGAGACTAATTTTAATAAGTTTCCGTTGGTGTTCATGTCAAAGACAGTTATTGGTAGTTTGTTTTCTTCACTTAATGTAAATGCGGTCATATCCATTACTTTTAGGCCTTTCGCAATTACTTCTTTAAAAGTGATTGTTTCGTATTTTACTGCATCTTTATTTTTCTCTGGGTCTTCATCGAAGATTCCAGCTACACGCGTTCCTTTTAAGATTGCATCTGCATCTATTTCGATTGCTCTTAAAACCGCTGCAGTATCTGTAGTAAAATAGGGGTTTCCAGTTCCTGCCCCAAAAATAACAACACGGCCTTTTTCTAAATGGCGAATTGCTTTTCTTTTTATATATGGTTCTGCAACCTCCTTTATTTCGAGCGCCGTTTGCAAGCGTGTATTTACATCTTGGTCCTCTAGAGCGCTTTGTAGAGCTAAGCCGTTTATACAAGTTGCTAACATGCCCATGTGGTCTCCTTGTACACGGTCCATTCCATTTGCAGCACCGGCAACACCTCTAAAGATGTTTCCACCGCCTATTACAATGGCTACTTGTATCCCTTTTTGTACTACTTCTTTAATTTCTTTTGCATACTCAGACAGTCGTTTTGGGTCAATTCCGTATTGTCGATCGCCCATTAAAGCTTCTCCGCTTAATTTTAAAAGAATTCTTTTGTATTCCATAGGTTTTTTTAAGAGTTGTGCAAAATTACGTTTTTTTTTTGATTTTCTTTTTTTTGAACAAAAAAAAACCTCGTTTTCAAATAGTATGAAAACGAGGTATAAAATATGGTTTTTAGAATGGTACTTATCCTAAAGTTACTCTTTTAAATCCAGTTACAACAACATCCCCATAGGTGTTTACATATTGGGCAACATTTTTCTTCTCATCTTTAATAAAAGATTGATCTAAAAGACATTGCTCTAGGTCTAAGGTGGTGTTGTCTGAAATAAATCGCTCCATTTTACCGGGTAAGATTCTATCCCAAATTTGTTCTGGTTTTCCTTCTGCTTTTAATTCCGCTTTGGCAGCTTCTTCTGCTTTTGCTAAAATAGCTTCAGATAATTGTGACATTGAAATAAATTCAGGAACATTTTTCAATGTTTTTCCTAACCTACCCAATTCAATATTATCTTTTTCGATCACTGCAATTCTAGCTTCTGTTTCTGCTGTTACAAAAGCAGGATCAAAATCTTTGTAAGATAATGTCGATGCTCCCATGGAAGCAACTTGCATTGCAACATCTTTTGCTAAAGTTTCAGCGTTTTCTACAACGGCAGAAAGTCCAACAATAGCAGCAATTTTTCCAATGTGAGTATACGCTCCAACATATGCAGCTTCGATCTTATCAAAAGCAGTAATTTCTAACTTTTCTCCAATAACTCCAGTTTGTTCAACTAATTTATCAGCAACAGTCATACCTCCAAAATCTGCAGCTAAGAAAGCCTCTTTATCTGCCGCGTGCAATGCAATGTCTGCAAATTGTCCGCCCAAGGCTACAAAAGATTCATTTTTACCAACAAAATCAGTTTCACAAGCTAATACGATTGCTACACCAGCAGTTTTCGCGTCATTAATTCTTGTTACGGCAACCCCTTCTGTAGATTCTCTGTCCGCTCTTTTTGCTGCAATTTTCTGACCTTTTTTACGTAAAATGTTAATCGCTTCATCGAAGTTGTTCTCAGCTTCTACTAACGCATTTTTACAGTCCATCATTCCAGCACCAGTTGCTTCTCTTAAATTTTTAACATCAGCAGCACTTACTTTTACCATGTCACTTATTTTTTGTTAAGAAACCAAGGTCTCTTAGGTGTTATTAAATTATTTTTTTTCTTCAGCAGGTGTATCAGTATCCTCAGCTTTGATTTCTTCAACCTTAGCTTCTTCAACCTTAGCTTCTTCAACTTTAGGTTCTTTAACCTTTACTGCTTTTGCTTTCGGTGCTTTCGCTTTTACTTCTTTCTTTTTCGGAGCATCTTCCTTAGTCTCTTCAGCTTTAGGAGCTACTTCTTCCGTTTCTGGAGCTGCAACTTCTTTGGTCTCTTTAACTTTTTCTTTGTCTGCTTTTCTGTCTGATAATCCTTCAGCAACTGCATCGGTAACAAAAGATAATACTTTGTCTATTGACTTAGAAGCATCATCATTTGCTGGAATTACGTAGTCTACTTGTCTTGGATCAGAGTTTGTATCTACCATTGCAAAAATTGGAATATTTAATTTTTGCGCCTCTGCTACAGCAATGTGTTCTTTCTTGATGTCAACAATAAATAAAGCGCCAGGTAAACGAGTCATGTCTGAAATAGAACCTAAATTCTTTTCTAACTTCTCTCTCTGACGGTTGATTTGTAGTTTTTCTCTTTTAGACAATGCATCAAAAGAACCATCGATCTTCATTCTATCAATTAAAGCCATTTTCTTAACCGCTTTTCTGATGGTAACAAAGTTCGTTAGCATTCCACCAGGCCATCTTTCAGTGATGTATGGCATGTTGATTGCTTTTGCTTTCTCAGCAACAATGTCTTTTGCTTGTTTCTTTGTTGCAACAAATAAAATCTTACGTCCAGAGTTTGCAATCTTATTTAAAGCTTCTGAAGTCTCTTCTATTTTTGCAGCAGTTTTATACAAATCAATGATGTGCACACCATTTCTTTCTGTATAAATATATGGAGCCATGTTTGGGTTCCATTTTCTAGTAAGGTGTCCAAAATGCACACCATTATCTAATAATTCTTGAATGTTTACTTTTGCCATTTTAAAATGTGTTTACGTTCTGTTTTGAAATCAATATACAAGTAGTCTTTTAAGAGTCTGGTATATTTAGATGCTAAACTGTTTACTATTAATTTTTTGTAATAATAACAGTTCTCGATATAATATATAACAGCATTTAAGCTGCAAATAATATTAACGTTTCGAGAATTGGAATTTTTTACGTGCTTTCTTCTGACCAAATTTCTTACGTTCAACCATTCTTGGATCCCGTGTTAATAAACCTTCTGGTTTCAGTACAATTCTATGATCAGCATCAATATGAACTAATGCTCTTGTAATTGCTAAACGAATTGCTTCTGCCTGTCCAGTAATACCACCTCCGTAAACATTAACCTTGATATCATACGATTCTAAGTTTTCTGTTAACATTAAAGGTTGTTGTACTTTATATTGTAAAGTACCTGTAGTAAAGTAGCTTTTGTAGTCTTTCTTATTTACAGTAATGTTCCCTTTACCTTCTGTAAGATAAATACGGGCAACAGCTGTTTTTCTTCTACCTATTTTGTGAACTGTCTCCATTATATAAGATCATTAAGGTTAATAGCTTTAGGTTCTTGACCCGCTTGTTTGTGCTCTGTACCTGCATATACATACAAGTTTCTAAATAAAGCTGCTCCCAAAATATTTTTTGGCAACATTCCTTTTACTGCTTTTTCGACTAATCTTGTAGGATCTTTCTCAAACATTTCTGTTGCAGTTAATGATCTTTGTCCACCTGGATACCCTGTGTGACGGATGTAAGATTTCTCTTTCCATTTGTTTCCAGATAATACAATTTTTTCTGCGTTGATAACAACCACGTTGTCTCCACAATCTACGTGAGGAGTAAAGTTTGGTTTGTACTTACCTCTAATTAGCTTAGCTATAATAGAAGAAAGACGACCCAACGTTTGCCCGTCCGCATCAACTAAAACCCACTCCTTGTTTACGGTAGCGCTGTTTGCTGATACTGTTTTGTAACTTAATGTGTTCATAATTACACTTTTAGTTTTTGTCAATTAATAATGATTCATTTTCCTTAAAAAAGGAGTGCAAATATAGTGCTATTTATTTGATTGACAAACAGTGTTTTTAGATTATTTTTTAGCCGTTTTTAATTTTAGTTCTCCGGTCTTAAATAGCTCAAAGGCAGATTGGTAATACGCAACGGTTTCCTTTACTAAAGTGCTATCATTTTTCATTGGATACAGCTCGTTCTGCTCTCTGTCGTAGGCATAAGAAGCGTATTTTTTTTGAGTTTCTAAAACTAATAATTTGTTGTTTTTTAAAAGGGATACTTTTCTGTGATTTCCAATAAAAGCACGCGCATCAGTTAAAGACATTTTAGAGATGTCTTTTCCGAAAAAAAGATTGTCATAACTCCAATTTAAATAGCCAAAAAGTGTTGGGAAAATATCAATTTGAGAAGATAATTTATCAACTTCAGCCGTTTTTGCACCTTTTAAGTTATAAATAAATGCAGGAATGTGATGGTTTTTAATATTAATTTCAGACCTACCGGCACTATAAGCGCAATGATCGGCCATGATTACAAATACAGTATTGGAAAACCAAGGTTTTGTTTCTGCTGTTTCAAAAAATTGTTGAAGTGCTTTGTCAGAATACTTCACTGCGTTACTTCTCGTTTTTTTATTAGAAGCAATTACACCTTCGGGAAAGGTATAAGGTTGGTGATTTGAGCTGGTCATTACAAAATTAAAGAAAGGCTGATTTGTTGCATGTTGTTTGTCAGCAATCTTTAGCACCTTATTTAAAAGATTTTCATCACAAGCAGCCCAAGCATTCTCGAAAGTTACCTCAACATCTTCTATCCTACTTCTTTTTGTGGGTAATTGCTCTTGTAGACGATGCCATTTTTTTCTGTCCACAATATCAAATTCATTAAAACTAAAGAAATTCAACATGTTGTCAAATTGCGAATCACCACCATAAATAAAAGTTCTTGAATATCCTTTTTGTTTAAAAACTTCTCCAATGGTAAAAAGATTGGTATTTGATTTTCTCTTAACAATACTTCTTCCAGGAGTTGGAGGGATTGCGAGTATTATGGCTTCTATTCCACGAATGGTACGAGTTCCAGTAGCATACATATTAGTAAATGCAATGGATTTTTTATGCAGTGAATCTATTGTTGGTGTCAAGTTATTTGTGTTTCCGTACCTTTTAAGAAAGGAAGCGCTCATGCTTTCTAAACCAATAAAAATAACATTAGGTTTTTTTTCTTCCCCTAAATTTTTAGTAAAACGCAGGATACTATTTGGGTTTTTAAATAAACTATCATTTGAAGCTTTCACAAGCTTCCTTGCGATGGTAAAATTTTCCTCTTCAGTTAAGGTTAGGTAAAATTCATTATAGTTTAACTCATTACTTTTGTAGGCAGCAAAAAAGGAGTACAACCCGGATTTTGCCAATTCATTTTCATTAATATTCTGAAAAATTTCTGCTTGTGTATTTTGAATGGAAAAATGAAAGGTTCCAAATATTAAAAATATTAAAAATGCAGGCATCGCCTTTGTGAAAAAAGAATCATTGCTTTCAAAAGTGTTTTTGTATGCATTTTGTTTTTTTGCAAAACGAATACTCAATAGAATAATTAAAAGTACAACGCCAAGAAGGATGGGAATTGGAAACGATTGGTGAATATTTTCAATAACCTCATAGGTATATAAAAGGTAGTCTACGGCTATAAAATTATATCTCCTTTGGTATTCTTGCCAAAAAGGAATTTCTGCCAATAGGGAGCCAATGGTTAGGAATAGAAAAAATCCATACATGAATTTAGAGACTGCTTTGTCAAGTTTGCATCCGTGAAATTTCAAGGGAACAAGTAAGAGATATATAGCGTACAATGCTAGAATATACGACAAAGAACCAATATCAAAGATAAAACCGAGACTAAAAATTTTAATAAAATTTAGGAAACTGAAATCAAAGTAATTAAAGCTGAAGAAATATAAAACGATACGTACAAGAAGAGAAAGCATTAAGAAAGTAAGGCTAAAAGTTTTTAGTAATTGAAATCTTTTAGGGATTTTTAGTCGATAAATTCTGCGCATAAATTTGTAATATTAGAAATGGAATTTCCGTGGTTTTATCTGATTTTTTCTCTCCAAGAATATAGGTTTGGTAATAAATGAAAAGTAAAAATAGTTTATTTTTTAAAAAGGCAACTTTTTTAATTTAAAATTTAAGGAATGTTCTTTGCTTGCAGGGTGTTAAAATTAACACAATCTTATGAAAACCTTAAGAAAATAGAGAACTACTTTTGTGACAGAAAAAAGCTGTTTTGAAAAGTAATTTCTACAAGATACAGTCAACCTTAAAACTGATGAAATTTAATACTCTAATCGTCTTAATTATTTGTTTTTGTAGCACCTATTTAAGTGCACAGAAGCTGGTGACCAATGAAATTTCTAAAAGAATATATACCACTAAAAAATTGGTTAAAGCCCCAATTATTGATGGTAAAATTTCTGATGTTGCTTGGGACGTTGTTCCTTGGTCTTCAGACTTTGTGGAAAATGAGCCTTATGAAGGAACTGCGCCAACCTATCAAACGAAGTTTAAAGTAATATATGATGCAAAGTATTTATACATTGCTTTGCGTGCTTTTGATGCACATCCAGAATTAATCCAACAAAGACTAACGAGAAGGGATGGTTTTGCTGGGGATCGGATAAATGTAGTGATTGATAGTTACCACGACAAGAGAACTGCTTTTGTTTTTACAACAACTGCGGCAGGAGTTAAGGGAGAAGAAATTGCGACTAGAAATGGGGCTAACTTTGATGAAAGTTGGAACCCTATTTGGTATACAGGTGCAAATGTAGATGCTGAGGGCTGGACAGCAGAAATGAAAATTCCTTTCAGTCAACTGCGTTTTGGAAATGCAAAAGAGCAAATCTGGGGTTTCAATGTGGCGCGGAATATTTTTAGAAAAAATGAACGTTCTCTTTGGCAAAGAATTCCAAATGATAAAGCAGGATTTATTAGTGAAGCAGGAGAATTACACGGTTTGGTGGATTTAAAGTCACAAAAACAGTTAGAAATTCAACCTTTTACTGTGATACAATATGATACGTATCCTAAAGAGTTAGAGAATCCATTTAAGGATGGAAGTGATTTTAAAATAAATGGAGGAGTAGATGCAAAAATCGGAATCACGAATGATTTGACGTTAGACTTGACGGTAAATCCAGATTTCGGTCAGGTAGAAGCAGATCCTGGGGCAATTGCTTTGGATGGATTTCAAATTTTCTTTGAAGAACAAAGGCCCTTTTTTGTGGAAAATAAAAATATTTTTGATTTTAAATTTGCAAATGGAAGAGACAATCTTTTTTATAGCAGAAGAATTGGCAGGAGTCCACAAAGGGCCGCAAACATTTCAAGCGGAGAGTTCGCAGATGTCCCACAAAATTCTACGATTTTAGGTGCTGCTAAATTCTCGGGAAAAACTCAAAATGGTTGGTCTATTGGGGTTTTAGAGAGTGTTACGGCAAACGAATTTGCAGAGATTAAGCAAAAGAATGGAGATACAAGAGAAGAGATTGTAGCACCTTTGACAAATTATGTTGTTGCCAGAGCTCAGAAAGATTTTAATGAAAGAAATTCCTATCTAGGTGGTATTTTTACAGCCACTAACAGAAATTTAAATGGTAATTTTTCGGAGTTGCACAAGGCAGCATATACTGGTGGTTTTGATTTTAGACATACTTGGAGGAAAAGAGATTTTTACATAGAAGGAAACTCTATTGTAAGTTATGTTTTTGGAAGCCAAGAGGCAATTGAAGATACACAGCGGTCAATGGCGCGATTATTTCAAAGGGTAGATGCTCAATATGTGAATGTAGACCCTACAAAAACTTCTTTAACGGGAACCGGTGGTAAAATTAAATTAGGAAAACAAGGGGGCGGCAATTGGCGTTATAATGGAGGGTTTATTTGGCGCTCTCCAGAGTTAGAATTAAATGATGTTGGCTTTTTAAGGAAGACAGATGAAATGATTCAGTTTTTAGAAGCAAATTATCTTTGGCAGGTTCCGAAAGGAGTGTATAGAGAAATAGAGCTAAGTACAGAACAAAAGGCTATTTACGATTTTGGTGGAAATTTAAATAATCTAGAATATCAAATTAGTGGAGATATCAATTGGAAAAATAATTGGTGGACAAAGACAGGAATAGGCATAAATACACAAACTTACAGCAATTCATTTTTAAGAGGTGGGCCTCGTTGGAAATCTGCTAATAACAGATATCTTTATTTCTTTTTTGGTTCTGACCGAAGTAAAAAATTTAGTTTTAAACTCGGGTATTTTGGCATTAGAAGCGATGCCGGTATTTATACTAGAAACAGATATGTTTTTAGCATAAACTATCAACCTTTTGATGCTTTTAGTTTGTCCTTAGAAAACGAGTTTAATGAAACGAAAGACAAGACCCAGTATATAGGCACCGCAGACTTTGGAAACACCCAAAGATATATATTGGGCGCTATAAGCAACGATTCTTGGGCTACCACACTCCGCTTAAATTATAGTTTAAATCCTAATTTTTCTTTCCAATTTTATGGTCAGCCCTTTATTTCTAGAGGACGCTACGCTGCTTTTAATTTTGTAAATAATGCCTCTGCAGATTCTTTTAGCGAGCGTGTTAATCCGTACACCGCAAACCAGCTTTCTAACGGCACAGACGCTGAGGGGAATGCTGTTTTTTTAGTGGATGAAAATGGTGACAATACTACCGATTATTCTTTTGAGAAACCAGACTTTTCTTTTGTGCAGTTGCAAACAAATTTAGTGGTAAGGTGGGAGTATATTCCGGGCTCAGAACTTTTTCTTGTGTGGTCAAGAGGTTCGTCTGGGGCGCAAGACGTGAATAATTCATTGACGAATAGTGTGGGGAGTCAAGTACTTGATGTTCCTGCAAAAGACACCTTTCTGCTAAAAGCAACCTACCGTTTTATTCGATAAACTACTTGAAAGTTGCGCGCTGTAGGCGGTCATTCATAGATTTTCCAAGCCCAAATTCAGGAAATTTTTCAGCAATAATTACATCCAATTGCTGCGCATCTAAGGCATGCATTGCAGTGTATAAATTGGAAGCCGCTTCCTGCATAGAACCGTTTTTTGATAAAATTATTTCAACGATATCAGGGGTGTTTAAAGTCGTTTTGAAAACAAGTACTCCAATTTTTTTTCCTGCATGTTTTTTAATTTCAGCCGCCACATCATGCACTAAAAAAGTACTGGTTTTAGGAGCGTAATGTCTTGCTAACATCCCTGGAGCTTCCGGACTTTCTTCTTCTTTGTTTTTGATGGTGATTTTACCGACAACAGCTTCAATGTCTTCAAGTGTTAAAGCACCTAATCTATAAAGAATGGGCGTCTCATTCTCAAAGCCGATGATTGTAGATTCGATACCGTTCGCACAAGAACCACCATCTAAAATCATTTGAATATCATTTTTAAAATATGCTTCTACATGGGCAGCTTTCGTAGGACTAATACTTCCAAAAGGGTTTGCACTTGGCGCTGCTAAAGGAAAAGGCAATTTCGCTAAGAGTGCTAAAGTTACAGGGTGATTTGGGATCCGAACGGCAACCGTATCTTTTCCTGCAGTAATAATATCAGGAACAGTGCTGTTCTTTTTTAAAACTAACGTCAGCGAACCTGGCCAAAAAGCAGCAGCTAATAGTTTTGCTTTTTCAGGAATATGAGTAACAATTTTTTCTAAAGCCTTCACTGTGGGGATGTGCACGATTAAAGGATTAAAAAAAGGACGCTTCTTTGTTGAAAAAATACGATGAATCGCTTTTTCGCTATAAATATTTCCAGCGAGACCATAGACGGTTTCAGTTGGTATTGCTACCAATTGCGCATCCGTTAATAACCGCACTGCCTGCTCGATGTCTGTAGAAATGATACTCATAATTCTTGCAAAACTACATATAAAAAACAGGAACTTTGGAGCAAATATTCCTTTTTAAAGCGCGCGGTATAAATTCACTTTGTGAGATGTCACTTGTATGCAAAGAGGTCGCAGTTTATTTATTGAATAATTATTTTTTCTAAACCTATTATAAAATGGAATTTAGCCTGTCTTTTTTTAGGAGAAGCTTATAAAAACGGCACAGTTATTGAAAAGTGTTTTTATTTAAAAGTAATCAATGAAAAGAACCTTACTTGCTATATTTTTAGTTTTTATTTTTCAAATTTCAAGGTCACAAGAAAAAAATGGACGTGTTTTTTTCTTAGCAGATGTGAATTTTACACTCGGAATTAATGAGCATTATCAAATAGGTCCCGACGATGACAATGGACCTTTAATTGTTCCGTCTGCATTATTTTTTAGATTTGGACTTGGTTATACCTTTAGAAAAAGAGTAGCCATTGCCTTTAATTCAGGATATGATTTTCATTGGAATTATGATGTGAAAGCTTTTCCCACCTACGGTAGTCTAAAATATAATATTACAGAAAAAGAGGGAAATACTCACTTTATTGAAATAAGACGAGGTAAAATGTGGACCCCTTCCGCTACCTATTCTGATGGGAATTATTATGGTGTTGGTTTGGGAATTCAAGTTGCAGGTGAAGAAAGATGGAACACTATATTTAGAATAGATTTCCATAGAAAACGAAGTATCGGATTTGAGAATAATAGATTAGATAGCGTTTCTTTTGGTTTTGGTTTTTCGTTTTTTTAACCGAAAATCGAGCAAATTTTTTAGAATTTCTAAAAAAAGAGTCTGCTGTTTTTAGTTCAACTTCTTATTTGTAAAAGCGTCCATTTCATATTTGTTATGGATGGTTATTATCGCCAATCCAAAGAGCACAGCGGCAACAATTAAAATGGTGCTAATTAACCCACTGACTCCAAATGACATTCGAATTAAAATAGTAGAAATAACAAATCCTGAATTTCTGATTATTTTATGGAATTGATCAGTATAGAAGAAAGAAATCAAAAGGAGCACAACATCGACTAGAATTAGTACCGTAAAAAATTGATCAAAAAACAGGTTATTTATACTTTCAAAAGAGGGCAACTTCGTTGAAGGAGCTGAAATTCCTGAAGACCAATCAATAAATGTATAAAGTCCAATAACAAAAAACAGTGGCACCAATATAATAGCAATAAGCCTTTTCTTTTGAACAAATTTTTCAATTACCGGCTTGATACTTGTTTCTTGAGAAGCTTTTCGTTTTCCTTGTTTTTGGAAAAGATAAATGAGGTAAAATAGCACTAAAGAAGCTACCAAATCGTAGGTAAATTGTAAATCTCCTTTGATTTCAAACCAATCTGCGGTGAGTTCTAATGCAGATAAATCTTTAAATAACTTTCGGATAATAATAAGTGTTATAATCTCGTATTGTTTGGTTATATAGGTTGTAAAGGATTTTGGTAAGTAGTAGATAAGCAAGTATACTTCATAAACAAGAATAAAAGAAAAAGGCGTATACGCCGCTGATATTGGGTTTTTAAGGAGTTCTGAATTCGATGGAAATTCTATAAAGTCAAATTTTAAAAAGTAAATAATCGCTAAATGAATAAAAAAACTTAGGATTGCTAATTTAAGAATGATGTTCTCCGCTTTTCCTCGTGTGTTGTCAGAAAGCAGTTTGTCAAAGATAAATGGTACTATGTTTTTTGTTTTAATCATATCTCTACTTTTTAACACACCTGTTTGTTAATTATTTTATGATGAAGCAGTTCATTTTCGAAGCGTTCTTCGGTAAAGATAATTAATTTACATGAGTTTTCAATTTATCGAATTTTCATAGGAATTATTTTCCTTCTTTGTTATTGGTTGTTTCTAATTTCGCTTCAGCGCTTTTATTTTCTCTTAAACTATTTCTTTAAAAATTTAAACACCTGTTTTTCTAATCTCAAAAAATAGAGGCCTGTAGATAATTCATTCACGTTTATTTTATCACCAGCATTTATTTTTCCATATTTCACTTGTTGTCCCAATACATTGTTAACCGTATAATCGATGGCGTATGGTTTAGAGAAGTAAACGGTAAGCTCATCTTCCGCTACATTTGGAAACATTTGAACTTTTATTTTGGTGTCTTCAAATTCTTTTTCAGAAAGTGTTGTACAGTTGAGATTGGTTAAATATTTGGAGCTTGTTGAGTTTTGGTCTAAGTTCGCAACGTTGAGGAGTTTGCAATAGCAATCAGTAGTTGCTAAAAATAGTTGGAACCAAGCATATGCAATGTTTCCAACATCCCCATTTCCTGATAAAGGATTTAAAGGACTATAATGGTTGCCTCCAGAAATTTCAAAAAGTAATTTGTTAGTGGTGTTTGGTGTATAATTGTAATGCACGTCTGCATGCCTATTTATGGGTGCTATTTGGTCTAATTGGCCGCTAATAATTAGTAGAGGTGCACTGTGGTTTAGACTTGAAATTGATAAGGTGCTCTCAAGTAGCCAAGGAGCGATTGCAAATACTGCTTTTATAGTAGGATCTATTTTGGCGGCTAGTTGTGCACCCCCACCTCCCATAGACCAACCACCAACGGCAATATTATTGGTGTCAATTTTTTGATATAGAGGAGAAAGTGTTCTGTTATTTTCTTGTCGTAGTGTCTCCATTGCATCTATCAAGGCATTTGCTCTTGCTTGTGGGAAGTCATACAGGGAATTCGTGCCAATAGTCATGCATAAAAACCCGCGAGAGGCTAAATATTTCGCCCATCCTTCAATAGATGTCTGAGTTGCTGTATAGCCGGGAACTAATATGATACTTTTTAATTGGCCATTCTCATTTGCTGGAAAATATAAGGTAGCGCCAGTATAGTCTGGTCCATTTCGAAGGCCATCTGACTCCTCTAAGGAGTCCAATGTGAATGCCGTGTAATTTGTGGTGTTCTCAACTGTAACGGAGGCACACTGACTATAAGAAGGGGTTACTTGTGTAAAAAGAAATATCAAAAAGGCGATTGGAATTCTCATTACTATTTGATTGGTTGTTCACGTTTTTAAAAGAAACGATGTGTGCAGGCCCAGCGGCATATTAATTGGAACAATTGGCAGAAACCGTTTCTATCGAAAGGAAGTTTGAGCAAGTATCACAAAATAAACTTTTAAAGAAACAGGCTGCGCGGCCTACTCTAAAAATAGCGCCTTCTTTGTCTCTATAAATGCTATGACCTCCTTTAGGATCAATGGTGAAGTCATTGCAAATACCTTGTTCATTTAGCATATTATGAAGTTTTCTAGAGCCAAATCCAGTATATGGGCTGACATCAATGGATACGACTTTATCAAGTTCGCCGTGAAAAGAAATCATAGGAATTAGTTCTTCTGGTTTTATTACGATAGGAGAAACTGCACCCCAATTATTAAAAATAGCTTTAATTGAAAAAGGCTGTTTAAAATTATTTCCAGAGGAATTTAAGGGTCCAAGTTTTTCCGCTAGCATTGGGAAAAACTGATTCCATTCTTGCTGACTGCCATAGGCCGTCATTAATGCTGTAATTGATCCCGCACTGCTGCCGCCCATAAAGATCCAAGCGGGGTCTATTTTAAGGGTATCAGCATTTTCTAAAGTATATCGCAAGGCTGCATTTGCGTCTTGCTGTGCTCTGTAAACTGCCACTGCGTGGTCTCCTAAAATATTTTGGTCAAAGCCTAAGCGATAAGTTATAGTGGCTGCTACAAAACCTCTTTTAGCAAACTCTTTACAGAGATTGGTCATGTAGGATTCTTTATTTCCTCCAACAAATCCTCCGCCATGAACAAGCAATACAAAGGGTCTTTTAGACAGTGTATCTAAGGTATTATTTGGATAGTAAAAGTCTATGAATAGTTCTTGTGATTTTCCGAGAACATTAACCGCAGTTCCATACGTACGATTCTTTAAAGAGTCAATTTCAATGCTAGAGAAAAATTCACGATTGCTGTAGCGACCTTCTTGTGAGCAATATTGCGCCGATACAGTGCTTGTGGTTATAAAGAGAGCTACGGTTAAAATAAAACGGATTATATTCATAATGTTGATGGGTATAAATAACAAATTTAGTCAATAGAAATTAAAAGAAAGCTTTCTTCTTTAATGTGCTTCCAACCAGTTTTCTCCAGTACCCACCTCAACATCCAAAGGCACACTCATTTTAAAAGCATTTTCCATTTCATATTTTATGATGGGTCTAATGACTTCTAACTCTTCTTTATGAGCGTCAAAAACCAATTCATCATGCACTTGTAATAACATTTTCGATTTGAAATTTTCTTTTTCAAATCGATTGTGAATATTGATCATGGCCAATTTTATAATATCTGCAGCAGAGCCTTGAATGGGGGCGTTTACTGCATTTCTTTCAGCACCACTTCGCACCATCGCGTTTCTAGAATTGATGTCTTTTAAATAGCGTCGTCTGTTTAAGACAGTTTCTACATACCCGTGTTCTCTTGCAAAATCTACCTGTGCAGACATGTATGCTTTTAACTTCGGATACGTGACATAGTAGGTGTCAATTAATTCTTTGGCTTCGCTTCTAGATAAATCGGTTTGATTGCTCAATCCGAAAGCAGAGACACCATAGACAATTCCAAAATTTACTGTCTTTGCATTGCTACGTTGTGCACGCGTAACTTCATCCAAAGGAACGTTAAATACTTTTGCAGCGGTAGAAGCGTGAATATCTTCCCCGTTTTTAAAAGCTTCCATCATATTTTCTTCAGCACTTAAAGCAGCAATAATTCGCAATTCTATTTGAGAATAATCGGCAGCTAACAGTACATAGTTTTCATCTCTTGGAATAAAAGATTTCCGAACTTCTTTGCCGCGTTCTGTTCTAATGGGGATGTTTTGTAAATTAGGATTGTTAGAACTTAAGCGTCCTGTAGCGGCAACAGCCTGCATATATTGCGTGTGTATTCTCCCCGTTTTTGGATTTACTTCATTTGGTAAAGCATCTACATAGGTGCTTTGTAGCTTTTTATACTGTCTATACTCTTGAATGTCTTTAATAATTTCGTGCTCTTTTGCCAGGTAAGATAGGATGTCTTCCCCTGTGGCATATTGACCTGTTTTTGTTTTTTTAGGTTTTTTTACCAATTCCATTTTTTCAAATAAAACAATTCCTAATTGTTTTGGGGAAGCAATATTAAATTCTTCTCCGGCTTGTTCATAAATACTTTTTTCTAAACGGTTGATGTCCTCTGTTAAGTCAACAGAAAGTCCTTTTAAGAAACCGGTATTAATATTAATTCCTTCAATTTCCATTGCTGTTAAAACTGAGACTAAGGGCAGTTCAATGTCGTTGAAGAGTTTGGTAACGTTCCCGTTCTCCAACTCTCCCGTAAAAAGTTGTTTTAGTTGAAAAGTAATGTCTGCATCTTCCACAGCGTATTCTGTTTGCTCTTTTAGAGGCACGCTGCGCATGGAAAGCTGATTTTTCCCTTTTTTACCAATAAGCGCTGTTATTGCAACAGGCTGATAATTTAAATAGGTTTCTGCCAAGATATCCATATTATGTCGCATGTCTGGATTGATTAAGTAATGCGCAATCATCGTATCAAATAACTTCCCTTTTACAGGCATATTATAGGTCGATAATACTTTGATATCATATTTTAAATTGTGACCAATCTTTTCGATTTCCGATTCGAAAAAAGGCCTAAACTCCTCTAAAATAATTTGTGTTTCGATTTGATCTTCTGGCAAGGAAAGATAATATCCTTTTCCAATTTCATATGAAAAAGCAATGCCAATTACTTCAACTTCTAATGCTTTTAAACCAGTAGTTTCTGTATCAAAACAAACCGAAGTTTGTTTCATTAAATTCCGAAGCAATAATTTTCTTGCGAAAGGAGAATCGATATGCTGATAGAAATGATTTGTAGTTGAAATTGTTTTAAACCCAGAAGCAATTTCTTCTACAGAGACACTTCCGGTTCCTGGAGCAGCAAATAAGTCAAATTGACCTTCTGGACTTGGAACTACCTTTTTAGGAGACGCTTTTGTTTTTTCTTCTGACGCATTTTCTACCGAATTGGTCTTAGCAGCATCTTCGATAGCAAAAGTCTTGGTAAAATTGGTCAATAGATTTCTAAACTCTAACTCGCTAAAAAGCTCAGTAACCTTTTGAATATCTGGTTGGTCAAGTTCAAAGTCTTTTGCATTGAAAGTGACAGGCACATCTAGCATAATGGTGGCTAGTTTTTTAGAAAGTAAGCCTAAGTCTTTAGCAGCTTCCACTTTCTCTTTCATTTTCCCTTTGAGCTCGTGTGTATTTGCTAATAGGTTTTCCATAGAGCCATAGGTGGCTAAAAACTTCTTTGCCGTTTTTTCCCCAACACCAGGTAACCCTGGAATATTATCGGCAGAATCGCCCATCATTCCTAAGAAATCAATTACTTGTAAAGGATCTGTAACGCCAAATTTTTCTTGTACTTCAGGAACTCCCCAGATATCATATCCACCTCCAAAACGCGGTTTGTACATAAAGATATTGTCAGAAACCAGTTGTGCAAAATCTTTGTCTGGCGTAACCATAAAAGTTTTATAACCTTCTTTTTCTGCTTGTTTAGAGAGGGTTCCAATAACATCATCAGCTTCAAAACCGGCTTTCACCATAATAGGGATGTGCATGGCCTTTAAAATCTCTTGTATATACGGTACTGCAATTTTAATAGCTTCAGGTGTTTCGTCTCTGTTGGCTTTATAAGCTTCAAACATCTCCACGCGATCAACACTTCCACCTTTGTCAAAACAAACGGCTAAGTGATCTGGCCTTTCCCGTTTAATAACGTCTAAAAGAGAGTTCATAAAACCCATAATAGCAGAGGTATCTAGTCCTTTTGAATTTATTTGCGGATTTTTAATAAATGCATAGTAACCTCTGAAAATTAGTGCAAAAGCATCTACTAAAAAAACTCTTTTTTGATCTGACATATTCGTTTTTGTAACCTATTTGTGGATGATTTATTTTGAGCGCACGTAAAAATTAGTGAGTACGACAGTCCTTGCAGTAAAGCTACAAAACTTTAACATCCTATTAAAATTCATTCGACATTATAACTCTTATCTTTGACAAAATTTTTTAAACTTGTTTTATGTCCCGTTGGTTATTTCCACTGATTATCGTTGCCGTTTTAATAGTTGTTGTAGAAATATATACATTTCAAGCATTCAAAACAGTTTCTAAAAACAAATTGGTTCGTTTCTTTTTTTTAGCGGGGAGTGTTGGAGTATACCTGTATTCTTTTATCACCTTGATTACCTATGATAGAAGTAATGGACAAACACCAGAGTTTCAAATGGCAATGGGCTTGTTGCTAACCGTTTCTATTCCAAAATTAGTAGTTATTTTCATCCTCTTTGGGGAGGATATGTATCGCGGAGTTTTGAAATTAATTTCTGCAATTTCATCTGGTGAAACAAAATCTTTAGCAGGTAGAAGAAAATTTATTTCTCAAATAGCATTGGGTTTGGCAGCAATTCCTTTTGTCTCTTTTATCTATGGAATTGTCCAAGGAAAATACAACTACAAAGTCTTAAAATATCAATTGTCTTTTAAAGATTTACCAGCAGCTTTCGACGGATTTACAATCACACAGATTTCTGATATTCATTCTGGGAGTTTTACAAACAAAGAGAAAATCCAATACGGAGTGGACTTGATCAACCAACAAAAATCGGATATGCTTTTATTTACAGGAGATATTGTAAATAATAAAGCAGATGAAATGGATAATTGGATGGATGTTTTTGATAAATTATCAGCAAAAGACGGGAAGTATTCCATCCTTGGAAATCATGATTATGGCGATTATATGGACTGGGAAAACCCACAAGATAAAATTGATAACTTTCAAAAAGTAAAAGATATTCATAAAAAAATAGGTTTCGATTTATTGCTTGATGAACACCGGTATTTAGAAAAAGATGGCCAAAAAATAGCACTGCTTGGAGTAGAAAACTGGGGAAAAGGATTCAATCAAGCAGGAGACTTGCAACGAGCTGCCGCAGGGATTCGCAAAGAGGATTTTAAAATCCTAATGTCGCATGATCCAAGTCATTGGGAAGAGAAAGTAAAAAAAGACCCTTTAAACTATCAGCTAACTTTAAGCGGACACACACATGGTTTGCAAATGGGTATTGAGATTCCGGGTTGGTTCAAGTGGAGCCCCTCGAAATACGTGTACAAGCAATGGGCAGGACTGTATGAAGAAGGAGGCCGATTTATAAATGTGAATCGAGGTTTTGGATACCATGCATTTCCTGGGCGCGTTGGTATTTGGCCTGAAATTACCGTCATAGAATTGAAGAAAGGTTGATCTTCTAAGCATTTAAATACTTTTATATATCTTTGAGAGTAACAGAATAACTATTGATGCGTTTTATGCCCCTTTAAAACTTAATATTATGGCTAAATTTGGTGAGTTAATTAGTGTTGAAAAACCTGTTTTAATAGATTTTTATACCGATTCCAATGATGTCGAAAACACATTAGAAATATTAAGAAGTGTAGTTGCTGCTCTGGGCGATAGCGCAAAAGTAATTAAGATAGATATTAGTAAAAATGAAATTCTTGTAGATGCTTTGCGGGTGAAAGGAAATCCAACTTTTATGATCTATAAAAATGGCGAAATGAAATGGCGTCAAACTGGATTTCAAGACGCCAACACTTTAATTGGTCTTGTACAACAGTTCGTTTAATTTTTTGTGTTTTAGAAAAAAGCTGTGCTGACGCACTATTTAAGCGGATTATCTATTCTAATTACCTTCTGTCTTATTGTTAAAATTGAATGGGTTTCAGTAAGGTCTTTTAAGGTATTAAATAGCTTTAAAAACAAAACCTTGTGACGAAAATTCTGCGAGTACAATGGGCAAAACGAATTTTAGTTTTTCAGCCGCTTTTTTGCTGTCATGAAAAACAATAATACTACCATTTTGAGTATTTTCTAAAACATTTTGTAAGCACTTTTCTTTGCATATTTTTTCGTCAAAGTCAGCCGATAAGACATCCCACATAATTATTTTATATCCTTTTTTAAGAAGCGCTATTGTTTGACTCTTTTTCATTTTGCCGTACGGAGGGCGAAATAATTTTGGCGCTGTTCGCTCAGTTTCTAGTTCTTGAGTCTGGTCTAAAATAATCGTAATATTTTGCTCACATTCTAAAACGTTTTCGACATAAGCGTTTCTATCTGTTTTCCATCCATTCAAATGCTGCTGCGTGTGGTTGCCAATAGTATGGCCGTTGATTCTTATTTTTTTAAAAATTTCAGGATGCTGTTGTGCATTTTTTCCAATACAAAAGAAAGTTGCTTTTGCATTGTACTTTTTTAGTTCATTTAATACAAATTCGGTGATTTCTACCGTAGGTCCGTCGTCAAAAGTGAGGTAGATTTCTTTTTTTTCGAGAGAAAAACGCCAAATATAATTAGAGAAAAATCTCCTTATAATACTTGGCGTTTTTGGTAAATAGAAACTCAATGTTTTTTAGGTATTAAATTTTAAAACAGATTAATCTGTTTATTCTTCTTCGGGCATTAAATACTCGAAAAGAGCTACAGTATTCATAAAGTCTTTTTGGATTTTAGAAACGAAGTCTTTTTCAGTACTTCCAACCTCAACTTGATCTATCAAACTTTTAAACATATACAAAGATCTATCAATTTCGTCAAAAACAAGCGCATTGTCTTTTTTATCAAAGGTACTTAACCAAGTTAATTGTTCCGTAATTAAGCGTACTAAAGTATTTGTAACCTGTTTTGCTTTTTCCTGTTCCCCTAATTTAAAATACATTTCTGGGTATCCTAGGGATAGGCTGTAATGATCAAAATCCTCTATTGGTAATTTACTTAAAGATAAATCTAATACGGTCACTGCTTTTGCGGCGTCGCCTTCTTTTGCAAAGGCGTCAGAGAGACGCATTAGGCTGTTTCTAAGAGAGATGGCATTTCTTTTCGTTTGCTCGTCTAAGTATATTTCCCCATTATTTATATTTTTCCATTCTAGTTTTTGAATATTGGCGTACATTTTTTCAGTATCTATTCTCCCAATATCAAACAAACTGACTTCTCGTTTTCTTCCACTATCATCAACGTAGTTGACAGGTGTTTTTATGGGTACTAATTTAAAAGCCAAGCCATCTAGTTGCAAATAGTCTTTTAGCCAAATATATTCTTCAGCTGCATTGGCGCCACCGGTAAAGTAAATCGGACGTTCCCAATCGTTATTTGCTAAAATATCGAGCATTAAAATTCGGTTTTTAGTAATTCCTCTCGAGTCAATCGTAATGTCAATAAAATCGACAATTTTGTCAGCATCTTTTTGAGCAACCACTCCATTTTTTAAAACATTTTCTTTGTTTACCGGGATTCGAATCCTATTGGTAGGATAAAATTTTTCTTTGATATCATTTTCTTCGTCGATATAATAGGTGGCATCGCTATCTGACGAAATCCAACGCATGAGATCTTTAATTCCTATAATAGAGTCTTTAAACCTTGGATGTTCTATGTGATACGCAATGTCTAAACTTCCGTACTTGTATTGATCATGTATCAGTTGAGATGGAATTGGAGCCGACTTATAGGTTGCTCGCTTCATTTGATCGATGTACCAATCGGTAGCAAATAAACTTGTATTTACTAGTTTTAAGTCGGTTCTAATGCCCTCGACTTCCTGCATGTACCACAGAGGAAAGGTATCGTTGTCTCCAATGGTAAACATGATGGCATTTTGGTCACAGCTTTCTAGGTATGCTTGCGCGTTTAGACGCGTAGTATAGCGATCAGACCTGTCGTGATCATCCCAGTTTTCGGAGGCCATAAGTGTGGGTACTGCTAATAGTGAAATGATAGAAACTGCAAATGCAACGGTTTTTTTATTCGCAACATTCTTTAAATATTCATAGAGTGCCAATACTCCAAAACCAATCCAAATAGCAAAAATATAAAAACTACCTACAATAGCGTAGTCACGCTCTCTTGGTTCAAAAGGTTTTGGGTTTGTATAAAAGATAATAGCAAAGCCTGTAAATGCAAAGAATAAAAAAAGTGTAAAGAAATTTTCTTTATCCCACTTTACTTGAAAAAATAAGCCAATAAGCCCTAAGATTAATGGCAGAAAATAGTATTTATTGCGTCCTTTGTTTTCTAAAACTTGTGTGGGGAGTTGTTTCTGGGACCCTAGCCTTACTTCGTCTATTGTATCAATACCACTAATCCAATTTCCATTAAAGAGGTCTAACCTTCCTTGAATATCATTTTGTCTTCCTGCAAAATTCCACATAAAATACCGCCCGTACATATATCCAAATTGATAGCTGAACATGAATTTTAGGTTTTCTCCAAAAGTGGGTCTTCTTTTGCTATTTTCAGGGATTCCAGCAATACTCTTATACATTTTTTCTGCTGCTGGATTTACCATCCTAGGGATAAAACCTTTGTGTTTATCTGCATAATTAGGCATTATATTTTTGTATTTATTTACAATAATATACTTCCCATTTTTCTTTTCGTATTTAGGTTTGTCGTCTTTAAATGGGTTTTTTGTGTCTTGTGCGCGTTCAAAGCTATTTGAGTAATAGGTATCATAAAAAACATTGGCATCACCATACTGTTCACGCTCATAATACGCTAATAATTCGCGGGCACTAGAAGGGTTGTTTTCGTTAATGGTTGTATTTGCATTCGCTCTTATTGGCAACATCATCCAAGAGGAAAAACCAATCATTATAAAAAGCACAGATAAAATTAAGGTATTGGCGTGTACTTTGTTGTTTTTTCTGGTATAACTTAGTCCAAAAAAGAAAAAGGCTACTAAAGTTAAAGCGGCAATAATACTTCCCGAATTGAAGGGCATACCAATGGTATTTATAAAAAACAATTCAGCGACACTAAAAAACTTTAGGGTAAATGGGAATAAAAATTTGAAGACAAAAGCCAAGACCAACACCGCTAGGAAAGTGGCAATCGCTGTTGTTTTTAAATTGATGTTTTTGTAGGTTTTAAAGAAATATAAAAGCACAATTGCTGGAATTACTAGCAGTGACAAAATATGAACACCAAAAGATAAGCCAACTACAAAACTGATTAGTATTAGCCATTTATTCCCTCTTGGAGTTTGCAGTTCGCTTTCCCATTTTAAACCTAACCAAAATAAAATGGCCATTAAAAAAGAGGACATCGCATATACTTCTCCCTCTACCGCACTAAACCAAAAACTGTCTGAAAAGGTATAAGTTAAAGAACCAACAATACTACTCCCCAAAATTGCAACATAGCTACCTGAGGTGATTTTACCTGTTTTTAATGCTAATTTTTCGGATAAGTTTGTGATGGTCCAAAACATAAATAAAATAGTGAAAGCACTTGCCAAAGCTGACATGAAATTTACCATTTTAGCAATTTCTGAACTCTCAGAAGTAAACATTGCAAAGAATGCGCCTAACATCTGAAACAAAGGTGCACCCGGTGGATGCCCAACTTCAAGTTTTACAGAGGTTGCTATGTATTCTCCTACGTCCCAAGCACTAACGGTAGGCTCAATTGTTAAAGAATATGTTATTAATGCAATTATAAATGCAATCCATCCTAGAATGATATTCCATTTTTTGAAATTTGCTGTTGTCATAAGAATTACAAAATATTGATACAGCGAATTTAACAATAAATATGAATAAATTGCTTCTTAAAGACCTGAATTAGCGGTGTAAAAGCACATAAAACTTTGTTAAATAAAAAATTCCTGAAAAAATGTTTGTGAAATTGAAAGAATAGACTAAATTTGCATCCGCTAAGCAGTATTGGCCTATGGTGTAATTGGTAACACACCGGTTTTTGGTACCGACATTCAAGGTTCGAGTCCTTGTAGGCCAACAAAAAAGTCCTAACAAATTAAATTTGTTAGGACTTTTTATTTTAAGCAGTTATTAGCTTTAGTAATTGTGATTTTTACGTCAATTAAGCTTCTAATATCGAGTGATTTACATTTTATTTACTCCAGCTTTTTATTTTGTGTCCCCAAACAGCGAACATTAGAATGATCACATAACAAGGTATTAAAATCCAATAACTGTTTGTAGAAGCTGTTGCCAATGCATCTATTTCTTGGACTCCGTTGGTAATTAATTCTTGTTTATTGGCATCTACAATTCTACCGTATAACGGTGGAATGATTGCGCCACCAGAAATTGCCATGATTAAAAGCGCCGAACCTGTCTTTGTAAACTTTCCTAAGCCCTCTAACGTCAGAGGCCAAATTGCTGGCCAAACCAATGCATTCGCAATTCCCAAAGCCGCTACAAATAAAATAGAAACAAACCCTGTTGTATTTAAAATACAAAAACTAAAAACAATACCTAAAAGAGCACTTGCTATTAAAGCCGTCTTTTGTTTTAGATATTTAGGGATTAAAAACACACCTACAGCGTAGGTTGCAACCATAGCCAATAATGTATAGGTAGTAAAATACTTTGCTTCTTCTCCTGTAAAACCAAGTGAAATTCCGTAGGCAATAATTGTATCTCCCGCAATTACTTCTGCTCCTACATAAACGAATAATGCTAAAACACCAAGCCATAAATTTGGGAATTGGAAAATACTTGTTTTAGCGCTGTTACCCGCTACTACTTCCTCAGTTTCGGATGCCTCAACATTAGGTAAAGGAGCTTTTCTTATAAGAATTCCTAATAAAAATAGTACAATAGCCATGATAATATAGGGCATAAAAACGCTGTCTGCCATCGTGTCTAGCAAGATGTTTTTTTCCTCTAAAGTTGCTGTACTTAGTTTTTCTTTTGTTTCATCTATACCTGATAATAGCAATGCACCAAAAATTAAAGAACCTAAAGCACCTGCAGTTTTGTTCGCAATTCCCATAATTGCAATACGTTTTGCACCACTTTCAATAGGCCCTAAAATTGTAATATATGGATTTGCTGCCGTTTGTAAAATTGTCATTCCAACACCCTGAATAAAAATACCTGTTAGGAATACCCAATACGTTCTTGCAGATGCTGCCGGAATAAAAATCAAGGCTCCAATGGCCATAATTATGAGGCCTAGAGACATGCCTTTTTTGTAACCAATTTTATTTAAAATGTAAGAAGCTGGCAAGGCCATTACTACAAAGGAAATGTAGGATGCAGATGCTACGAAATAGGATTGGGCGTCCGTAAGTTCATTGATGGTTTTCATAAATGGAATTAAAGCGCCGTTAATCCAGGTGACAAAGCCAAAAATGAAAAATAAACTTGCAATTATAAGAATTGCGGTGGTATTATTTTTTTGTTGCATGTTGTGTTTTTAAATTAGTTGCGTTAAAACTACATTGTTTATTCCGTTAAAAAAAAAGTTTTTAGTTTTTAGCTAAAAAAATAGTGACCGATGTTTTATTTCAGTAAAAACGATTGTAAGCCTTCATAATCAGCAATCTGCAGTGCAACCTTTTTATTATTGATTACTTTTTGTATTTGTTCGGGAATTTTAACTTGTACAGGTAATGTTGCTTCCACAACGTCTAAAAATTTAACAGGATGTGCCGTTTCTAGAAAAATGCCGTATTCGTTTTCTTTCAATCCGTATTTTTTCAAACCTAAATACCCAACAGCGCCGTGAGGCTCTGCAACATAACCCGTATTCGTATATATCTCTTTCATGGTAGCTCTCGTTTCAGTGTCAGAGAAACTATAGGACGAAAAAGTACGTTTAAGAAGTTTTAAGTCGTTGTTAAACAGTTCTCTAATTCTTATAAAATTGCTCGGGTTTCCAACATCCATAGCATTAGAAATGGTTGCTTTCGATGGTTTTGGGTTGTAAACACCATCTATTAAATAATTAGGAACCGTATCATTTACATTGGTAGCAGCAACAAAGTGCTCAATTGGTAAACCTAATTTCTGTGCCATGATTCCGGCACAAATATTTCCAAAATTTCCACTTGGTACTGAGAAAACAAGCTTTTTGTTTTTCTTTTGTAGTTCCTTGTATGCAAAGAAAAAATAAAACATTTGTGGCAACCAACGTGCTACATTAATAGAGTTCGCAGAAGTCAATTTCTTTGTAATATTGGTATCTAAAAACGCCGTTTTCACCATTTCTTGGCAGTCATCAAAAACGCCATCTACTTCCAAGGCAGTAATATTTTGGCCCAGGGTAGTCAGCTGTTTTTCTTGCACATCACTTACTTTTCCCGAAGGATATAAAATCACAACATTTACTCCTTTGGCTCCTAAAAAACCATTGGCAACTGCGCCACCTGTATCTCCTGAGGTAGCCACTAAAACGGTAATCTCCTCTTCATTTCCTTGGTTAAAATATTCTAAGCACTGTGCCATGAATTTCGCTCCAACATCTTTAAAAGCCATAGTTGGTCCATGAAAAAGTTCTAAAGAGGCAATATGATCATCTATTTTTACCAAAGGAAAATCGAAAGAAACAGTAGCTGCAATAATTTCTTTTAATTTTTTAGTAGGAATTTCATCGCCTACAAATTGTTTAATTACTTCGTAGGCAATTTCGTGGTTTGAATACTCAGTAATATTTTCAATAAAATCGTTAGAAAGTGGTGTTATTTTTTCAGGAAAATAAACACCCCTGTCTTTTGCAAGACCCTGTACAACAGCATTTTTAAAAGTTGTATTTGGAGAGGTATGATGCAGGCTATAATAATTCATTTTTTAGGTTTTTATTTAGAGTTTTGAGTAGTCGTGAAGACGCTTAACGAAACACTTAAAACTAGTAATTATTTTATGATTTTGATTCCTTCTTGATTTACTTTTGAAATAAAAACTTCAAAATTAATCCCTGTATTTTTATAAACTTCTTCAATGCTGTCGTGCACGGCTGTCGCAACTTCATCCCCTTTACAAAGAGCAAAAATTGTTGGTCCAGAGCCGCTTATTCCAGCACCCAACGCACCTGATTGGAGCGCGCTGTTTTTAACGGCATCAAAATACGGGATCAAACATTTACGTGCAGGTTCTGCAACAATATCTACGAGGGAGTTGCTAATTAGATCGTAATTGTCAGTATACAATCCGCTTACTAAGCCACCAAGATTCGACCACTGTGTAACGGCGTCTTTCAGGGGGATTACGGTAGGTAAAACTGCTCTAGCTTCTTTTGTTTTTACCTGTATTTGCGGATGAATTGCAACTACTCTCAATTCAGAGGGCACCGGTAATTTTATAATTTCTAGCGGCTCGTAGCTTCTTACTAAAATAAAGCCTCCATAAATGGCAGCGGCAACATTGTCTGCGATTTCTGTGCCGCAAGCAACTTTTTCCCCAAACATAGCAAACTTTGTCAATTCTAATTCAGAGTACCTAGCATCTAATAGCTGATTGGTTCCAAACGCAGCTCCTGCAGCACTGGCAGCAGAGCTTCCCAAACCACTTCCTGGAGAAAATCCTTTGTGTATGGTAAGTGCTACCCCAAAATCCGCATTGGCGTCATTCAGTATTTTCTTAACAACAGCACCTGCGGCATTTTGATCTACATCGTATGTAAGCTCAGCACCCGTAATTTCGGTAATTTTAACGCCTTTTTCAGTTGTTTTTGTAAATGTCATTTCATCTCCAATGGCATCAACCGCAAAACCAAGGGAGTCAAAGCCACAAGATACATTTGCAACAGTTGCCGGAGCGAATATTTTTAAATAATCCATTTTTTTTGTATTCAGTATTCAGGTGATTCCTTATGCCGGCTCAACCCTTATTTATTAGCAATTCTAATGACATCTGCAAAAATACCAGAAGCAGTTACATCTGCACCCGCACCCGCACCTTTTATAATGAGCGGATTTTCAGGATATCTATCTGTGTAAAATAAGACAATATTATCACTTCCTTCTAAATTATAAAAAGGATGTGCTGAGGAAATATGCTGCAAACCTACATTCGCTTTTCCATCAATAAACTCTGCCACATATTTTAACCTGCATTCGTTTTCATTGGCAGCACTGTACATCTTTTGGAAATGACTCTCATTTTTAGTCAACGAAGTATAAAACGCCTCATTAGTTGAGCTACTTAAACTGTCTTTTGGTAAAAAAGAGTTGTTTGAAATATCTTCTAACTCTAATTGATATCCACTTTCACGCGCTAAAATCAAAATTTTTCTAGCGACATCCACACCACTTAAATCGATTTTTGGATCTGGTTCTGTATACCCCTCTTTTTGAGCTTCTGCGACTACATTGTGAAAGGTAGTTTTTTCATTGAAATTATTAAAAACAAAGTTTAAACTTCCAGATAATACGGCTTGAATCTTATGAACTCGGTCACCCGAGTTAATTAAATTTTTAAGAGTATCTATAATTGGTAACCCTGCACCAACATTGGTTTCAAATAGAAAAGAAGCATTGTATTTTTTAGAAACTTCTTTCAAGTTCTTGTAATTTTCAAAATTAGAAGCACAGGCGATTTTATTACAGGTAACTACAGAAATACTTTCACGAAGATATTTTTCATAGACTTCAGAGACCTGTTGATTTGCTGTATTATCAATAAAAACACTGTTTCTGTAATTTGCTTCTTTTACTTTTTCACGAAAGAGGTCCAAGCTAGTAGGAACTCCATGTTCTAAATTTTCTTTCCAGTTTGTAAGATCGATGCCGGTAGTATTAAAATACATTTTTCGAGAATTCGAAATTCCAATAACACGAATGTTTAGTTTTAAATTTTGTTTTAAAAATTCACTTTGTTGATGCAGTTGTGCTAAAAATCGTTCACCAACGTTTCCAACGCCCGTTATAAAGAGATTTAGCTGTTTTGTTTTTTCTTCAAAAAATTGTTCGTGCAGAATGTTTAACGCTTTTTTCGCATTCTTTTTATTGATGACTGCAGAAATATTTTTTTCTGAGGAACCTTGAGCGATGGCTCTAATGTTTACATTGTTTCTCCCTAATGCACTAAACATTTGTCCACTTAAACCCTGGTGGTTTTTCATGCTTTCTCCAACAACAGCTATAATAGCCAGATTACTTTCGATACTAATTGGTTTTATTTTTTTCCTTTCTATTGCAGTGCTAAAAGTTGCATCTAAAAGCTCTTTTGCTTTTGAAGCATCACTTTCATAGACACCTACGCAGATGGAGTGCTCAGAAGAGGCCTGTGTTATAAAAACAACATTAATTTTTTGTTGTGATAATGTTTCAAATAATCGTTTAGAAAACCCTGGAATTCCGATCATTCCTCCACCCTCTAGCGTAATTAAGCTAATGTCTTCAATATGTGAAATTCCTTTCACACCGTTGTTGTTTTTGGGGTGCTTACAAATGAGCGTCCCGATACTCTCGGGACGAAATGTATTTTTAATTCTAATTGGAATTTCTTTTCGTAAAGAGGGTTGTATGGTTGGTGGATACAAAACTTTTGCTCCAAAATGGGACAGCTCCATCGCTTCTTCATAAGAGATTTCTGAGATTGGAAATGCCTCTTTCACAACGCTTGGGTTCGCAGTAAACATGCCACTAACGTCGGTCCATATTTGTAGTTCTTTTGCGTTTAAAGCCGCCGCATAAATGGAGGCAGAAAAATCAGAGCCTCCTCTCCCTAAGGTAGTGGTGTCTCCCGAAATATTAGAAGAGATAAAGCCTCCTAAGACGATAACTTGATTCTTGTTGTCTTGAAAAAAAGCACTGATATTTTTATTTGTAAGTTTAAAATTTACCTGCGCATTTAAATAGTCATCGTTCGTAAGAATCAAATCTCTACTCTCTTTATGTGCAGCATCAAATAATTCTTTTGCTGCATTTGCGATTATAAAGGAAGAAAGTCGTTCGCCAAAACTAGATACCTTGGCAAGCGTTTTGTCAGATAATTCTTGAAGTAGAAAGATTCCTTCATAGATCGCGGTCAAGCGATCGAATAAATATGTAATCTCTTCTGAAACTTCTTCCGTATTCAGAACTATCAGATCTTCTATAATTTGGTGGTGAACTGCTTTAATGTTCTCTAAAATTGATTTCGAAGTTTTTATGTCTTCCAGCGCACCATTCGCTGCGGCTAGAAGTTTATCTGTAGTTTTACCAAATGCAGATACAAGGACTATAATTTTATCTTTTTGAGATGCTTCTGCAACAATGGCTAAGACCTTTTGTATGTTTTCGGAGTTTGCGACAGAGGAGCCGCCAAATTTTAATACTTTCATTGGTACTGGATCGTTAATGTGACTTATTTGCTATTGCGTTTATTTCGAACTGTTTCGAAACGTTTTTTGACCTGAATTTATATGATTATATAGTACCCTTAAAGGGTTGAGGTTGTAGAAGAAATGCGCGAATTCTTAGCCATAGAAAGACCAACTACAGAGATAGTTTGAATGTTTTTTATGTTGAATATTATGTCGTGCACAAGGCAAAAGTATTATTTATATTTAATTTGTACTTATAGAATGCAAATTATTTTAGTAAATAACTGTATTAATACGATTTTGATAAAATCAGGAGGTTAAAATTGAAAATTTAAAGCTACTTGTTAAATAGATTTGCTTTTTCTCTAATAATTGTGGCAATGGGTTTGTTTTGAATTTTACTTTCTAACCAAGATAAAATATCTAAATATAAAAAGGCTCTTTTTTCGTAAGGATGGTTTTCAAACTTTTTTAATTTGGCATGAATTTTTTTGAATTCATTTTTAATTTCATGCGGAAAAACATCACTTAAATCCCGAATAGAGGTAAGGAATACCTTTTGTACTTCCTGTAAATTCTCCATTTTTAGTAAGAATTTATAGGTGTCTATAAATTGTCTTTCTAAGTCATAATCCAAACCGCACTCGTAATGCGCTATCAAGTTTAAGATGCGTGCAAAGCATTGTAAATCTTCTGCAGAGCTTAGGTTTTTAGAGCGAATTATTTTTTGTAGGTATGCAATACAGCGTCTATTTTCACCCATACCGAAGTACAAGCACGCGATCTTATAATTTAATAAAACAATATAATGGTTGTCTAATCTATTTTGATACTTTTCGATTTTAGCATTAATTACAGCCACTAAGTATTCTCCCTTTTTAAAAGACCCTTCTAAAAAGTGCAAGTGTAATTTGTTAGAATATAAATACATGAAAATCAACAATTCTGTATTTGTATTTAATGGAATTTGCTTGTTCTCAATCTCAGTTTCAAAAGCTTCTAATTCTTTTTTAAAAGTCGATGTTTTTTTCACTAAAAAAGAAGCCTCTAGCAAGTAGTTTTTTGATTTTAGATAAAAAACGGGATGCAAGTGAATGAGTTTAGAACTGTTGAAGAGATCAACACATTTTCTTGCATATTTATAACTCAGTAAAAAATCTTGAACTAAAAAACTATGCCATAAATGCGCTTTGTACAACCACAGCTTTTCTCTAAAACCTAGAGAATGATAGTCATATTTTGGCATTTTTTTGTTAAAATAAACTTCAATAAATGCGACTTCTTTTTCATTTTTCACATAGCCATTTTGTAAAAGGTGGCTGTACAATTGTAAAGATAAATTGGAGAGTTTACTGGCAATTACATTTTGCTGGCTTAACTCTTTTGCTTGCACAGATAGTTGATCTGCTCTGTTGCTTAAACTTCTCGTGATATATTGGGTCTCGATAACTTTTTCAAGCTCTACAATTTCATAAGCAATGTTTTTTTCTTCATTATCCAACGCCATGTTCTTGGCCTTTTCCAAGAGTTTTAAACTCTGTTTATACAGTCCCTTTTGATACAAAACAGTTGCAAAGTCTAACTGTTCTCTAATTTGAATTCTTACATTTTTATGCGCAGGATTCAAACGAAGACTGATTAATATTTGTTTGTATAAATGTGCCTTTAAATTAGAAAGCTGTTGCTTCGAAACAATACCGCTTCCAATAATTACTTTTTCATCATATATTTTTAATTTTTCTAAAAATTTAAACAACGAGAAAAATTTGGCATCAATATTTCCACCCAATCTTCCGACATAAAGATTAAACTGTCGCTTTTCGGACTTCGTTAGTGACTTAATTAGTACAAAAAGAGCATCATTTTGCTGATTGACGGATGTAATGATTTTGCTCATAAAATATTGACGGTCAGTTTTTTAGTTATGATCAATTTCGTTTAGAAATCGTATGTTCTTAAGTAGGGGGAAAATGAATAGGTAGGCAAGATATATATTTGATTTATAATAATTACAATCTTTCCAGAAATTATGCAAGACAACCAAGTACAAATTTTCGATACAACACTTAGAGATGGTGAGCAAGTTCCTGGTTGTAAGTTAGATACGGCACAAAAACTTGTAATTGCTGAGCGTTTAGATTTGTTGGGTGTGAATGTCATAGAAGCTGGTTTTCCAGTGTCGAGTCCGGGAGACTTTACTTCTGTTTCTGAAATTTCAAAAATAGTAAAAAATGCAACGGTTTGTGGCTTAACAAGGGCTGTAGAGAATGATATAAAAGTTGCCGCAGCAGCTTTAAAATACGCGAAGTTTCCAAGAATTCACACGGGAATTGGAACAAGCGATTCACATATAAAATTTAAATTCAATTCCACAAGAGAGCAGGTAATCGAAAGAGCCGTAAAGGCAGTTTCATATTCAAAGTCTTTTGTAGAGGATGTAGAGTTCTATGCAGAAGATGCGGGGAGAACCGACAATGCATTTTTAGCTAAAGTATGCGAAGCAGTCATAAAAGCGGGTGCAACGGTGCTAAATATACCCGATACTACCGGTTATTGTCTTCCAGAAGAATACGGTGCAAAAATAAAATATTTACGCGAAAATGTGAGGGGTATCGAAAAGGTAATACTTTCTTGCCACTGTCATAACGATTTAGGAATGGCAACTGCAAATTCGATCGCAGGTGTTATCAATGGTGCGCGTCAAATTGAGTGCACTATCAACGGAATTGGAGAGCGCGCAGGAAATACAGCTTTAGAAGAAGTTGTAATGGTGTTAAAACAACATCCATACCTAAACTTAGATACCAGCGTGAATACAAAACTTTTGTACGATACGAGTATTTTAGTGCGTGAAAGCATGGGAATGCCCGTGCAGCCCAACAAGGCCATTGTGGGTGCAAATGCATTTGCGCACAGTTCCGGAATTCACCAAGATGGAGTCATAAAAAATAGAGAAACCTATGAAATTATGGACCCTGAAGATGTTGGTGTTACCGAAAGTGCCATTGTTTTAACAGCAAGAAGCGGAAGAGCTGCTCTGGCGTATAGAGCAAAGAAAATTGGGTACGAATTAACCAAAATTCAATTAGATATTGCTTATGATTCCTTTTTAATCATAGCAGATAAGCAAAAAGAAGTAAGAGATGAAGGGATTCATGAGATCATGAAAGAGGTTGACAAAATCTCTAAAATTGCAGTCGCATAAGAACTCTATACAAACATACAAATGAAATATACAATCGCAGTAATTCCTGGAGACGGTATTGGACCGGAAGTGATTAATCAAGCAAAAAAAGCATTAGATGCAGTTGCAGAGATGTATGATCATGTTTTTTTATATAAGGAAGCTCAAATGGGGGCCTGTGCAATTGAGCGTTTTGGGAAACCGTTGCCTGAAGAAACAATCGCCATTTGCAAGCGCGCAGATGCTATTTTATTTGGTGCTATTGGAGATCCCAAATACGATCAAGATCCTGAAGCGAGGGTAAGACCAGAGCAAGGCCTTTTGCAATTGAGGCAGGCATTAGACTTGTTTTGTAATACGCGACCGGTAAAGGCTTTTAGCAGTTTGATAAAAAACTCTCCTTTAAAAAGAGAAATAATTATTGGAACAGATATTGTTATTTATAGAGAATTAACCGGAGGAATTTACTTCGGGAAAAAAGAAACTAGCAAAGATGGTTTAACCGCTTTTGATATCTCTTCTTACACTGTAAAAGAAATTTCAAGAATAACACATATTGCCTTTAAGGCATCGCAAAGTAGAAAGAAAAAAGTAACTTTAATTGACAAAGCGAATGTTTTAGAAACTTCTCGTTTGTGGAGAAAAACAGTTACAGAAATTGCAAAACAATACAAAGATGTGACGCTGGAATATCTGTATGTAGATAATGCTGCAGTGCAATTGATTTTAAATCCAAAACAGTTTGATGTTATTCTTACTGAAAATTTATTTGGAGATATTATTTCCGACGAAGCAAGCGTTATTAGTGGTTCAATTGGTTTACTCGCATCCTCTTCAATAGGGGCTAAAAATGCATTGTTTGAGCCAATACATGGTTCTTTTCCAGCAGCAAAAGGAAAGGATATCGCAAATCCTCTAGGCTCTATTTTATCTGCAGGAATGTTGTTAGAATATTTAGGCTTGCATGAAGAAGCTGGCGCCATAGAGCGTGCTGTAGAAAAATCTTTAATTTTAGGGATTACTACACAAGATATTAAAGGAAAGAACAAGTATCCTGCATCTACTTCTAATGTGGGCGATTTTATTGCAGATTATATTTTAAATCAGGAAGATAGTAATTTGAACTTCATGAATATTCATGCGGGTCAGAGTACGATTATATAGGTATAAAAAATAAAAGAGGTGTTTTTAAAAAAAACCACCGTGTTTGAAATATGAAAAAACAAGTGTTACATATTATTTCTACTATTAACGTCATTATTAAGAGGTGATAAGGAAGTGCTATTTATATTTTTATAAACAAACCTTCCACTAAAATGGAAGGTTTTTTTATAGAGTTTTTTAAGGTGTTGAGTATCATAATAAAAAGTAACTAAAAATCTAATTATAAGTGTTTTAGGTTATTTTTTTAACACATGAATTTAAACATTCACCTTGTTTTTTACACGAATAAAATTGAGAAACATAGTAATTTAGTCAATAATTGAAGAATATAGTAAATGGAATTAAACAAATACAGTAAAAGATTAACACAAGATGAATCTCAACCAGCATCGCAAGCAATGTTGTATGCGGTAGGTTTAACAGATGAGGATATGCGCAAAGCTCAGGTTGGTATTGCGAGCACTGGTTACGATGGTAACCCTTGTAATATGCACTTGAATAATTTGGCTGCTGAGGTGAAAGTTGAATCTAAAATTGCCGGTTTAGTTGGTTTGGGTTTTAATACGATTGGAGTATCAGACGGAATATCAATGGGAACTTCAGGAATGAATTACTCTTTAGCATCCAGAGATATCATTGCAGATTCCATAGAAACTGTTATGAATGCGCAAAGTTATGACGCCTTGGTTTCCGTAGTTGGTTGTGATAAAAACATGCCTGGAGCTGTAATAGCAATGCTGCGCTTAAATCGTCCATCAATTATGATGTATGGTGGTACCATTGCATCAGGAAATTATAATGGAAAAAAATTAAATATTGTTTCTGCTTTTGAAGCTTTAGGGCAAAAAATGGCAGGGGAAATTGAAGAAGAAGAATACCGGGAAATTATAAAAAGAGCGATTCCGGGAGCTGGTGCTTGTGGAGGAATGTATACTGCAAATACCATGGCTTCTGCCATCGAGTGTATGGGTTTTGCTTTGCCTTACAATTCTTCAATTCCTGCGGAGAATCCAAATAAATTATCTGAAGCGGAAAGAACTGCTTTAGCAATCAAAAACTTATTAGAATTAGATTTAAAACCTTTAGATATTATTTCTAAAAAGTCTTTAGAAAACGCCATTGCCATTGTAAATGCTTTGGGAGGATCTACAAATGCAGTATTGCACTTTTTAGCAATTGCACATGCGGCAGATATTGAATTTACCTTAGAAGATTTTCAAAAGGTAAGCGATAGAACCCCATTAATTGCAGATTTAAAACCTTCCGGAAAATACTTGATGGAAGACGTGCATAGCATTGGAGGAACACCTGCAATCATGAAATACTTATTAGACAATGGATATTTGCATGGAGATTGTCTGACCGTTACAGGAAAAACATTGGCCGCCAATTTAGCAAGCGTGAAAGCGATGGAATTTGACGAACAAGATGTGATTTATCCAAAAGATAAGGCATTAAAATCTTCAGGAAATATTCAGATAATTTATGGAAACCTGGCCACAGAAGGTGCCGTTGCAAAAATTTCTGGAAATGAAGGATTGTTATTTGAAGGAAAAGCGGTGGTGTATGACGGTGAGCAAGCTGCAAACACAGGTATTGTGGCAGGAGAGGTAGAAAAAGGGGATGTAGTGGTCATTCGTTATGTAGGTCCAAAAGGGGGGCCAGGGATGCCGGAAATGTTAAAGCCAACCTCGTTAATTATGGGAGCAGGTTTAGGAAAATCTGTTGCTTTAATAACAGATGGTCGTTTTTCTGGAGGAACACATGGTTTTGTAGTGGGTCATATTACGCCAGAAGCACAATCTGGGGGGACCATCGGAATTTTAAAAACAGGAGATAAAATTAGAATTAGTGCAGAAGATAATTCTATTAATGTTTTAATTTCTGCCGAAGAAATTGCAGTAAGAAAAGCGCAATGGGTTGCACCTCCATTAAAGCATACGAAAGGAATTTTGTATAAATATGCAAAAATAGTAGCATCAGCATCTCAAGGATGTGTTACAGATTTATAAAATTGTTATTTCTGCTTAAGCAGAACCTAAAATAAAAGAATATGGAAACACAAACCATAACAAACAAAAACAAAGTAGCAAAGGTTGCCGAAAGAATTTCGGGTAGCGAGGCGATTGTAAGGTGTTTAATAGCAGAAGATGTAAAAATAATTTATGGATATCCTGGGGGAGCAATCATGCCAGTATATGATGAATTGTACAAATATCAAGATAAAATTCACCACGTTTTAACACGTCACGAGCAAGGCGCAACGCATTCGGCACAAGGTTTTGCTAGGATCTCTGGTAAAGTAGGAGTTGCGATTGCGACCTCTGGTCCTGGAGCTACGAATTTAGTTACTGGCATTGCAGATGCCCAAATAGATTCTACACCAATGGTGTGTATTACCGGTCAAGTTGCCTCTCATTTATTAGGAAGTGATGCTTTCCAAGAAACAGATATTGTTGGTATTTCTACACCAGTTACAAAATGGAACTGTCAAGTCACAAAAGCAGCAGAAATTCCCGCAGCTTTGGCAAAGGCATTTTACATTGCAAGAAGTGGAAGACCAGGACCTGTTTTAGTAGATATTACAAAGGATGCACAATTCGAAGAGTTCGATTTTTTATATGAAAAATGCACAAGAATTAGAAGTTATGTGCCAATTCCAAAAACAGTAGCAGGTTCTCTAGAAGCAGCGGCAAAATTAATCAACGCTGCTAAAAAACCGCTAATCGTTTGGGGACAAGGAGTTGTTTTAAGTGTTGCAGAAACTCAATTTAAAGCTTTTGTTGAAAAAGCTGGAATTCCGGCTGCTTGGACAATTTTAGGTGCTTCTGCATTGCCAACTTCACATCCATTAAATGTTGGTATGTTGGGGATGCACGGTAATTATGCACCAAATAAGTTAACGAACGAATGTGATCTTTTAATTGCAATTGGAATGCGTTTTGATGACCGTGTTACTGGAAAGTTGGACGAGTATGCTGCCCAAGCAAAAGTAATTCATTTTGAAATTGATCCTGCAGAGGTAGATAAGAATATAAAGACGGATGTGGCTGTCCTAGGAGATGCGAAAGCGACATTAAGTGCGATATTACCAATGATTAATGAAAATATACACAAAGCTTGGCATCAGCAATTTAAGGATTTATATGAAATTGAATATGAGAAGGTAATTAAAGGAGATATTCATCCAACGAAAGAAGGATTGACTATGGGTGAGGTGATCAAAGAAATTAATATCCAGAGTAAAGGAGCAGCAGCAATTGTTACAGATGTGGGGCAACATCAAATGATTGCTTGCAGATACGCTGAATTTAGTCAGACGAAAAGTAATATTACTTCTGGTGGATTGGGTACAATGGGCTTTGGTTTACCCGCAGCAATTGGTGCTAAAATGGCAGCCCCTGAGCGGGAAGTCGTTTCAATCTCTGGTGATGGAGGTTTTCAAATGACCATTCAAGAATTAGGAACTATTTTTCAACAAAAAGTAGCACTAAAAATGGTGGTTTTAAATAATGAGTTTCTCGGCATGGTGCGTCAATGGCAACAGTTATTTTTTGAGAAGCGTTATGCATCTACAGAGATGGTGAATCCAAATTTTGTTGCCATAGCAGAAGGCTATTACATTCAGGCACGAAAAGTAGTCAAAAGAGAAGATTTAAAAGAAGCAGTGGCAGAAATGATGGCGAGTAAAGAGGCTTATTTTTTAGAGGTACTTGTAGAGAAAGAAGGAAATGTGTTTCCAATGGTTCCCTCTGGTGCAAGTGTTTCAGATATCAGATTGGAGTAAAATTAGAAAAATAATAAAGAACAAAGAGCAAGTTCTATAGTGTCTTTTAAAATTGTAAAATTTTAATTTATAGAAACTTACTTTTAAAATTTTTTTAAAAAGACATGAGTACAGAAAAACAATTATTTACTATTTCAGTATACACTGAAAATAATATTGGACTGCTGAACAGAATTTCAGCAATTTTCCAAAGGAGGCATATCAATATTGAAAGTTTAAACATCTCTCCATCAGAAATTGAAGGGCTTGCTAAATTTACCATTGTTGTAAACATGTCAGAGGAGAATGTAAAGAAAATTATTGGGCAGATAGAAAAGCAGGTAGAAGTTATTAAGGCATATTATCACAATGATGAAGAAACTATTTATCAGATTTCAGGACTGTTTAAAATAAAATCTGAGTTATTGTTTGAAGAGCCACAAATTCAGAATATTGTAAAAGAAAGTAATGCAAGGATAGTTACCGTGAATAAAGATTTTTTTGTGCTAGAAAAATCTGGTAAAAAAGAAGAAGTAGTCGCATTATACGATCAATTAAGTGTTTTTGGGATTATGCAATACACCCGCTCTGGAAGAGTTGCAATTACAAAAGAAGAAATGAAGATTTCAGCATTATTGGAAACGTACAACAACAACAACAACTAAACTAAATTAAAATGTCAAATTATTTTAACACATTAACATTAAGAGAAAAATTAGAACAATTAGGAAAATGTCGTTTTATGGATGCTTCAGAATTTGAAGATGGCGTGAACGCATTGAAAGGAAAGAAAATTGTTATTATTGGCTGTGGTGCGCAAGGATTGAATCAAGGTCTAAATATGAGAGATGCTGGTTTAGACATCTCCTATGCCCTAAGACAAGCGGCTATTGATCAAAATAGAGCCTCTTTTGTAAATGCCAATTCAAATGGATTTACAGTGGGTACTTATGATGTATTAATTCCTACTGCAGATTTAGTGTTAAATTTAACACCAGACAAGCAACATACAAACGTTGTAAATACAGTGATGCCTTTGATGAAAAAAGGAGCAACATTATCGTATTCTCATGGGTTTAATATTGTAGAAGAAGGAACACAAGTGAGATCAGATTTAACCGTAATTATGGTGGCTCCTAAATGTCCTGGTTCTGAAGTTAGAGAGGAATATAAAAGAGGATTTGGAGTACCCACACTAATTGCTGTACATCCAGAAAATGATCCAGAAAATAAAGGGTGGGCGCAAGCAAAAGCCTATGCTGTTGGAACAGGTGGTCACAGAGCAGGTGTTTTAGAATCTTCCTTTGTGGCAGAAGTAAAGTCTGATTTAATGGGGGAACAAACGATTTTGTGTGGTTTGTTGCAAACAGGAGCTATTTTGTCTTTTGATAAAATGGTTGCAGAAGGCATTGAGCCTGGCTATGCGGCAAAATTAATTCAATATGGTTGGGAAACAGTAACCGAGGCTTTAAAGCACGGTGGAATTACAAATATGATGGATCGCTTGTCGAATCCTGCAAAAATAAAAGCATTTAAAATCTCCGAAGAATTAAAAGAGATCATGCGTCCGTTGTTTCAAAAACATATGGATGATATTATGACGGGTCATTTCTCTAAAACGATGATGGAGGACTGGGCGAACGACGACAAAAACCTATTAACTTGGAGAGCCGCAACAGGAGAAACTGCTTTTGAGAAACAAGAACTTACAACACAAGAAATTTCTGAACAGGAGTATTTTGATCACGGAACGTTATTAGTTGCTTTTGTAAGAGCCGGAGTAGAATTAGCATTTGAAGCAATGACAGACTCTGGAATTATAGCAGCATCTGCATATTACGAATCCCTGCACGAAACGCCACTAATTGCAAATACAATTGCAAGAATGAAGTTGGCTGAAATGAACCGTGTGATTTCTGACACTGCAGAATACGGTTGCTATTTATTCGACCATGCGTGTAAACCTTTATTAACGGATTTTATGAAAACTGTTGCTACAGATCTTATCGGTCAAAAATTTACAGAAGGTAATGATGTTGATAATAAAGAGCTGATTCGAATTAATGGGGTCATCAGAAACCATCCAGTAGAAATTGTAGGAGCAAAATTAAGAGCCTCTATGACAGCAATGAAAGTTATAAAATCGGTATAAATAGAACTTAAAGATTTTAAATTTTAACAAAGCCTGTCAGATTTTAAAATCTGATAGGCTTTAGTCTTAAACTGAATATTATGCCCGTAAAACAAGTTTATTCCCCGACGCTAGAGAACGTAAAAGCTGCAGCTAAAAATTTAGAAGGAGTTGCATATATAACGCCTTTAAACAAGAACCGTAATCTTTCGAAACAGTTTGCTTCCACTATTTTATTTAAAAGGGAAGACTTACAGGTGGTTCGTTCTTATAAAATTAGAGGCGCCTATAATAAAATGTCTTCTTTAAATGCAGATGAAAAGAAACGTGGAATTGTTTGTGCAAGTGCGGGGAACCATGCGCAAGGCGTTGCCCTGTCATGCAAGATTTTGAAGGTAAAAGGAACTATTTTCATGCCTTCTCCAACACCAAATCAAAAAATAAATCAAGTAAAAATGTTTGGGGAAGATTTTATTGAAGTGGTCATCGAAGGAGATACTTTTGATGATGCATTTAACCTCGCAAACACTTCGTGTACAGCACAAAATAAAACATTTATCCATCCTTTTAATGATGAGAAAGTAATTGAAGGACAGGCAACGGTTGGTTTAGAGATCTTATCGCAAACCACTAAAAAGATTGATTATGTTTTTGTGGCTGTGGGTGGTGGTGGTCTTTCATCAGGCTTGTCGTCTGTATTTAAGTACTTGTCGCCAGCAACAAAAATTATTGGGGTGGAACCAGAAGGCGCCCCTTCGATGCTTACTTCTCTAAAAAATAAAAAAATTACGGCGTTAGAAAAAATTGACTCCTTTGTAGATGGAGCTGCCGTAAAACGAGTAGGGGATTTAAACTTTGAAATTTGTCAGCAAAATCTGCATAAAATGGTGACAATTCCTGAGGGAAAAATTTGTCAGATAATTTTAGATTTATATAATAAAGATGCTATTGTTGTGGAACCTGCAGGTGCTTTAAGTATTGCTGCATTAGATTCTTTTGCTGAAGAGATAAAAGGAAAAAATGTAGTTTGTATCGTTAGCGGAAGTAATAATGATATTACGAGAACGGCAGAAATTAAGGAACGTGCCATGTTATTTGCGAATTTAAAGCATTATTTTATTGTTAAATTTCCGCAAAGAGCAGGTGCATTAAAAGAGTTTGTTGCAGAAGTTTTAGGTCCCAAAGACGATATTACTCATTTTGAATATACAAAAAAAACAAATAGAGAAAATGGAGCAGCAGTGGTAGGTTTAGAACTAAAGTCAGCAGAAGATTTAGCACCTTTAATTCAAAGAATGAAAGAGAGAGGCTTTTTTGGAGATTATTTAAATGACAAACCAGATCTACTGCAGTTTTTATTATAGTCGTTTTTTAGTGCTTGGATAGCCTCCGAAATCCTTTTCGTTTTTTAAAAAGGAAATAATATATTTTATACTTTTTTTTAGTTAATTTTGATGATAATGTAATTGAAGAATCATTTTGCCTTTTATTTATTATTTTTTAATCAAAGAACTTCGCTTTTTTGCAAAACTCAATTTATGAAGAATACATTTAAAGAAATCCCGAACGAATATAAAATTACGTCACTGGTCAATCAAAATACTTATTTAGTTGCTGGTGAGTTGAAGGTGTGGAAAGGTGCCACTGCAGAAGTGCACTCAACAATTTCGTCCACCGAAGAATACAAGCCAACATTATTAGGAACGGTTCCAGATTTAACAGGAGAAGAAGCTCTTGAGGCATTAAATGCTGCGTCGAAAGCATATGGAAGAGGTCAAGGGTTATGGCCTACAATGAAGGTAGAGGGACGTATTGCTGCTATGGAGAAGTTTGTGGTGCAAATGAAAACGAAGAGGGCAGCTATTGTAAAATTACTGATGTGGGAAATTGGCAAAACGTTGCCAGATTCAGAAAAAGAGTTTGACAGAACAGTAGAATATATTTACGATACAATTGAAGATTATAAGCAAATGGACCGGGATTCTGCAAAGTTTCAAAAAAACAGTGGAGTCCATGCGCATATTAGAAGAGGTCCTTTAGGTGTTGTGCTTTGTTTAGGTCCTTATAATTATCCTTTAAATGAAACGTTTGCCTTGTTAATCCCTGCCTTGATTATGGGGAATACCACTGTATTTAAGCCAGCGAAACATGGTGTTTTATTATTGTCACCATTATTAGAGGCATTTCAAACGAGCTTCCCTGCAGGTGTTGTAAATATTATATATGGTAGAGGAAGGACGTTGGCTACGCCAATCATGAAAACGGGTTTGGTTGATGTATTGGCCTTGATTGGAAACAGTACTTCTGCAAATGCAATTCAAGCAAATCATCCACAGAAAAATAGATTGCGTTTGGTATTAGGTTTAGAGGCGAAGAATCCAGGAATTGTTTTATCGGATGCAGATTTAGATTTAGCAATTAATGAATGTATTTCAGGTGCAACTTCATTTAATGGACAGCGATGTACTGCTTTAAAAATACTCTATGTACATGAAGACATCGTTGCTGAATTTAACAAACGATTTGCAGAAAAAGTAGACAATTTAAAATTCGGAAATCCTTGGGAAAATGATGCAAAATTAACGCCTTTACCAGAGCCAGGAAAACCAGCATATATTCAAGAATTAATTGACGATGCTGTTTTAAAAGGGGCGAAAGTTATCAATAGAAGAGGTGGAGAAACTACCGAGAATTATATTTTCCCTGCAGTTTTATATCCAGTTTCTAAAGATTCTAGAGTCTTTGAAGAGGAGCAATTTGGTCCAGTAATACCAATCGTTTCGTTTAAAAACATTCAAGAACCTTTAGACGACATGGCTGCTTCAAATTACGGGCAACAAGTAAGTGTGTTTGGTAGTGAGGTGAAAACATTAGCACCATTAATTGATACGTTGGTAAATTTAGTATGTAGAGTAAACTTGAATAGCGCGGCACAACGTGGACCAGATGTATATCCATTTACAGGAAGAAAAGATTCTGCCGTTGCAACTTTAAGTGTACATGATGCTTTGCGTTCATTTTCAATCAGAACTTTTTTAGCGGCAAAAGACACCGAGTATAACAATGCAATCTTAAAAGAATTGTTAGATAAGAAGACCTCTAACTTTATCAGTACAGATTACATACTGTAGTAGAATCTAGTTGGGGTAACTCCAAAAAAAACTCCTTTCTTAACATAAGATAAGGAGTTTTTTTTTGGACTTAAACTTTAACTGTAAACATTGGTTTTAGTGCTTTTTTTGAGAGATTTTTAGCAACACTTCCCATAAATAGATGGGAAATTCCACTTCTTCCATGCGTGCTTAAAGCAATTAAGTCTGCTTTTTTCTCTGTAGAAAAGTTTAAAATACCCTTTTCTACAGAGTTGTCATTATAAATATTTATTGAGAACTTAGGGAGTTCATATGGTGCTATGAACTTTTTTATTTTTTGTTTTGAATCAGTTGTGTTTTCAAATTGTGAGGGTGTATTTATTTGTAAGAGATGAACTTTACTTTTAAAGGCGTTCGCAAAGTCTAAAAATTTACCAAAAGCTTCTTGATTTTCTTTTTTAAAGTTTGAGGCAAAGACCAAATTCTTTAATTTAAATTTTTTAGGATTTCTTTTTACAATTATAACTGGTATTTTTGAGCTGCGTACTACTTTTTCTGTATTAGACCCAACAATAATATCATCAATTTTTGAATGTCCTTTGGAGCCCATAATGATTAAATCTGCATCAATTTTTTGTGCATATTTTTTAATACCTTCAAAGGGATCGCTAAGTTTAATGAAATATTCAACAGTGATTTCTTCAGAAAAAAAAATCTTTTTAAAGGCTAATATTTTATCTTTTGTTTTTCTCAAATACAACATGCTTTCCGGAATGCTAAACCGACTACTTACTCCGATATCTACAACCCCAGAAGGAAGCTCAATAAAATGTATTAAATACACTGTAGCATTTGTTTTTTCTGCAATTTTAGCGGCCATTTTTGCAGCATATTCAGACGGTTTAGAAAAGTCAACAGGGACTAGAATCTTTTTCATAGCTCAGTGTTTTAAGATTAAAATTTGTGTTAGTTCAAGTTACAAAAAAATAATGAATTCTAGAGGTTTGGTAAATCGTAAACAATTCGTATATTTGCACCGAAATTTATAGTGAATGAAGGAGGAAGGGGACTTAAAAGTCCCCTCTTTTTATACTTCATTTTAAGGTTTAGTATGAATCAAACAGTAATAAAAGACTTAGTTGACGAGGCATTAGCACTTAATGAATCGTTGTATTTAATAGAATTATCAATATCTGTAAACGATAAAATTAAAGTTGTTGTAGATGGAGATAATGGGGTGCCGTTAAGTGAATGTATTCGGATAAGCAGAAATATAGATGCTAATTTAGACAGGGAATCGGAAGATTTTTCTTTAGAAGTAACAACGCCAGACATTGCACATCCATTAAAAGTGAAACGGCAATATATTAAGAATTTGAATAGAATTCTTAAAGTAAAAACCGAAACAGAAGAGTTTGAAGGAACCCTATCTGATGCAGACGAGGAAAAAATCGTCTTACAGTGGAAAGCGAGAGAGCCAAAAGAAATAGGTAAAGGAAAAGTTACGGTTCAAAAAACAGTAACGATAGCGCATACAGATATTATAGAAGCAAGAGTGAAAATCGTATTTTAAGAAAAAACGTAATGGAGAATATAGCATTAATTGATTCGTTTTCAGAATTCAAGGACAACAAGAGCATAGACAGAGTAACATTAATGTCTATTTTAGAAGAAGTATTTAGAGCTACCTTAAAACGAAAGTTTGGGTCAGATGATAATTTTGATATTATTATCAATCCAGATAAGGGAGATTTAGAGATTTGGAGAAATAGAGTCGTGGTTGCTGATGGTTTTTCAGAAGATGATAATGAAGAGATTGAACTGGCAGAGGCACGTTTGATTGAACCTGATTTTGAAATTGGAGAAGATGTTTCTGAAGAAGTGAAGTTAGTTGATTTAGGAAGAAGAGCTATTTTAGCACTGCGTCAAAATTTAATTTCAAAAATATACGAGCATGATAGCACAAATATTTTCAAACATTTTAAAGAATTAGAAGGAGAATTATACAGTGCAGAGGTGCACCACATTCGTCACAATGCAATTATCTTATTGGATGATGATGGGAATGAAATTGTTTTACCAAAAAGCGAACAAATTCGTTCGGATTTCTTTAGAAAAGGGGATTCTGTGAGAGGGGTTATTAAAACAGTAGAATTAAGAGGTAATAAACCTGCTATTATTTTATCAAGAACTGCTCCCGCATTTTTAAACAAACTTTTTGAGCAGGAAATTCCAGAGGTGTTCGATGGTTTAATAACGGTAGAAAGAGTTGCAAGAATACCTGGAGAGAAAGCGAAAGTTGCAGTAGACTCTTATGATGATAGAATAGATCCTGTAGGAGCCTGTGTGGGTGTGAAAGGATCAAGAATTCATGGAATCGTTCGGGAGTTGGGTAATGAGAACATTGATGTTATCAATTACACCAAAAACGAACAATTATTCATTTCAAGAGCGTTGAGTCCTGCAAAAGTGACTTCAATGGAAATTGAAATGTATGAGGAAGAAAGAAATGGTAAAAAAGGACGTGTGAGTGTTCTTTTAAGACCAGAAGAGGTTTCTAAAGCAATTGGTAGAGGTGGTGTTAATATTCGTTTGGCAAGTGAATTAACGGGTTATGAAATAGACGTTAAGAGAGAAGGCCTTGAAGAAGAAGACGTAGAGTTAACAGAATTTGGTGATGAAATTGAAGCTTGGGTTATTAAGGAGTTTAAAAATATCGGTTTAGACACAGCAAGAAGCGTATTGGAAGCTAGTGTAGAAGAATTGGTAAAAAGAACCGACTTAGAAGAAGAGACTATTTTAGATGTTCAAAGAATTTTGAAAGAAGAATTTGAGCAATAGTTTTTGAGTAAAGAGTGAACGTAAAAGAGTGTTTTTTTTACAAAATTAAAGGTTAAAAAATAATATATGTCTGAAGGCAAAACAACGAGGCTTAATAAGGTTTTAAGAGATTTAAATATTTCTCTAGATAGAGCAGTAGAATATTTAGCAGATAAAGGTCATGAAATTGAATCGAGACCTACGACTAAAATTTCTAGTGAAGTCTATCAAGTCCTGCTGGATGGTTTCCAAACAGATGCTAGCAAAAAGGCTGCTTCGAAAGAGGTTGGCGTAGAGAAGCGTAAGGAAAAAGAAGCAATTCGCGCAGAGTTAGAGGCTAAGCAAGAGGAAAAGAGAATAGAAGATGCCAAGAAGGAGGAAGTTCTTAAGGCAAAAGCTAAAAAACTAGAGGTAAAGACGGTAGGTAAAATAGACATCGACAACCTTGGAAAGCCAGCTGCTAAAAAAGAAGTTGAGGTCAAGCCAGAAACTCCAGAAGTAGTCGTGACTCCAGAAGTGCAAGCCACTGAGGTGCCAGAAGCTGTAAAGGAAGCGCCTGTTGCGAAAGAGGTGGAAGAATTGAAAGAGGTGAAGACTGTAAAACCAGTTTCAGGAGTAGAAAAAGAGGCTTCGAAGATCGAAAATAAGGTTGAAGTTAAAAATGACGCTACTAAAATAGAAGAAAAAGCGGAAGAGGTTACTGCAGAAAATGCAGAAGCGATCAAAACGCAATATAAAAAGTTAGATGGGCCAAACTTTACGGGTGCGAAGATTGATTTAAAACAATTTGAGAAACCTAAAAAGAAGAAGCCAGAAGTTAAAAAAGAAGCAACTGCAGATCCGCGTAAGAAACGGAAACGTATTGTTACCAAAATTGGTGCACCAGGAAGTAGAAGTGCAGCTAGAGGTGCAGTGCCAAGCAGGGCTGGGAACGGAAGAGGTCCATATAATAAAGGTCCTAGAGGAAATGTTAGACCTGCGGCAAACGTTAAGAAAGAAGAACCTACAGAAGCAGATATCCAGAAACAAGTAAGGGAGACTTTAGAAAAACTTCAAGGAAAATCTTCGAAAGGAAAAGGTGCAAAATATAGAAGAAATAAGCGGGATGCTCGAAGAGAGCACTCAGATGCTGAGCTAGAAGCAGAGGCATTAGGGAGTAGAATTTTAAAAGTAACAGAATTTGTTACCGTTAGTGAGGTCGCAACGATGATGGAGGTACCTGTTACTAATATTATTTCTGCTTGTATGTCGCTTGGAATGATGGTGACTATGAATCAGCGTTTAGATGCAGAAACATTAGTTATTGTTGCAGAGGAATTCAACCACAAGGTAGAATTTGTAGGAGCAGAGGTAGAAGAATCTATTGAAGAAGTAATAGACAAACCAGAAGATTTGTTAACGCGTGCACCAATTATTACGGTAATGGGTCACGTAGATCACGGAAAAACTTCGTTATTAGATTATATTAGAAAAGCAAATGTTATAGAAGGCGAGAGTGGAGGAATTACACAACATATTGGTGCATATTCTGTGCGTGTTGGAGAGCAAAAAATAGCTTTCTTAGATACACCTGGTCACGAAGCGTTTACAGCAATGCGTGCTCGTGGAGCGCAAGTAACAGATTTAGTAATTATTGTAGTTGCAGCAGATGATGATGTAATGCCGCAAACAAAGGAGGCTATTTCCCATGCGCAAGCAGCAGGAGTTCCTATTATTTTTGCAATCAATAAGATCGATAAACCAAACGCGAACCCAGACAACGTGAAAACACAACTGTCTTCAATGAATTTATTAATTGAAGAATGGGGAGGGAACATTCAGTCGCAAGACATTTCAGCAAAAACAGGAGAAGGTATTCCTGAGTTATTAGAAAAAGTATTGTTAGAGGCAGAGGTTTTAGAATTAAAATCGAATCCAAATAAAAATGCTCTTGGAGCTGTAGTAGAGGCTTTATTAGACAAAGGTAGAGGATATGTTTCTACCATATTGGTGCAAGCAGGAACTTTAAAAATTGGAGATTACCTGTTAGCAGGTAAGCACAGTGGTAAAGTAAGAGCAATGTTTGATGACCAAGGAACTAATTTAAAGGTTGCAGGTCCGTCAACACCAGTTTCTATATTAGGTTTAGATGGTGCGCCACAAGCTGGAGATAAGTTTGTTGTCTTTGATGATGAAAGAGAAGCGAAACAAATTGCTTCAAAAAGATCTCAATTACAACGTGAGCAATCGGTAAGAACTCAGAAAACTTTAACCTTAGATGAAATTGGACGTAGAATTGCATTGGGTGATTTCAAAGAGTTAAATATTATCTTAAAAGGAGATGTAGACGGTTCTGTAGAAGCGTTAACAGATTCTTTCCAGAAATTATCAACAGAGGAAATTCAAGTAAATATATTACACAAAGGGGTAGGAGCCATTACAGAAAGTGATGTGTTATTAGCAACTGCTTCGGATGCAATTATTGTAGGATTTAATGTGAGACCGCAAGGAAATGCAAGGTTGATTGCAGATAGAGAAGAAGTAGATATTAGAACATATTCTATTATTTATGATGCAATTAATGATCTAAAAGATGCTATGGAAGGAATGTTATCTCCTGTCATGAAAGAAGAGGTTACCGGTAATGTAGAGATTAGAGAAGTTTACAAAATTTCTAAAGTTGGAAATATTGCAGGGTGTATGGTAATGTCTGGTAAGATTTTTAGAGATTCTCAAATCCGAATTATTAGAGATGGTATTGTTGTTCATGATGGAACACTTACTGCTTTAAAACGATTTAAAGATGATGTAAGAGAGGTTGCTAAGGGATATGATTGTGGAGTTCAAGTTAAGAATTACAATGATATTGTAGAAGGAGATTTAATAGAAGCTTATAAAGAAGTAGCTGTTAAGAAGAAGTTGAAATAAAGACTTTCTGATATAAAGTAAAAGCCGAAATTCATTTGAATTTCGGCTTTTTTTATGAGTTTTTTTTTGAAAATTCACAACAAAATCTAAGAGATCAAAATCTATGGATTACCATCCAAAGATAAAGTGGAAATAATTTTATTTTCCCATCGGAACTACAATCGTTGCCGAGAATTTTTCTCGAAAGATTAAGTTCACTCTGTCTGCTTCCAGTTTCGTTTTATAATTTCCAACTTGTACTTTCCATTCTGGATTATTGTAAACCAATTTTGTCGGAATTTTAGGGAATAAAACACTGAATTGAGCGTCCATTTTTTTTGCAGTTATTTCATTTCCATAATAGATTTGAATACAGTAGCCATATCCTTTTGAGATATTGTAACTTCTTTTCTTTTCTAATAAATTAGAAATTTCTTTTTTATTGTTCTCAGCGACCTGCGCGCTTGCTATCGGTGCACTGGCGAATACAAAGAGTATCAATGTTTTTAAAAATAATCTATTTTTCATAGCCTAAAATCTTCTTGTAAAAATAAGAACTTGTGATTGAATAAAGCCTCTTTTTTAGTTATTTAGAACGGTTATAAATTGATATTTAAGATTCTATTAGCTTTTCAAAATTTAGCAATATGTAGTACTTTTGTACAACTGTTCAGAAGCTGTTTTTCTTGGACGAATTTATACACAATAGTAAAATTATAGTTTGTAAATATGAAAAGTGTAGCATTGCAGAATAAACGAACTTCAGTACTTTTAAAAAGTCTTACATTACTTTTGGTTTTTGCGTTTAGTATGTCTTCTTTTTCTCAAGAGATGGACTTAGCTCGTCAAAAAGAAGGTCGTAAATTATTTAGATCTTTATGTGCCTCTTGCCATAAATTAGATAAAAAATTAGTAGGTCCTGCTTTAGGTGGTGTCGAAGAGCGCAGAGAAAACTCTTGGTTAAAATCTTGGATTAAAAATAATGCAGAATTTCAAAAAGTAAATGCGGAAGCTGCTGAGGCGGCTTTGTACAGCACATCTGCTATGAATGCTTTTCCACAGCTTACAGATGTTAACATAGATGATATCTTATATTATACAACAGTTGGTGAAATTAAAAAAGTGCCAGCAGCTGGCGAAACTACTATCGGTGGTAACGTAGTTGTAGACGGTGGAGCTCCTTCATGGGTTATTTACTTTTTAGCGGCAGCAATTATTGTTGCGTTTTTGATGATAGCTAGCTTGTTGAAACAAGTGAACGAATTAAAAGGTAAGAAAAAGCCAGAAATACAATCGAATTTTAAAAGAGATTTACAAGAACTTTGGGCAGGTGTTAAGAAAAATACATTTTTAAAAGCATTAACAGTAGTGTTTTTGATTTTGATAGGTATTTATCTCTTTTTTGGAAGTTTGCTGAGTATCGGTATTGATCAAGGATATCAGCCAATTCAGCCCATCGCATTCTCACACAAAATACATTCAGGAGAAAATAAAATAGATTGTCAATATTGCCACTCATCCGCAAAACATAGTAAACATTCAGGAATACCTTCTGTAAATGTTTGTATGAACTGTCACAAAGCAATTGCAGAAGTAGCAGAGGGAACGGAGTTAGAATGGAATGGAGAAATTTACGGAAAGGAACGCTTGGATATGGAAATTGCAAAAGTACATGATGCTGCAGGTTGGGATCCAGAAGAGCGGGTGTATACTGGAGTAGAGAAGCCAATCAAATGGGTGCGCATTCATAATTTGCCTGATCTAGTGTATTACAATCATGCGCAACACGTAACTGTTGGAGGTGTAGCATGTCAGAAATGTCATGGTCCTGTAGAAGAAATGAATGAAATGTACCAGTACTCTCCGTTGACAATGGGTTGGTGTATCAATTGCCACAGAGAGACAAATGTAGATTTAAAAGGAAATGACTATTACGCAAAAATACATGAAGAATTAGCAACTAAATATGGGGTAGAGAAGGTCACTATCGCACAATTGGGTGGTTTGGAATGTGGTAAGTGTCATTATTAAGAAATTAAAAGATTCAAAATTAAAAGGTATAGAATGTTATTATTTTCAACTTCTTACACCTTTCAATCATTAAATAAAAAAGTATAAATGGCTTCAAACAAAAAATACTGGAAAAGTGTTGAAGAACTTAAAGGAAGTTCTGTTGTTGAAACGCTTACTAAAAATGAATTTGTATCGGACATTCCTACAGAGGATTTTTTAGGAGATAAAGAAACATTAGAGAGCTCTTCTACGACACGTAGAGACTTCTTAAAGTATGTTGGCTTTACAACTGCAGCAGCTTCACTAGCAGCCTGTGAAGGACCTGTTGTGAAATCAATCCCCTATGTAGTAAAACCGAATGATATTATGCCCGGTGTAGCTGACTGGTATGCTACTTCTATCGCAGATGGTTTTGATTTTGCAAATGTTTTAATTAAAACACGTGAAGGTAGGCCCATTCAAATAATGCCAAATAAAGAAGCGAATGGAACTACGAGTGCGAGAGTGCAAGCAGCGGTGCTTTCTTTATATGATGAGCAATTGCGTTTAAAAGCCCCTACTAAAAATGGTGAAGCGATTTCTTGGTCAGATGCAGACAAAGAGATTGTACAAAAATTAAATAGCTTTAAAGAATCAAACACACAAGTTGTTCTGCTAACAGGAACAATGGCAAGTCCATCAACAGACAAAATTGTGGGCGATTTTATCACAACTTACCCAAATGTAAAACACGTTGTTTATGACGCGGTTTCCGAAGATGCTGCAGCAGATGCTTTTGAAGCAGTTTATGGGAGAAGAGCATTGCCTAATTATAAATTGGAAAATGCCGAAACAATTCTCTCTTTTGGAGCAGATTTTTTAGGAGATTTTCACGGAGGTTTTGAGAAAGCATATGTATCCGGTAGAAAGCCAGAAACAGGAAAGATGTCTTACCATGTTCAGGTAGAAAGTAACATGTCTCTTACAGGGGCAAACGCAGACAAAAGATTGGTTGCAAAACCTTCTGAAGTAGTGTTCGCTTTATTAAATTTATATAACGAAATATCGGGAACTCCGGTTGCTTCAAATACGACGCCGATTGATGCGGAAATTAAGAAGTTAGCCAAAGTGCTTAAAAAAGCAGGTTCGAAAGGAGTTGTTATGACGGGGCTGAATGATAAAAATGCACAGTTAATTTCATTAGAAATTAATAAGATTTTAGGGAGTGAAATTTTAGACGTACACAATTCTTTGAACATACGTCAAGGAAGTTTTGAGAAAGTTCAAAAGGTAGTTTCGGACATGAAGGCTGGAAAAGTAGGAGGCTTATTGACCTTAAATATCGATCCTTCTTACACCTTGCCAAATGCTACTGAATTTACAGATGCCTTATCTGAAGTAGCTTTAAAAGTGGCCTTGTCGGTAGAAAACAATCAAACTGTAGCTGCAATGGAATATGCATTGCCAATGGCTCACTTTTTAGAGTCTTGGGGAGATACTCAATTTGCTGAGGGTAGTTTTGGTTTAGTGCAACCAACGATACAACCGTTATTTGAAACACGTCAATTACAAAATGTCTTATTAACGTGGTCTGGCAGTACGGTAGACTATTACGATTATTTGAAGTCTTTTTGGACCGAAACCATTTTAGAAGGGTCTTCTTGGAACAAAGCATTGCACAATGGTTTTTATAATAAAAGCATTAGTGCGTCTCGTGAAATAAATAGTGCAAATATTTCTATTTCATCAGTAGCAGGTTTATTAAAGAAAAGTACAACAACTTCAGCAATGGAGTTAAATTTATATACGAAGACTGGTTTAGGAGATGGAAAGCAGGCTAACAATCCTTGGTTGCAAGAATTTCCAGACCCAATTACAAGAACTTCTTGGGATAATTATTTAACCATGTCTATGGCAGATGCCAGAGAATTAGGTTTTTCAAACCCTGTTAAGGACAATGGAGCCATTAACGGAGATTATGCGAAGGTATCGGTGAACGGTGCTTCTGTAGTAGTTCCTGTAATGATTCAACCAGGACAGGCCAAAGGATCTGTAGGTTTATCATTAGGTTTTGGAAAAACTTTTGGTTTAAAAGACGAAATGAAAGTGGGTGTAAATGCCTATCCTTTGTATACAGGTGGTCAGAACATCCAATACAATGTTGCCATAGAAAAAGTGTCAGGAACGCATAAGTTTGCTTGTACGCAAGTGCAAAAAACAATCGCGGGACGTCACGATATTCTTAAGGTAACTTCCTTAAAAGAGTACAATACGGTTGCGCCTAAAGACCACCACAATGGTTGGAACAAGCCAGCATATGTGTCGTATGATCACAAAGAGGTAGAAGCGAAGACCATCGATTTATGGGATGAGCACAATAGAGATATGGGGCATCACTTCAATTTATCTATTGATTTAACATCTTGTACCGGTTGTGGTGCATGTATTGTTGCCTGTCATGCAGAAAATAATGTACCCGTAGTAGGGAAAGATGAAGTAAGAGTTGGTAGAGATATGCACTGGTTGCGTATTGACCGATACTATTCTTCGGAAGTAGAAACAAGAGAAGATGCAAAAGAATTAGGGTTAAGCACAGCAGCTACCTATAAAGCATTAGAGACAGAAGCAGAGAATCCTGAAGTTACTTTTCAACCAATGATGTGTCAGCACTGTAATCATGCTCCATGTGAGACTGTTTGTCCAGTTGCCGCAACAACCCATGGTCGTCAGGGTCAAAATCAAATGACGTATAACAGGTGTGTAGGTACACGATATTGTGCAAATAACTGTCCGTATAGAGTTCGTAGGTTTAACTGGTTTAAGTATGCGAATAATAATGAGTTCGATTTTAACATGAACAATGAATACGGTAAAATGGTGTTAAATCCAGATGTTGTAGTTCGTGCGAGAGGGGTTATGGAAAAATGTTCTATGTGTATACAAATGACACAAGCTACGATCCTAACAGCAAAAAAAGAAGGGAGACCTGTAAATACAGATGAGTTTGAAACAGCTTGTTCTTCTGCGTGTACTGCAGGAGCTATGGTTTTTGGAGATGTAAACAAGAAAGAAGACGAAGTAACTGCATTAGCAGAAGATAAAAGAGCATACCATGTACTAGATTATCTTCAAACGAAGCCAAATGTAGTATATCAAGTAAAAGTTGTAAATACAAACGAAGCGTAATTTAAATTTAAGGTATAAAAATATGTCTCATTACGAAGCATCCATTAGACAGCCTTTAGTATTAGGTGATAAAAGTTATCATGATATTACTGAAGATATTGCAAAACCAATTGAAGGTGCTGCAAATAAGAACTGGTACATTGCATTTTATATTTCTTTAGCAGCAATGCTTTGGGGATTTGGGTGTATATTTTATACCGTAGGAACAGGTATTGGAGTTTGGGGATTGAACAAGAACATTGGTTGGGCTTGGGATATTACTAACTTTGTATGGTGGGTAGGTATTGGTCACGCAGGTACATTGATATCGGCGGTACTTTTGTTATTTCGTCAAAAATGGAGAATGGCAATTAACCGTTCTGCTGAGGCAATGACAATTTTTGCTGTTTTTCAAGCGGGATTATTTCCAATTATTCACATGGGTCGACCGTGGAATGCATATTGGGTATTGCCACTTCCAAATCAATTTGGATCACTTTGGGTGAATTTTAACTCTCCATTATTATGGGATGTTTTTGCAATTTCAACGTATTTATCAGTATCATTAGTTTTTTGGTGGACCGGTTTATTGCCTGATTTTGCCATGATTAGAGACAGAGCTGTAAAGCCTTTTCAAAAGAAAATATATGCGTTACTATCATTCGGTTGGTCTGGTAGAGCAAAAGACTGGCAGCGTTTTGAAGAAGTATCATTGGTGCTTGCAGGTTTAGCAACGCCCTTAGTATTATCTGTGCATACAATTGTATCTATGGATTTTGCGACTTCTATCAACCCTGGATGGCACTCTACAATATTTCCTCCCTATTTTGTGGCGGGAGCAATTTTCTCAGGATTTGCAATGGTACAAACCTTGTTAGGTATTATGAGAAAGGTGACAAATTTAGAAGACTATATTACACGGATGCACGTAGAATATATGAACATGGTAATTATTTTAACCGGTGGAATTGTTGCGGTAGCATACGCAACTGAGTTTTTCATTGCTTGGTATACGGGATCACCTTATGAAAATTATACGTACTTATCTGTGGGTGCTGCAACAGGCCCGTACGCTTGGGCATTTTGGTCACTGATTACTTTTAATATTTTAATTCCGCAGTTGTTATGGATTAAGAAGTTTAGAAGAAGTTTTATCATCACTTTTATCATTTCTATTGCAATAAATATAGGAATGTGGTTTGAACGTTTTGATATTATCGCAATTGTTTTAAGTAAAGGACATTTGCCCTCTACTTGGTGGCGTTTTGAGCCTACTTTTGTAGATGTCGGGATTTTTATTGGTACTATTGGTTTTTTCTTTGTGTTGTTCCTTTTGTATGCAAGAACTTTTCCTGTAATTGCACAGGCAGAGGTGAAAACAATATTAAAATCTTCAGGTGAATTTTACAAGAAGAGAAGAGAACAAGGAATCCCTACGAAGCCAGAAATTATTGTAACCGATAGTTCAGCAATCAACGGTCGTTCTGATAACAATTTAAACGGATAATTATGGAAACATCAAAAGTTATTCACGCATTTTATACTGATGACGAAGTTTTGTTAGATGCAGTAAAAGCTGTAAAAGCAGAACACCATCATATTGAAGAGGTATTTTGTCCCTTTCCAGTCCACGGTCTGGACAAGGCAATGGGTTTAGCACCAACGAGAATTGCTATTACAGCATTCTTTTATGGGGCTACAGGATTGGCGTTCGCTATTTGGATGACAAATTACATTATGATTGAGGATTGGCCGATGGATATTGGTGGTAAACCAAGTTTTTCATGGATAGAAAACATGCCAGCCTTTGTGCCCATTATGTTTGAGTTAACCGTATTTTTTGCAGCCCATTTAATGGTGATCACTTTTTATATGAGAAGTAGAATATGGCCATTTAAAGACGCTGAGAATCCAGATCCAAGGACTACAGATGACCATTTTTTAATGGAAATTCCAGTTGATAATAATGAGGAGGCCTTGACTTCTTTATTGGCAAAAACAGGGGCTGTAGAAATTAATATTGTAGATAAGCACTAATATATAGATAATGAAGAATTTTAAATTAATTATCGGGTTAGTAGTTCTTACAAGCATGATTTCTTGTAATGACAATAAAAAAAGACAAGCACAGTACATGCCAGACATGTATGAATCTATTCCTTATAAAGCGGATGGGGCAAAGGGCTTGGGTGGAAATCCAGTAAATAGTAAACCGGTTTTAAAGACATTGACCAGGGGTGGAACGCCAGCATATGATATTGCAGATACAGCTGAGGGCTATGCGGAAGCAAAAATGAGTTTGAAGTCACCTTTAGCTAAGAATGAGAAAAATCTTGATAATGGTAAGAAAATGTATACGATCTACTGTATTTCTTGTCACGGTAAAAAAGGAGATGGAAATGGATATTTGTCAACCTCAGAAAAGTTTCTTGGGATTCCAAATTATAAAGATAGAGATATTACGGAAGGAAGTGTGTACCATATATTAATGCATGGAATTAATTTAATGGGTTCTCATTCCTCACAATTGACATACAAGGAACGGTGGCAAATCATTCAATACGTAGAAGTATTAAGAGCCGATTTGTTAAAATAAAGTACAATAAGAAAGAATAAGAAAGAATACGAAAGATATGTATCAATTCTCAGGTAAATTAAAAACATTTTCATTAGCACTAATCATGATTGGTCTAATAGGAACTATCTTCAGTTTTTACAATGGCTCTCAAAAGACCATAGAAGATGCACAGCATGTAATTGCGGCTTCGCATAACTCGGGTCACGGAGCAACGCATGAAGACAGCACTGTTCATTCGGAAGAAAAAACAACTGGTGCTCATTCTAAAAACATAGAGGAACATGGAAACGAAACGTCTCATGCTGAGGAAAAAACAACGGGTGCCCATGCTAACAATATAGAGGAACATGGAGACGAAATGGTGCATGCTGAGGAAAATATTTCTGACAGTCATGCTCCAAAAGTAACTGAGCACGCTGCGGAAGAGTCGCACAGTGCTGCGGATGTTCTTGAGCACGAAACACATGTGCTGCACCAATTGCAGAACAGACCGTGGTCAGCATTTTATGTAGCTTTATTTTTCTCATTAGGAATCACATTATTGGTTTTAGCTTTTTATGCAATACAACGAGTTGCGCAGGTTGGTTGGTCGATTGTTATCTTAAGAGTAATGGAGGCCATTACAGCAAATTTATTACCAGTATCAATCATTATGATCGCAGTACTGGTTGCTTCCGTATTGCATATGAATCATATATTCCCGTGGATGGCGGAAGGAACAGTAGATCCAACAAGCGATAATTATGACGCTATTGTAGATGGCAAATCTTGGTGGATGAATTCTACGGGTTTCATAGTGCGAAGTATTTTTTACTTAATTGCTTGGAACGCCTATCGATTCTTTATCAGAAAAGGTTCTATTAGAGAAGATACTGCTGATGACGGAAATAAGACATATAAGAAAAACTTTAATGTATCTGTAATCTTCTTATTCATTTTTATGATTACAGAATCTATGATGTCTTGGGATTGGATCATGGGTTTAGATCCACACTGGTTTTCAACATTATTTGGATGGTATGTATTGGCTACTTTATTAGTAAGTGCATTAACAGTGATCGCATTTTTTACCATTTACCTGCGTACTCAAGGTGCGATACCGGGTATAAATGATAGTCATATTCATGATTTAGCGAAATTTATGTTTGGGTTTTCAGTATTCTGGACTTACTTATGGTTTTCACAGTTCATGCTAATTTGGTATGCAGATATTCCTGAAGAAACTACGTATTTCGTCGCAAGATTTACAGAGTATAAGTTACCGTTCTTAGGAATGGTGGTGATGAACTTTGTTTTTCCAATATTACTTTTATTGAACAGTGATTATAAAAGTAAGCCTTGGTTTGTAGTCATTGGGGGAGTTGTAATATTAGCAGGACATTACATAGATGTTTTTATTATGGTAATGCCATCAACGGTAGGTGCACAGTGGTTCTTTGGAATTCCAGAGATAAGTGCTTTGTGCTTCTTCATTGGTTTGCTAATCTATACAACGTTGAATGCATTTTCAAAAGCGAATCCAATTCCAAAAGGAAATCCTTTCTTAGAAGAAAGTGAGCATTTCCATTATTATAATATTGAACACACAGGAGAAGGATCGGCTGATCATTAATAAATAGTTGAATTAAAATTAAGAAAAAATAAATATGCTAGCTCTATTTTATATTTTTATAGGTGTTGCAATCGGTGTAAGTTTTTGGCAAATTACTAGAATCATGGATTTTAGGGGTTCTATCGCCAATGATAAGGATAACGATGCTCAAGGTAAGTATGCCATTGGTTTTATGGCTTTCTTGTATGCAATGATGATTTATTGCTTAATATTCATGAACGTGATTATGTTGCCAGAGTCGGCATCTATAGAGGGTGAACATGATGATAATTTATTTAATATTACGTTCTGGTTAATTGGTATTGTGCAGTTTGGGATGCAGTTCCTAATTTTTTACTTTACTTTTAAATACAGAGGTAACAAGAATAATAAAGCTAAATTTTATGCGGATAGTCATAAATTAGAGTTTATTTGGACAGTAACTCCATCCATCGTTTTGGTTGGTTTGGTGAGTTATGGTTTGTGGCAATGGAACAATGTAATGGATTTATCAGACTTAGAGGATCCTATTGTAATTGAGGTCTATTCGCAGCAATTTAACTGGAAAGCACGTTATGCAGGAGCCGATAATACTTTAGGTTTTGGAAATGTAAACTTTATAAAAGGCAAGAACACTATGGGTGTTGATATGTCAGATGTAAATGCTGCAGATGACAAACAGGTAACTGAGTTGTATTTACCAAAAGGAAGAAAAATACACTTTAAATTTCGTTCTCAGGACGTATTGCACTCTGCATACATGCCGCATTTTAGAGCACAAATGAATTGTGTTCCAGGAATGGTAACACAATTTGGATTTACACCAAAGTTTACTACGAATGAGATGAGAAATCAGTCGGAGGTAATTGAGAAGTCTATAGGAATTAATAAGATAAGAAGAGCGAAGGGAGAGGATCCATATATTTTTAATTATTTATTGTTATGTAACAAGATTTGTGGGGCTTCGCACTACAACATGCAATTTAAAATTACAGTCGTAGAACAGGATGAATACGACGAGTGGATAGCAGAGCAGCCTACATTAGCAGAATATATCAAATAATTTATTTAAAAAAAATACTACAAATACGTACTATATTATGTCAGAGCATCACCATAAAGAAACATTTGTAACGAAATACTTATTCAGTCAAGATCATAAAATGATCTCAAAGCAGTTCTTGATAACAGGAATGTTTATGGGAATTATCGCTGTTCTGATGTCCATGTTGTTTCGTTTACAACTTGCATGGCCAGAAACTTCATTTTCTTTAGTAGAAGCCTTTTTAGGTTCCCACCAAACAGATGGAATCATGGATCCAGATATCTATTTAGCATTGGTTACAATACACGGAACCATAATGATTTTCTTTGTACTTACTGCTGGTTTAAGTGGTACATTTTCTAACTTATTAATTCCTTTACAAATTGGTGCAAGAGACATGGCCTCTGGGTTTTTAAACATGATTTCTTATTGGTTATTCTTTATGTCTAGTGTAGTGATGATTATTTCATTGTTTGTGGAGGCTGGACCTGCAGCATCAGGATGGACTATATACCCACCTTTAAGTGCTTTGCCTCAGGCAATTCCGGGATCTGGAACAGGGATGACGTTGTGGTTGGTATCTATGGCTATTTTTGTAGTGTCTTCTCTTATAGGGGCATTAAATTATATTGTTACAGTTTTAAACTTGCGAACAAAAGGAATGAAGATGACAAGATTGCCATTAACAATTTGGGCATTTTTTGTGACTGCAATTATTGGAGTCGTTTCTTTTCCTGTATTATTATCAGCAGCTTTGTTGTTAATATTTGATAGGAGTTTTGGAACTTCATTTTATCTTTCAGATATTTTTATATCTGGAGAAGTTTTACATTACCAAGGAGGATCGCCCGTATTATTTGAGCATTTATTTTGGTTTTTAGGCCACCCGGAAGTGTATATTGTATTGCTGCCGGCATTAGGGATTACCTCAGAAATTATATCAACAAATGCCAGAAAACCAATTTTTGGGTATAGAGCAATGATTGGTTCTATTTTGGCGATTGCATTTTTATCAACAGTAGTTTGGGGACACCATATGTTCATCACAGGAATGAATCCTTTTTTAGGATCTGTGTTTACATTTACAACCCTATTAATTGCAATACCTTCGGCAGTGAAGACGTTTAATTACATCACAACACTTTGGAAAGGGAACTTGCAATTAAATCCAGCAATGTTATTTTCAATTGGATTGGTATCCACTTTTGTAACTGGAGGTTTAACAGGTTTAGTTCTTGGAGACTCTGCTTTAGATATTAATATTCACGATACGTATTTCGTTGTTGCGCATTTCCATTTGGTAATGGGAGTTTCAGCAATCTTTGGAATGTATGCTGGTATTTATCATTGGTTTCCAAAGATGTATGGTAGACTGATGAATAAAACGTTGGGTTATTGGCACTTCTGGATCACAATTATTTGTGCTTATGGAGTTTTCTGGCCAATGCACTTTATCGGATTAGCGGGATTGCCAAGAAGGTATTATACAAACACAAACTTTCCTATGTTTGATGATTTAGCAGATATTAATGTGGTAATTACCATATTTGCTTTAGTAGGAGGTGCTGCTCAATTAATCTTTTTAGCAAATTTCTTTATCTCTATGTACAGAGGAGAAAAAGCGACGCAGAATCCATGGAGGTCTAACACTTTAGAGTGGACAACACCAGTAGCGCATGTGCATGGTAATTGGCCAGGACGTTTACCGGAAGTACACAGATGGGCATATGATTACAGTAAGCGTTTAGATGCTAATGATGATGACAGTGACTTTTTGCATGGTGAAGATTTCGTATTACAAACAACACCAATGCTTGAGGGAGAAATTCCATCATAGAAACAAAAAACACAGTATTAAAAACCTTTCCAATTTGGAAAGGTTTTTTGCTTTTTAACAAGATTATTTATTCCTCTTTAATTCTATTATCTTTGCTTTATGAACGAAAACTTAAATCCGGAAAACTCAAATCTCTCGAATGAAGATTTAGATGTGGAAAAAAAATTGCGCCCCCTTTCTTTTGATGATTTTACAGGTCAGGATCAAGCAATTGACAATCTTAAGATTTTTGTGGAGGCAGCGAATCAAAGAGATGAGGCTTTAGATCATACTTTGTTTCATGGACCTCCGGGTTTGGGTAAAACTACATTGGCACACATTTTAGCAAATGAGCTTCAAGTAGGGATCAAAGTAACTTCGGGACCTGTGTTGGACAAGCCAGGAGACTTGGCAGGCTTGCTTACAAATTTAGATGAACGTGATGTTTTGTTTATTGATGAAATCCATCGTTTAAGTCCAATTGTAGAAGAGTATTTGTATTCTGCTATGGAAGATTATAAAATTGACATTATGATTGAGTCCGGACCGAATGCGAGAACGGTTCAAATTAATTTGGAACCCTTTACATTAATAGGAGCTACAACGCGTTCTGGATTATTAACCGCTCCAATGAGAGCAAGATTTGGAATTAGCAGCAGATTACATTATTACAAGACAGATCTATTGACGACCATCATTCAAAGAAGTGCACAAATTTTAAATGTGCCAATTTCTATGGAGTCTGCAATTGAAATTGCGGGAAGGAGTAGGGGAACTCCAAGAATAGCAAATGCCTTGCTGCGCAGGGTGCGTGATTTTGCACAAATAAAAGGAGATGGTACCATTACGATAGAAATCGCAAAATATGCGCTAGGAGCTTTAAATGTAGATGCACATGGTTTGGATGAAATGGACAACAAAATTCTAGCAACAATTATAGATAAGTTTAAAGGAGGTCCCGTAGGTTTATCCACAATCGCGACGGCGGTGAGTGAAAACACGGAAACAATTGAGGAAGTCTATGAACCTTTTTTAATTCAACAAGGATTTATAATGCGAACACCAAGAGGAAGAGAAGTAACGGAGTTAGCATATAAACACTTGGGAAGAGAGAAGGGGAGAAATCATGGCGAGCTTTTCTAGCTGAGCGAAAAGAAGATAAAACATACAGGATTAAAGAGTGAAAATTGCTTCTCTTGTGAAGCTTAGGAAGATTTTATGAATATCAAAAAGATATTGCCAATTTTAGAATGGTTGCCAAATTACAATAGGGCTCTTCTTAAAGGAGATTTAGTTGCGGGCATCACCGTAGGTATTGTATTAATTCCTCAGGGAATTGCCTACGCTCTTATAGCTGGATTGCCTCCAATTTATGGATTGTACTGCGCGTTGGTACCTCAACTTGTATACGCGGTTTTTGGATCTTCAAGACAGGTAGCAATTGGTCCCGTTGCAATGGATTCTTTAATTGTAGCAACAGGAGTTTCTACGATAGCTGTGATGGGTTCTGAAGACTATATCTCGATCGCTATCCTACTGGCTTTGATGGTGGGGGGGATTCAATTTATTATGGGGGTTTTCAATTTGGGCTTTATTGTAAACTTTCTTTCAAAACCAGTTATTACGGGATTTACATCTGCTGTTGCATTAATTATTAGCTTGAATCAATTAAAAAATTTATTGGGAGTCCCTTTTATTCAAAGTGATCAGTTACATCTGATTGTAAAGGATATTTGGATACAAATAGGTGATTTTAGTATAAATACAGCAAGTATTGGGCTCTTCGCGATACTCCTAATACTACTTTTTAAAAAAGTAGATAAGAGGATTCCAAACGCTTTGATTGTAGTGGTTTTAGGAATTTTAATTATGAAGTTTTTTGGAACAGTTTTAACGGATGTTTCTATTGTAAAGGAGATTCCCTCTGGATTGCCTTCATTTGGGATTCCGGAATTCAATATAGCGCAGATACGAGAGTTATTGCCGATTGCATTGACCTTAGTTATGGTAGGGTATTTAGAAACGATTTCTATTGGTAAACTATTAGAAGCAAAGCAGGATGTCTATCGGATAAGACCAAATCAAGAACTAATTGCATTGGGTCTTAGTAATATGTTCGGTTCTTTATTTAAGGCATATCCCAGTGCCTCTAGTTTTTCAAGGTCGGCTATTAACGAGGAAAGTGGTGCGAAAACAGGAATGGCAGCACTAATTTCAGTGGTCATGGTTGCAATTACTTTGCTGTTTTTAATGCCACTATTTTACTACCTACCAAATACGGTATTGGCGGCAATAATAATTGTAGCTGTTTTGGGCTTAGTTAATTTCACGGAGGCGAAGTTTCTTTGGAGCGCTAATCAATTAGATTTTTGGTTAATGCTTGCTACTTTTTTTGCAACCCTATTTTTAGGTATAGAATATGGCATAACCGCAGGTGTAAGTTTGTCTTTAATCATTTTAATTTTTAGAACATCCAGACCGCATGTTGCGGAATTAGGCAAAGTTCCAAACTCTAATTTTTATAGGAATATAGAGCGCTTTGAAGAAGTTACTGTAGACGAAGATATTTTAGTCTTAAGGTTTGATGCACAATTATTTTATGCAAATTCAAGCTATTTTAGAGATAAGCTGGATGAGCTAACAATTAAAAAAGGTCCCCGTTTAAAGTTAATTGTTTTAGACGCAGAGAGTATAAATAGAGTAGACAGTACTGGGGTAGAGATGCTGAAAGAACGGATTCGATTTTATCAGAAAAGAGAGGTGTTGTTTTATTTTGTTGGGGTAAAAGGTCCTGTAAGAGATGTTTTTTTTAGAAGTGGCTTTTTAGATATAATAGATTTACAACATTTTTATATGGGTATTTATCAGGCAGTTCAATTCTATAAAACTGGAGATAAGGCGGTTCAAGAGAAATATGCTAAATATATACAGCAGTCTAATACCTAAGAGCGCGCAGCCTTTGCAACTCCTAAAAGGTGCAGGATAGTACTAAACTAAAACATAATTTAGAATAAAATGAAAAAGGGTATTTGTCTTTTGTTACTGAGCTTTCTCTTTCTTAATTGTAATGGACAGCAAGCTTCTAATACTATTTCGACTGCAGAGTTAAAGCGATTGCTAGCCCAAGGAGAGGTTCAGTTATTGGACGTTAGAACTCCAAAAGAAATACAAAAAGGTGCTATAAAAACAGCACTTTTTGCCAACTACTTTGATGTTGATTTTGAAGCAGTAGCAACCGTACAATTGAATAAATCAAAGCCTGTTTATTTGTATTGCAAAAGTGGCAATAGAAGTGGGAAAGCATGTGAAATATTGAAAGACAAAGGTTTTGAAGTCATCAATGTATTGGGAGGATATCGGCAGTGGGATTTAGAAAAAAACCAGTAGCTTAAGGCAGCCTTCTAATGCATCGTTTTTAACCTAAGTATGTTTTCAGCATCTGTGTTTTAGAACCTGATTGTAATCTCCGAATTGCTTTCTGCTTTACTTGGCGAACGCGCTCCCTTGTTAAATCAAATTTTTCACCAATCTCTTCTAAGCTAGACATTGCCTCGTTTCCAATACCATAAAACATTTTTATAACTTTTGCTTCTTTATAGGTTAGGGTTCCTAGCGCCCGTTCGATTTCAATTTTCAAGGATTGTGCCATTAACTGGCTGTCTGGTCTCGGGGAGTCTCCTGATTGCAATACATTATAAAGATTAGAGTCTTCCCCTTCTTTTAAAGGAGCATCCATAGAAACATGTCTTCCAGAGTTTTTTAAAGACTGTTCTACTTCTGCTTCCGTCATGTCTAATTGTTTTGCAATTTCTTTATGGGTTGGCATGCGTTGCTCGTTTTGCTCAAGACGCGCATATATTTTTTTTATTTTATTGATACTTCCTATCTTATTCAAAGGCAAGCGCACAATTCTAGATTGTTCTGCCAAGGCTTGCATAATGGCTTGACGAATCCACCAAACAGCATAAGATATGAACTTAAACCCTCTGGTTTCATCAAATCTTTTTGCCGCTTTTACCAAGCCTAAGTTGCCTTCATTTATCAAGTCAGATAACTTCAAACCCTGTCCTTGGTATTGCTTGGCAACGGAAACTACAAATCTTAAATTTGCACTTACAAGCGCATCTAAAGCTTTTGAATCTCCTACCTTAATTTTTAGTGCAAGTTCTACTTCTTCATCAGCAGTAATAAGTCCAATTTTACTAATTTCTTGAAAATATTTATCTAAAGACTCCGCATCGCGGTTGGTGACTTGTTTTACAATTTTAAGTTGTCTCATTATAGGAAGTTGTAAGGTTTAATAGCAAATAGCTATTGGTTGCTTTTTTAAAAAAATCTATTTCTTTTAAAGGTGGTAGTTAGGGATCGTTGAAACGAAAAATCTAGAATGCAGAAAGCTTGAGTTGAATCAATATATTGTTCTCAAGAAGTTTCATTCGAGTGCACGTACTGCGGCCATCGTATGAATTTTCCACAATTTTCAATATACGAAAAACGAGCGATTTTCTATTGAAAACCGCTCGTTTTGTGTCTATTTTAACATGTTTTAGTCAATTATGACGTAAAACGATGTATTTATTAAAATCTAAAAGTCGCACCTATTAGAAAGTTTCTGGTTGCTTGAGGATAATAACCTGCTCCATCGACTGTAGTGACCGTTCCTGGATTAGAGTAATCATCATCAAAAGTATAGTAATACCCATTATTAACATATTCTGCATCAAAAAGGTTGGTTACCAATGCTGTAAAAACAACAGATTTGAAGATTTTATTTGATTGTAAGCGATATACAACGTTTAAGTCAGACGTAAAGTAGCTTTCTAAAACATCGTTTGTAGAAACTTCACTACTAAAATTACTCATAAACTGCTCACTAACATACTTAGTTAAGAGTGAAAGTTGTACATTTTTTAAGGGTGTATAGGTAAATATATTCCCAATAATTACGTCTGGTGAAAATGATAAATCTGTATTTCCCAAGGACTGTGGTGTTGTATTTCCATCTTTAGTTATAAAGAAGTCTCTATTCTTGTTCGCACTAAAAGTTGCATTTGGTCTGATAGAAATTTTATCAGAAATTCTTATATCTGCATCGATCTCTGTACCCATTCTATAGCTGCTTCCAGAGGTTGCTCTAATGGGCGCACCTACATCATTTAAAGCACCAGTTAATACCAACTGATTTTTATAATCCATGAAATAACCATTTACGGTCAGTTGTACGTTTTCACTATTAAAACGCCAACCTAATTCATAATCATTTAAGGTTTCTGGGGTAGTTACACCAATTTCAAAATCGTTTCTATTGGGTTCTCTATTGGCAACTGCAAAGGAAGTATACAAACTACTGTTATTATTTAGTTTATACGTAAATCCAAATTTAGGATTGAAGAATTTAAAATTAGCATCTACATCAATAGGTGCAATATCACTGGTAATTCCTTGTGTTTGATAACCAACAAATCTCCCTTGTAAATCTGCATATCCAATTAATTTCTCTGTAATGTCAAACGTTGCTTTTGCAAATACAGAAAAGTCTGTTTTCTTTGCATCAGAAAAATAATAACGATCTCTAATATTCACATCTGCAGCCAAGTCAGATCCCCAAATTACTTCTCCATAGTGGTCTCCACTATAATCAGAATATGAAATTCCTGAGATCAAATTTAGTTTGTCTGTTTTATAGTTGGTGTTAAAGTTTACTACATAAAAATCATTGTCTAACCAACGTCTTACAATTACATCACTACCATCTACAATTAGATTGTTAAAATCTGCAGCATCTTCACCTTTTTTAGACTGCTCAAAGTAACCAGCCCCTTTGGTGTAGTTTACTGCTAAATTGGTAGACCATTGGTCATTCAATCTTTCATTCCAATGCAACTGATAATGGTTTTGTTCATAATTATCGGTCTCATTATCGTAAGTATACGGATTTTGTTTCCTGTCTTCTTCTAACTCGCTAGCAGTCAAACCGTACCACGCTTGGTAGGTTTTTTCTTTTCCTCCAAAGGTAACTGCCTTTATCAGCGTATTCTCATCGGTATAACTTCCTTGCAGATAATACGATTTTAAATCAGCAAAAGCTCTATCCACATATCCATCTGAATAAATATTAGACAGGCGGCCTGCAATTTCTATATGCTCATTAATTTTTCCGGTACTAAATTTCACGGTGTGCTTTCGAGTATTAAAAGAACCAAAAGAATTAGAGATTTCGGCGAATGCTTCCTCGGAGACCGCATCTGTTAAGATGTTTAAACTTGCTCCAAAAGCACCAGACCCGTTAGTAGAAGTACCAACCCCACGTTGCAATTGTAAGTTTTCTGTAGAAGAAGCAAAATCACTTAAATTCACCCAAAAAGTACCATGACTTTCAGGGTCATTGTATGGAATTCCGTTTACGGTAACATTGATCCGCTCTCCATTAGAACCACGCACACTCATGTAGGTATATCCAACACCTGCTCCGGCATCCGAAGATGAAACTACTGAAGGCATGTAGTTTAGTAAAATTGGAATGTCTTGTCCTAAATTACGTGTTGCAATTTCCTTTTTTGATAGGTTTGAAAAAGTAACAGGAACGGCAGCATTTGCACGAACAGCAGCTACTAAAACTTCTTCCAAAACGGTGGAGTCAAGAACCAGTACAAATTTAATTTCATCATTTTGAGTCACTGAAATTTCTTCAGAGACTGTTTTGTAACCAATAAATGAAACCTGAATTGTGTACATCCCTTTTTCAAGGTTGATGCGAAAGACTCCGTCAAAATCGCTGGAGGTTCCTTGCTGTGTTTCTTTGACCAAAATAGTTGCTCCTGGTAAAGATTCATTGTTTGCATCTACTACTTTTCCTTTGAGTGTAAATGACTGGGCGTTTACAAGTGTACTTGCAAACAAGAATAAAAAAAAGGTAATTTTTTTCATTTTAAAAATTTTTAAAACGAATAAAAAGAGGTAATTATTCTTGTGATTATTATTGAATAATTAATTTTTGTTCATACGAAGAAAGCTTTTTTCCGCACAACGGAAGAATTAATTTATACTTTAAATTAAGTCACTTTTTTCGTAAAAAACATTCAAAATCCCTAAACAGCATTACCTGTTCTAGGTTCATTGGGTATGATCTCAGCTTTTTAAAGCACCCCTTTATGAGAACGTGGCAAAATTAAGTCAGAAAAACTGATTGTGAAACAGAAAAGTGATTTATTTTAGTCAAGCGACGGTTTTTTACGAAGGGTCTTTTTTACTGAGGTGCGTTTTTTACTTTCAAGTCCTCTTTTTAAGGCGCCATAGCTTGGTTTTGTTTTTCTCCTTTTTTTAGGAACAATTAAATTTGTTCTCAGGATTGTTAAAAAACGTTTGATTGCAATTTCTTTATTTCTATGTTGTGAGCGTGTTTCTTCACAAAAAAGAATGAATATATTTTCTTTTGTTAATTTCGATGAAAGTTTGCTTTTTAAAAGCTCTTTTTCATTTTCAGCAAGTGAAAGAGAATTTTCTAAATTAAAGGAGAGTTCAATTTTAGAAGACGTTTTATTTACGTGTTGTCCTCCGGCACCAGAACTTCTAGTTGCTTTAAAACTAAGTTCTTTTAAGATATTTTCGGTATTCATTGCTGCCGTTTTTTTTGAATTAGCCTGCATACTATTAGCCTTCAATACTCGTTTTCAACTTCTTTTAGTCAAAAAAACTTTCAGAACTATTGTTTTGGGGAATAAAAGGAACGTCTAAATCTAATAAAGAAGTGGAGAATGAATGTAAATTCTTTTTATGAGCAATAATTTCATCAATAGCCGCTGCAGCGTTTTTTAATCGAGTTTCTTTGTCTCCTTTTAGGATAATGTAATTTTTTTTATATTTTTTTAATGCGCTCTCGAAGGCATTAAACATCTCTAAACGTTGTTTTGGTCTGTCACGTAAATCATCTGCCTCCCAGGGTGTATCAATATAAGTTAACAAATACAAGTCGTACTCATTTTTATTGGCCGCATCATTTAACTTTTCATCCACAAATCCACCATAAAATTCTTCTGAATATACTTTTGTTTCTAAAAGATCAGTGTCGCAAATAAGTAACTTATCTGCTCTTTTGGCCAATCTGTTTTCTAATTTCATTTGCCCAATAGCGATTGGAACGATGTCTTCTTTTTGACAGGTTTTACGTTCATTATTCCATTTTTTTTGCAAATAGTCTCTTGCAAATTCTGGTGCCCAAACAGTATTGTAATACCTTGCTAAGTGACGAGAAAGAGTTGTTTTTCCTGACGATTCTGGGCCAAATAAAACAACTTTTACGATGTTAATGGGGTCTTGTGTAAGTTTTTTTTCCATGCTAAATAACCAAAAATGGCAATAAAAGTAAATCCAAAATATTGAAAGCTTGTAAATGCAAGTCCTTTATACAGGTATAAAGGTACCGAAATTAGATCTCCAGCAATCCAGAAAATCCAATGCTCTATTTTCCGTTTTGCCATTAACCACATACCTACAAAAAAGATCGCAGTGGTTACGGTATCTATATAAGCAACCCAATTGTTCCATTTGTCAAAAATTTGATAGACGATACAAACAAAAAGCAATGCAGCTAAGAAAAGGAGTACGGAAGTCTTTTTCTCTTTATTAGTGGTTCTAGAGATTGGTGTAAAATGAGTGTCGTCTACTTTTCGTGTCCAAACATACCATCCATAGATGCTCATTATAAAATAATAGCCGTTGATCATCATGTCACCGAGTAGTACCCATTTTAGCAATAGATATACAAATATGGCAGTACTAATTATCCCCGTTGGAAACACCCAAATTTTATTCTGTGCAGAAAACCAAACGGATAAAAAACCAAAGATTACTGCTATGATTTCCAATACAATATCTATGGTTTCATAGGTTTTGTATTGTTCAAAAAGCAGGTTAAGAAATTCCAGCATCTATTATAATTTAACTTACAAAGTTAAGAATTTCTCCCTATTAGTCTTGTTTATATTTTGAAAATAACATTTAAATTGCATACACGCAGGTAAACCCCTCAAATTCTAAAAAAAATATTTGATAGCTAGCTGTTTTTCCTTCATATCGAATGGCTCCTGTTGTTTTTTCATCGGCAAAATTAAAATCATCAATAAAGATATGGTGCAAAAAGAGTAAACTTTTCTTCCCATAGATTTTGTATAAACTTTCTTTTGCTCCCCAAACAATAGTTAGTTTACTGACTAAGGCTTCATGATTTGCAATTGTTTTGTATTCTTCAAATGGAGTGAATTTATGCGCTATTTTTAATATTTTTTCTCGCTGTTTTTCAATATCGATTCCTACAGGCTGCTCATCAGAGATGATGATTCCCGAAAAAGTATAGGAATGGGTGATGGAAATAAACTTCCCATCTTTTAAATGCGGCTTCCCATAGGCATCATAAATTAAATCGGCATCGGAGTACCCGACTTCTTTTAATAAATGACGGACACTTAAAAATCCACGTTGGTGTAATTGAGATTTCATGCCATTTAAACGCGCCTGACTGTTTTCTGTTAGTAAAACGTTTGTATTTAATTCGTTAATGGTTTCCTCAATTTTCCAAATGAGTATTTTTGTCGTATCGGCAACCGTTAAACTTTTGTAAAGAGGCATACTTTTTTGGAATGGATGTCGTAACTTTGCAGTTCGAAAAATTAGAACATAAATATACAAAATATGAGCACTAAAACAGCCACGTACGTACCATTTAAAGTGAAAGATATTTCTTTAGCAGATTGGGGTAGGAAAGAAATTCATTTAGCAGAAGCAGAAATGCCAGGACTGATGTCTTTGAGAGAAGAGTATAAAAATGAGCAACCTTTAAAAGGAGCACGAATTGCGGGTTGTTTGCATATGACCATTCAAACAGCGGTGTTGATTGAAACATTACAGGCTTTAGGAGCGGAAGTTACTTGGAGTTCTTGTAATATTTTTTCTACACAAGATCAAGCTGCGGCTGCAATGGCAGGAGCAGGAACAGCGGTATATGCTTGGAAAGATATGACAGAAGAGGAATTCGACTGGTGTATTGAGCAAACCTTATTTTTTGGTGAAGACAAACAACCATTAAATATGATTCTAGATGATGGAGGGGATTTAACCAATATGGTTTTGGACAGATATCCAGAATTAGCAGCGGGGATTAACGGATTGTCAGAAGAGACAACAACGGGAGTTCACAGGCTGTATGAAAGAGTAAAAAATGGAACTTTACCAATGCCAGCAATCAATGTAAATGATTCTGTTACCAAATCTAAATTTGACAATAAGTATGGTTGTAAAGAATCTGCAGTAGATGCAATTCGAAGAGCAACAGATACTATGTTAGCAGGAAAACGGGTAACCGTTTGTGGATATGGAGATGTAGGTAAAGGAACAGCGGCTTCTTTTAAGGGAGCGGGTTCTATTGTAACAGTTACTGAAATTGATCCTATTTGTGCTTTACAAGCAGCAATGGATGGTTTTGAAGTAAAAAGATTAGAAACTGTTGTTGCAAATTCTGACATCGTAATTACAACCACAGGGAACAAAGATATTATACAATCACGTCATTTTGAAGCAATGAAAGACAAAGTAATTGTATGTAATATTGGGCATTTTGACAACGAAATTGACATGGCATGGTTAAATAAAAATCACGGACATACCAAGGATACGATCAAACCACAAGTAGACAAATATAATATCAACGGAAAGGATATCATTTTGCTTGCAGAAGGACGTTTGGTGAATTTAGGTTGTGCTACTGGTCACCCAAGTTTTGTAATGTCGAATTCATTTACAAACCAAACTTTAGCTCAAATTGAACTTTGGAAAAATGCTGCTGCTTATGGAAATGATGTCTTTATGTTACCAAAACATTTAGATGAAAAAGTAGCATTTTTACATTTAGCTAAAATAGGTGTAGAGTTAACGGAACTGCGTGAAGATCAAGCTGAGTACATCGGTGTAACTCCAAAAGGGCCTTTTAAACCAGAGCACTACAGATACTAAATAGCGTTTATGAGTTGCGTTGTTGGTAATTTTCCACAGCTAAAACTTAGAAACATATTGCACATAAAAAAAGCCTCACAATCTAAATTGTGAGGCTTTTTTGTTTTTCTAATTTCTCTCTTTTTTGAGCATGCCTTCGTGGTCTAATATAATTTTGTTGTCTCGATACTTACAACAAGGATGCACTGCGGCATAAGCTTCTTCTGTCGCTGTAAAATCTTTAACATCGTGTCCAGCAGCAGCAATGTTTGTTTTTAGTGTTTTTAAACTTGTTTTTTGTTCATTTAAAATAACATTTAATTGATGTGTTTTAACGTCCCAAATAGCAAACTTGATGCCTTTAGTTTTTAAGGCAGCAGTTTCAATACGTTTTTTACACATGCCGCAGATGCCATCTACGTTAAAGGCAATTTTAGCATTTTTTTTATTTTTTACTTGTTGTCCTTGAGTGGTGAAGCCAATCAAAAATATACTGAATATGAATACTACTTTTTTCATTTGTTTTCTGTTTTATGATTTGTTTATTTTAAATTATTAGATAGACTGAAAGTTTCTCAAAAGTTTATTTTATTTTAAACCGAAGTCCAGCATAGATTGCACGACCAAAAATAGGGGCATATACAATTGTGGTGTCAAAATTAGGTCCAAAAGGAGTTTCGCTTGCTAAAATAGGATTTTTCTGTTGAAAGTTTGTAATATTTTCTCCTCCAAAATAGACCTCAAATCTATTGGAGAATACTTTTGTTATTTGAGAATTTAATAAGCTGTAGCTCTCAGAATGAGTTGCTAGGCGATACCTCGCTGGATTAGACGCTGTATTTGGTAATCTCTGTCTACCAATATTATTAAAAGTCACGTCAATTTTCCATTGCGCTTTGTTGTCATTTAATTTTGTTTCATAAGAAATATTTGCAAAAAAGCGTTTATTTGGCTGCAGCGGTTTTTGCAGTTTCCCATCCTTATAATTTGTCGAAATATCAAAATATTTAAAGGCAGTTCTCAAACTTAAGTTTTCTATCAATTCATAATTTACTTCTATCTGAAAACTATCTGCAATACTTTTTCCGTCCAAATTATAAAAAGAAATTTCTTGAGGGTTTTCCCAATCAACAACAACTTGATTGCTAAAATCTGTTCTGTAAAAATCAAAGGTAACATCTCCTTTTTTATCAAATAAATTGAATTTCTGTAAATACGAAACGCCAAAGTTCCAGGCAATTTCTGGATTTAATCCGTAGATATTTCCATTGGTATTGTCAATGTTAATATTTCCTTTATTTCCTCTAGAACTTGCAAAGAGTTGTTGGTTTTCAGCAAAAATATTTGCACTTCTCTTTCCTCTCCCTGCAGAAGCTCTAAGCACACCTTTTTCCCAAGGAGCGTATCTTAAGTGCAATCTTGGTGTTATGAAGGTTCCAAGGAGGTTGTGCGTGTCTATTCGAAGCCCAGCAGTTAAGCTAAAATCATCTAAATTATCAAAAGCATATTCAAAAAAAGCACCCAATGAATTTTCTTTTCGTTGGTAGATTGTTTCATTAACAAGCTCATTATATCTGTCATAGGTATAGCTCACCCCTGTTTTAAACTTGTTTCGAGTGTCGCTGATAATAGAATTGAAAAGGAAATTAGAATACAAACTTTCGTGTTCAATATCGTAGGTGTTTAAGCCAAAATAAGAATCTTGTTGATGCTTGCTATAGGCTAGTTGTAGCCCTAAGCTTTGATACGGTAAATCAGGAAAAACATATCCTAATTTTGCTGAGGTTTCAAAACGCTTTGTATCAATTTCACTTCCCCAAAGATTGGTCGTTCCCTTGTCTGTTTCTGGATTAAAATTGAGTTCTCCTGTTTGTTTCTCATCATTTAAAAACCGAGCAGTTATAAAGCTAACCCAGCCATTTTGTGCATCTGTGTATTGCCAGCGGTTCATCACATTTATTTGATTTGCTAGCGGTGCATCTAAAAAACCATCTTTGTTTTTGTCAAATTTCTCACCCCTATAATTTCCGTGAATATAAAGACCTGTTTGCCATTTCTCTGAAACCCTTTTGTTTAAATGGGTATTTAATTCTAATCTACCGTTTAGAGAGCTGTAAGCGTTTAAAAAGAATGCAGCATCAGAAAAAGGTTTTACCAGTTCGGCATTTATTTGTCCCGAGATGCTCTCGAAGCCGTTCACAACAGAACCCGCACCTTTGGTAATTTGGATACTTTCCACCCAGGTTCCTGGTGTAAATGTTAGCCCAAATGCTTGCGCTGCCCCTCTTATAGATGGGATGTTCTCTTGCATAATTTGTAAATATGGACTCTTTAACCCGAGCATCTGGATTTGACGTGTTCCGGTTAGTGCGTCCGAAAAGCTAACGTCTATAGAGGGGTTTGTTTCAAAACTTTCAGCTAAATTACAACAGGCAGCTTTCAGTAACTCATCATTGTTAACAGTAAAAGTATTGGCAGTTGCAAATAAAGATTTTTGAACCGCATTTCGTTTACTCCGAATAGTGATTTCGTTCAGCCCCTTTTCTAAAGTGATGAAATGATGAATGGGCGTTGTATTGGAGATGATTATGGTATCTGTTTTATAGCCAATATAGCTTACAATTAGTTTTTTATATTGGGGGTCATAGGGTATGGTAAACCAACCTTTATTATTGGTAATTGCACCAATACTTGTGCCCAACCAATTAACAGTTGCGCCAGAAACACCTAAATTATCTTTAGAATTTTGGGCATCCATAATCATTCCTTTCAAACTAGTTTGAGCAAGAATAAGCATGGGTGCTAGTAGTAAAAAACTACTTATAATATATTTTTTCATGGGTATGTATTTTATAATAATTAAAACAAGACTCCTTAAGAGAAGTTTTTTTAGTTCAAATTAGCATAAAATTAAATTAAAAAGGACTGATATAGTATTTGGTAATTTATTGGAATATCTGTTGGGGAAGCTTCTTTATAAATTTTCTTTTTAGCGCAGTTCTCTAAGCGTCTATTATTTGGAGAGAAAAGTAAGACAGTTAGAAATTGTGGTTTTTCAAAAGCTTTGTGCTGCGAAGCTACTTGGTGTAGTTCGTCCTGGCCTTCTGTTTTGATGATAACATCTGTGCAACATGTTTTCTTTTTTGTTGCTGTTTTTTGTGACATTACCATACCACAATTAGATGCTTGTCCTGTAAAAGAAGTGTCTACTAAAAAATCACCACAATAGTGGCTTTCAACAGTGAAAGACAAGGTTGAAAGTAGCACTAGCAGCGCTAACAAACTCGAAGTTATTTTAGTAAATGAACGTTTCATACAGATTGCAAATTTACAATAACAAATCTAAACCTTTTGTTAAATTGTAGGATAATAAGAGTGTTCCTTTTAAAACGGACGAGAGCACGCATATTTGGCACTATTCAAGCTATTTTTATGTGGGATACAACTAGAATTTAATTATGTTCGCAATATCAAAAAAAGCAACATGAAATTTGAGATACTAAAAGATAAAATTGATACATTACTTCTTCAAAATAATACGATAGGGATAAAATTACAATCAATTTGTGATTTATTGGAGCGTGAAATATTGCATTATGATTGGGTTGGTTTTTATTTTAAAAATGGAGATAAGAATGAGCTGAAATTAGCACAATATACTGGAGAGGAAACGGAGCACACAATCATTCCTTTTGGAAAAGGGATCTGCGGTCAAGTAGCGGTAACTAACAAAAACTTCGTAGTACAAGACGTCTCTGAGCAGGAGAACTATATTTCTTGTGGATGGAAGGTGAAGTCTGAGATTGTAATTCCAATTTTTGTAAATGAGGAAAATGTAGGTCAGATAGATATTGACTCCCACACAGCAAACATTTTTAGTGCAGATGATGAGGAATTTTTGGAGTTTATTTGTAAAAAAGTGGCAAAAATTTTATAAAATAGTCTGACGAATACAGGTTTAAAAAACACTGTTTTCAGGGATTGACAACTTTCATTTTTTGTTATATATTTGGGTAAGAAATTTTTTAAGAAAATTTTGAATCATTAAACTCCCCTAAATAATGAAAGCACGGCATTCCAAAACAGTTCCCAAAAGAGAGCATATTTTCTCCCTTGAGGTAGAAAGACCAATTGAAAAATCAAAAAGATTTAAAGAAAAATTCACAGAGTGGTTTCGTGATTTTTTAGAAAATAGTGAGTAAGTTTTAATTATTAGTTTTTGTGTTTCATTAAAAAAAAATATTGATTTAAAATAGAAAAGACTCCTAGCAAGCTACTTTCTTTGTCTTTATAGAAGTTTTAAATATCAAGAATGCAGTGTTTATTAGACTTCAAGTGCCGCTGCTGAAATTAAAAATTACTAACTTTTTTTTAGTGTTGTGAAACTTTTCGAAAAACATTGTTTTATGTTATTGAAAGTATAATTTCTAACAATATTATGCCAGCATGTATCGCTGAAACGCAGCCTGAATGCATCCGTGATTTTTTATAAAATTACTATTGTAGTAACCTCAGAGATTTCTTAGCTTTGTTAGCCTAACTACACAACTAAATGAGCACTTCAAAAACAATTAAATCCGCATTGATTTCGGTATTTCACAAAGATGGTTTAGAGCCTATTGTGAAAAAATTAAATCAATTAAACGTTACTATTTATTCTACAGGAGGTACAGAGAAATTTATTAAAGATTTGGGAATTCCTGTGATACCCGTTGAGGAGGTGACTTCGTATCCTTCTATTTTAGGGGGAAGGGTCAAAACATTGCATCCTAAAGTCTTTGGTGGAATTTTAAACAGACAGGATCACGAAGGAGATATTGCGCAGTTAGAGGAATTTAATATTCCTCAAATAGATTTGGTGATTGTGGATTTATATCCATTTGAAAAAACAGTTGCTTCAGGAGCAACGGAGGAGGAGATTGTAGAAAAAATTGATATTGGTGGAATTTCTTTAATTAGGGCTTCTGCAAAAAACTTTAAAGATACTTTCACCATTTCATCGATGGAGCAGTATTCCGCTTTTTTAGACATATTAACAGCCGATAATGGCGTAACTTCTATTGCGCAGAGAAAGAAGTTTGCTGCAAAATCTTTTAACATTTCTTCACATTACGATACGGCAATTTTCAACTATTTTAATGCAGGTGAAGTGCCCGTATTAAAAGTTAGTGAAACAAAAGCACAAGTGCTAAGATATGGAGAGAATCCTCATCAAAAAGGTTATTTCTTTGGAGACTTAGAGGCGATTTTTGATAAATTACACGGTAAAGAATTAAGTTATAATAACTTGTTGGATGTAGATGCAGCTGTGAATTTAATAGCTGAATTTAAAGGAGAGGCGCCTACTTTTGCTATTTTAAAACACAATAATGCATGTGGATTTGCGCAAAGAAATACTATTCAACAGGCGTATGTAGATGCTTTGGCCGGAGATCCTGTTTCTGCTTTTGGAGGTGTTTTGATTTCAAATATGGAAATAGATGCAGCTACAGCAACCGAAATTCATAAGCTGTTTTGCGAAGTTGTAATAGCACCAAGTTACTCGGCAGCGGCACTTCCGATCTTACAAGGAAAGAAGAATAGAATTATTTTAGTACAAAAAGAAGTAGTGTTGCCAGCTACCTCGATTAGAACTTGCTTAAATGGAAATCTAGTTCAAGACAAAGACCGTATAACAGATACTTTAAAAGATTTGAAATACGCTACGGATACAAGACCCTCAGAAAGTGAGTTAGAAGATTTATTATTTGCTTCTAAGCTTTGTAAAAACACCAAGTCAAATACTATTATTCTAGTAAAGAATAAGCAGTTATTAGCAGGAGGAACTGGGCAGACAAGCAGAGTGGATGCTTTAAACCAAGCGATTGAAAAAGCAAATTCTTTTAAATTTGATTTAAATGGATGTGTAATGGCGAGTGATGCTTTTTTCCCTTTCCCTGACTGTGTAGAAATTGCAGATAAAGCGGGTATAAAAAGTGTAATTCAGCCAGGAGGTTCTATTAAAGATCAGTTGAGTATTGATTATTGTAACAAGAACAACTTGTCAATGGTCATGACTGGAATTAGACATTTTAAACATTAATTATTTATACGTGGTTTGCATTCAGAAATTTAGTAAATTTGTGAGGACTTCGATAGGAGTTAAATAATATAACAAAAATATTTTATGGGTTTTTTTGATTTTATGACGGAAGATATTGCGATTGACTTAGGAACCGCAAATACATTAATAATTCACAAAGGAAAAGTGGTTATTGACAGTCCTTCCATCGTAGCAAGAGATAGAACTACCGGTAAGATTATTGCAATTGGGAAAGAGGCCAATTTAATGCAAGGGAAAACGCATGAAAATATAAAAACAATTCGTCCCTTAAAAGACGGTGTGATTGCAGATTTTCAAGCGTCTGAAGAAATGATTAAGGAATTTGTAAAACAGATTCCATCGATTAAAAAGAAGTTATTTCCGCCAGCATTGCGCATGGTTATTTGTATTCCTTCTGGAATTACAGAGGTGGAAAAGAGAGCTGTTAGGGATTCTGCAAAACATATGAATGCCAAAGAAATCTATTTAATTTATGAGCCTATGGCTGCTGCAATTGGTGTTGGTATCGACATTATGGAGCCGAAAGGGAATATGATTATTGATATTGGAGGAGGGACAACAGAAATTGCAGTCATCGCTTTAGCTGGTATTGTTTGTGATCAATCTGTAAAAGTTGCAGGAGATCTCTTTACAAATGATATCATGTACTATATGCGCACGCAACACAATTTACATATCGGGGAAACAACCGCAGAAAAAGTTAAAATCACAGTTGGTGCAGCTACAGAAGATTTAGAAACTCCACCAGAAGACATGTTGGTTCAAGGGAGAGATCTACTAAGCGGCAAGCCAAAACAGGTGCAAGTTTCATACAGAGAGATTGCAAAAGCATTAGATAAATCTATTTTAAGGATAGAAGACGCTGTGATGGAGACGTTGTCAAAAACACCACCAGAATTAGCTGCGGATATTTATAATAGTGGTATTTATTTAGCAGGAGGAGGTTCTATGTTAAGAGGATTAGACAAAAGACTTTCAAGAAAAACAGATCTACCAGTGTACGTTGCAGAAGATCCATTAAGAGCAGTAGTTCGAGGGACTGGAATTGCTTTAAAAGAATTGGATAAATACAAAAGTGTATTGATGAAATAATCTTTTAGATGCTTTAAAAAATGCAACAACTTATTTACTTTTTCCGAAAGTTTAAATATTTTTTATTCTTTCTTTTGTTGCAATGCATCGCTTTGATACTTATTTTCAATAATTTAAACTTTCATAAAAGTAAATATGTAACTTCTGCAAATGCGGTGTCGAGCAGTTTGTATCATCAAGCTTTTAATATTTCTGAGTATTTCAGTTTGAAAAATGTAAATAATGAGTTGTTGTTGGAGAACACCTATCTAAGAAATCGCTTACGACAAAAACAAAAAACTACCACTCTTTCCGATTCAACTTTTGTAGACACCTTAAAATATTTCCAAAAATATACTTTTTCCAGTGCTAAAATTATTAACAACAACTTTACAAAAGCATTTAACTTCCTAACGCTTAACAAGGGAAGAAATGACAGTCTAGATAAAGAAATGGCAGTTGTTAATGGGAAAGGAATCATCGGAATTACGGAAACAGTTTCTCCGAATTATACAAGAGTTCAATCCGTTCTGAATAAAAACTCAAAATTAAACGCACGGTTAAGAAACAGTAGGTATTTTGGCTCTTTAAAATGGGATGGACGAGACTATAAAATACTGCAATTAACAGATATTCCAAGGCAGGCACTAGTGAAAATAGGGGATACTGTAGAAACGGATGGAAAATCCACTATTTTTCCAGAGGGAATTTTGATTGGGAAGGTTGTTGGTATTAATAATGATGCCGCCGTAGACAATGTGATTGATGTGAAATTATTTAATGATATGAGTAATATTGGGCCGGTGTATGTTATTAAGAACTTACATAAATATGAAATTAAACAAATAGAAAACATTGCAAATGAGTAAGACAATCTACTTCGCACTTCTTTTTTTATTTATAGTTCTACTGCAGGTTCTTGTGCTAAACAATGTTTTATTCTTAGGGTATGTGAATCCTTATTTGTACATAATTTTTCTCTTTTTATTTCCCTTAAAAAAAGACAGATTTCGTTTTTTATTCATCGCCTTTTTATTGGGGTTAAGTATTGATGTTTTTTCAGACTCTGGAGGTATTCATGCGTTTTCAACTTTAACAATTGCCTATTTTAGATTGTTTTTTGTAAAAGTTTTTTTCAGTAAGTATGAGGTAGATTATCCTTTTTTTGATTTGAGTTTGGAACCTTTCGGAAAGAAGTTTAATTATGTTGCAACTTTAACGTTGATTCATCATTTTATATTATTTTCTTTTGCTAACTTTAGCTTTAATAATTTTTCACAGGTGTTACTTAATACATTGTATTCAAGTATTTTTACGCTGGTACTTTATTTCCCCGTAGTTTATATCTTTTCTAAAAAACAATAATGCAAAAAAGTTTTTTACTTTACTTTTTAATTACGCTCGTAGGAGTCGTTTTTATAGGCCGCCTATTTCAGCTTCAAATAATTAGAGGTGAAAGCTATGATCCAATTCATAATGCCGCAGTAAAGACAGAATATGATTATCCAGAAAGAGGTTATATTTATGATAGAAACGGTGTTTTATTGGTCGCAAATCAAATTTCTTATGATGTTATGGTGCAGCCAAATCAAGTAGTCTCTCTAGATACATTAGAATTTTGCAAGCTATTAAAAATTAATAAAGAAGATTTTTTAAGGAGGTACTACAAGGCAGATGCATTTGCTTCTTACAAGCCTTCTGTATTCTTAAAACAGTTAGCTAAGGAAGATTTTGCATTTCTTCAAGAGAAGTTGCATAAGTATCACGGATTTTTTATTCAGAAAAGAATTATTAGAGCCTACCCTATAAATGCTGCAGCAAATGTTTTAGGTTATATTGGCGAAGTCAACGAAGAACTTGCAAAGAAAAACAGCTATTATCAAGCAGGGGAGTTAATCGGTAAAGATGGTATAGAAAAACAATACGAAGGATTTTTAAGGGGAAGAAAAGGAAAAAAATATTTTAATAAAAACAGGTTTAATAAAGTTACCGGTTCCTTCAAGAACGGAGAAAAGGATACCTTGGCGCAAAGTGGCAAAGACCTAAAGTTAACATTAGCGATTAAACTTCAACAGTATGCTCAAAAGTTAATGAAGGGTAAAAGAGGTGGTATTGTTGCTATAGAGCCTTCTTCTGGTGAGATTTTAGCCTTAGTTACTGCTCCTTCATATAATCCAAACATGTTGGTTGGTAGAAAAAGATCTCGAAACTCAGTAATCCTAATGGATCCTGAGAACTTAGAGAAACCGACCTATGATAGAGGGTTGAAAGCTTCTTATCCTCCTGGATCTCCTTTTAAAATGATGAATGCTTTAATTGGCTTACAAGAGGGTGTTATTACAAAGGAAACCCCTTTTTACTGCTATAATGGTTATAGATACGGAGGCAGGGCAAGTGAGTTTATGGGATGTCATTGTGGAATTTATGGCAAACCGATACAACTAAAGACAGCGATTGCGAGATCTTGTAATAGTTATTTTTCTAATACGTACAAAAGAATCATTGAAAAAAACAATAAACCATCTAAAGGTTTGGACGCCTGGAGCGCACATGTTAAAAGTTTCGGTTTGGGGAATTATTTAGGATATGATTTACCACAAGGAAGTCCTGGCTTAATACCTACCGGAAAGTACTATGATAATATGTATCGGTACTCTTGGAACGCTTCTACGAATATTTCAAACGCTATTGGACAAGGAGAGGTGCAAACGACTCCAATTCAATTGGCTAATTTTACGGCTGCAATCGCAAATAAAGGATTTTTTTATACACCACATATTTTAAAGGAAGTAAATGAAAATCCAATAGAATTTTCTGATTTTACAAAGAAAAAACAAACCACTATTGATACAGCACATTTTCCTCTTGTAATAGAAGCAATGCATGAAGTTTTTAAAACAGGAACAGGCAAGTGGAGTCAAGTTAAGGGAATTGAAATCTGTGGTAAGACAGGGACTTCAGAGAATTATGCAGTGGTGAATGGGAAAAGGATAAAATTAGAAGATCATTCTATTTTAGTGGCATTTGCTCCAAAAGATAATCCAAAAATCGCACTTGCTATTTTTGTAGAAAATGGGGGGTATGGTTCCACCATTGCCGCTCCTATTGCTAGTCTTTTGATAGAGAAATATTTAAACGGCGAAATTTCTAAAGCAACACAGTATCGAGAGAAGAACATGTTGAATATAAGCTTGCAGGACGAATACGATAAATTAATCCCTAAAAAAGAGGACATTGAGAAGGGAACGAAATAATATTTTTGCAGGTGTTGACTGGCTTTTGGTGCTTATTTTTGTAGTGTTAGTCAGTTTTGGTTGGTTAAATATTTATTCTGCGTCAAATACAGATCAAGAGATTGAGTTGTTAAGTTTTTCAACAAAGTATGGGAAGCAGCTGATCTTTATTTTTCTAACAATTCCCTTAATTATTACAATCCTTTTTTTTAACTCTGAGTTTTATGAAAAATTTTCAGGAATATTTTATATTATTTCTTTAGCCACGCTTGTTGGGTTATTTATTTTCGGAAAAACAATTAATGGAGCTACCTCCTGGTATAATTTTGGAGTATTGGGGCTCCAGCCTTCAGAGTTTGTAAAGGCATTTACGGCATTGGCAGTTGCAAAGCTAATGAGTGACAGGAAGTATAGTTTTAAGTTAGTTAAAAATCAAATTAAAGCCTTTGTTGTTATATTTGCCCCCGCTTTTTTAATCACACTGCAGCCAGACGTGGGGTCTGCACTTATTTATTTGTCCTTTTTCTTAGTATTGCACCGAGAGGGATTAACTTTAAATTATATTATTTTAGGAGCGGTAGTAATTGTCTTATTTATACTCACTATTTTATTTGGAGTTCCCTGGGTGTTGTCCATTTTATTTATAGTACTTAGTATTTTTACTGTGTATGCCATATATAGAGGAGGGAGGCGTTTCTTGCGTTTTAACTGGTATAAAATCGCAGCGGTATATGTGACCGTGGCTATTTTTATTGTTGGAACTGGATACACTTATACTAATATTTTTAAGCAACATCACAGAGATCGTTTTGAGATTCTTCTTGGTTTAAAGAAAGATAATCAAGGTATCGGATATAACTCTTATCAGTCGGAGTTGACCGTTAGCTCAGGTGGGTTTAACGGAAAAGGTTTCTTAAAGGGAGATTTAACTCAGGGAAACTTTGTACCAGAGCAGCACACAGATTATATCTTTAGCGTAATAGGTGAAGAGTGGGGTTTTTTAGGGGGTACTATCGTAATCATTTTATTTATGCTCATGCTGTATCGAATTCTCTATTTAGCGGAAACACACACGAATAAATTTGGGCGGATTTATGGATATAGTTTGGCCTCAATTTTATTTTTTCATGTAATTGTAAATATAGGGATGGTTATAGGTCTGCTGCCAACTGTTGGTATTCCGCTACCTTTCTTTAGTTATGGAGGCTCCTCCTTATGGGGTTTTACAATTCTGCTCTTTATTTTCATTAGATTGGATGCTCATAAAAATCATGACTTTTAGATAAGCATAAAATAAAGGATGATTGCTCTTTTTTAGACAAGATTACTATTTGTTTATGAGATTTCGAAAGAGGATCAGAAGAATGAGTTGCCTTATTTAATCGAAAAGAACCACTTTTACTGGAGGAGGAAAAGATGGCTGGGTTTTTTTAAGTTAGAAAAGAAGACCGACGTTAAAAAAAATAAATCCTTTAGAGCTACTGTGTGAAACAAAAAAAAGCCTAAACATTATATTTAGGCTTTTGAATTTTTTGAGAAGTAAAACTTACAATGCGGATACGTGCTTTGTTAATTTAGATTTGATGTTTGCAGCCTTATTCTTGTGAATAATGTTGTTTTTTGCCAATTTGTCTAACATAGAAATTACAGCATTTAGTTTCCCTTCTGCTTCCTTCTTATCTTCTACTGTGCGTAAATCTCTAACAGCATTTCTTGTTGTCTTGTGCTGGTATTTATTACGTAACTTTTTAGCTTCGTTACTTCTAATTCTTTTTAATGCTGACTTGTGATTTGCCATAACTTTGTTTCGTTTTTTTATTAAAACTTTTTGTAGTCCGTACGGGAATCGAACCCGTGTTACATGGATGAAAACCATGCGTCCTAACCCCTAGACGAACGGACCAGAACAATTAAGTATGCCTTAATTGCGGGTGCAAATATACAACGTTTTTTAAATTCTGCAATAATTTTTCAAAAAAAATTGTTTTTTTTTTTAAATTAATAAGCCTTTGCAAAAAGCACCCTTTTAGAAGAGGGCTTTCCACTAAAAACACATATTCCAATTTCTTCTTTTGCGTCATTAGGGATGCACCTTATAGTTGCTTTTGTTTGTGTTTTTATTTTGTTTTCAGTTTCTTCTGTTCCATCCCAATGTGCAGAAACAAATCCTCCTTTATTTTTTATGATGGCCTTAAAATCCTCAAAATTATCTACGGAAGTTGTGTTGTCCGCTCTGAAATTAATGGCTTTGTTAAATAAGTTTTCTTGAATTTCTTCTAAAAGATCACTTACAAAGTCTACCACTTCATTTTGAGCCACTGTTTGTTTCTCAAAAGTATCTCTTCTAGCAACCTCTACCGTACCGTTTTCTAAATCTCTATTTCCCACAGCTATTCTAACGGGTACCCCTTTTAACTCGTATTCTGCAAATTTTGCACCGGGTCTATAGGTATCTCTGTCGTCAAACTTTACAGAAACGCCTTTTGCACGTAATTCATTTACAAATACTGCTACTTTCTCTGAAATAGCTTCTAATTGCCCCTCATCCTTATATATCGGGATAATTACAACTTGTATGGGAGCTAATTTAGGAGGTAATACCAAGCCACTATCGTCAGAATGGGTCATAATTAAACCACCAATCAAACGAGTAGAGACCCCCCAAGAAGTGGCCCATACGTGCTCTTTCTTTCCTTCTTTAGAGGTAAATTTTACATCAAAAGCTTTTGCGAAATTCTGACCTAAAAAATGACTTGTACCCGCTTGTAAGGCCTTACCGTCTTGCATTAATGCTTCAATAGTCAAGGTGTCCTCTGCGCCCGCAAAGCGTTCGCTGTCAGATTTTGAACCTTTTATAACAGGCATTGCCATAAACTCTTCAGCAAAAGTGGCATATACCTCTTGCATTTGCTGCGCTTCTGCAATTGCTTCTGATTTTGTTGCGTGTGCAGTATGGCCTTCTTGCCACAAAAACTCTGCAGTTCTTAAAAATAAACGCGTTCGCATTTCCCAACGTACAACATTTGCCCATTGATTTATTAATAAAGGTAAATCTCTATAGGATTGAATCCATCCTTTGTAAGTACTCCAAATAATAGCTTCAGAAGTAGGTCTTACAACCAATTCTTCTTCTAATTTAGCTTCTGGATCTACCCTAAGTTTTCCTGGGTTGTCTGGGTCATTTTGCAAGCGGTAATGCGTGACTACAGCACATTCTTTTGCAAAGCCTTCTGCATTTTTTTCTTCTGCCTCAAAGAGACTTTTAGGAACAAAAAGAGGGAAATAAGCATTTTGATGTCCTGTTTCTTTAAACATTCGATCTAACTCTGCTTGCATTTTCTCCCAAATAGCAAAACCATAGGGTTTTATAACCATACAGCCTCTCACCGCAGAGTTTTCTGCTAAATCAGCTTTTACAACCAATTCGTTGTACCATTTCGAATAATCGTCGGCTCTTTTTGTTAAATGTTTACTCATAATAAAAAGTTTGGCACAAATATTGGTACCTTTATATTGAAATTAGATGAAAAGAATGTTTCACTTTTAAAAAACAATACAAAACTACTATAAAAAGGTTAGAGACCAAGTAAACTTTAGTTTTTTTTGTTTTACAAGCTTAGGTCAATTTAATATGAACACTAAAAATTATAAATATGAAAAGCTCCTCTAAAAAGATAACCACGAATCAATTTGTATTGTTTGCAATTGCTAATTTGTTTTTAATTTCTTGTGGAACCTATCAGAGTGTTTACACAGATGACGGAATCTATGGCAGTAGCAAAGTTGCACAAAAAGCTAAAAAAATTAGGATTGTAGATGACGAAGCCTACGAAAATAATGAGAATGAATATTTTACAAAGGAGTTAGAACGTCTTGATTATGCAAATGAGACTGCTATTTTTACAGATGTCGATGCCTACAACTCTCAAGATGTGGCGTATGAAGAAGACGCTTTAAATTACAATACAAATCCTGCGTGGGGCAGTAACGGTAATAACAATGTAGTTGTTCGTGTAAACTTAAGAAATGATTCTTATTGGAATGATTTTGGTTGGAATAACAATCGTTTTAACAATTTTGGTTGGAACAACAATCGTTATAATAATTGGGGTTATGGCAGCAGATGGGGATGGAACAATGGTTTTAATAATTGGGGTTACAATCCTTTTTGGAATCCGTACCAGAATAATATAGGATTTGGATGGGGTTTTAACAACCCATATTACGGTGGCTTTATGCATCCGTACGCTGCTTATCAGCAGAACGAAGACGGTTTTTATGCCAATACAAGAAACCAAAGAAGGGCTTCTTACAACAGTAATTATAGAAGATCAAATAGAAACGCAAGGAGTGCACTAAGTAAAAGAGTTACTTCTACGACTAGTAATGCAATAAGAAAATTTAATTCAAAAAGGCTGAAAGTAAATACTGCTAAAAGAAGGGCAGCTTCTGGAAAGGCTATTTCATCGACCAGAAGACGCACGTCTTCAACAAGAAGCCCATCGAGTAGTTCTTCGTCTACTAGAAGAAATTCATCTTCAACAAGAAGCCCATCAAGCAGTTCTTCGTCTACTAGAAGAAATTCATCTTCAACAAGAAGCCCATCGAGCAGTTCTTCATCCACGAGAAGAAATTCGTCTTCAACAAGAAGCCCATCGAGCGGTTCTTCATCCACGAGAAGAAGTTCGTCTTCAACAAGGAGCCCATCGAGTAGTTCTTCATCCTCTAGGAGAAGTTCGTCTTCATCAAGAAGTAGTTCTCGTGGAAGTTCGTCACCATCAGGTAGCAGAAGAAGTAACTAAACTAGTAGATCCATAGAAAAACATTAAAATGAGAAAACTTATAATATCAGCGGCATTTTTTGCCTTGACACTAACTTCCTACGCGCAATCTTTAGGATATCAAGAACTTGCATTGCTCTTTTCTGAAGACGATGCCAATACCACTGCGAGAGCTACTGCAATGGGCGGTGCGTTTGGTGCTTTAGGTGGAGATATTTCTGTGATGAATATAAATCCTGCAGGCTTGGCTCTTTACAATAATAGCTCCTTTTCAGGTTCCTTTAATTCTCGGAACACTGCCATTGCATCTAATTATTATGGTCGTTCTATCAATACTGAAAATCAGTTTTTTAATTTCTCTCAAGCAGGAGCGGTGTTGGTATTTAAGAATGCTTACAAATCTGATTGGAGTGCATTTGTTTTGGGTCTTAATTTTCGGATTACCAAAGATTTCACCAACAGTTTTAGTGCTAGTGGAAATAGTGGAATCGCCACCTTTACCGAATATCCATTAGATGAAAACGATGCGCCACTAAATTACAATGAAGCACAAGAACAGGGCTTTAACACCAATTATACAGGAGAGAAAAGTGAAATAAACATTGCTTTTTCTTCCATTCACAAAGAGAAGTTGTATGTAGGTGTCAGTTTAAATTTCTACGATTTAAACTTTAGTCAGCAATCAAATTTAATTGAATTTAACGACGATATCGATGGAAATGAGTTAGACGCATCACTATACCAAGAAAATCAAACAACAGGGGGAGGTTTTTCTTTAAATGCGGGTTTCATATACAAAGCACATAAAAATTTTAGATTTGGTTTGTCTTATCAAACGCCAACTTTGTTTACAGAACTTTTAGAAGAAACGAACATTGTAGACAATGATGGTTTTATGGGGGACACAGAAATAATAGTCAGTAATACTCCCACTATTTACGACAATACTGCAGGAGGATATTTTCCCTCCCAACGCTTTATATACAGGTTGAAAACGCCAAGTAAATTAACTGCAAGTGCTGCATTTATTTTTGGTAAAAGAGGTTTGTTGAGCATTGATTACAGCAATAAAAAATATCAAAATATTAAATTATCAAATGCAAATTTCTTAGATGAAAATCAGTTTTTTCAGAATGAATTAAGAAACACACATGCATGGAACATTGGTTCTGAGTGGCGTTTTAGCAACGTTACTATTCGGGGAGGTTATCGCTTTGAACAAGCTCCTTTAGCAATGGCATTGGCTACAGACAACTTAGAAGGCTACTCTTTGGGTGGGGGCTATAATTTTGGAAAATTTAAATTAGATTTTGCGTACAGTAACAATAATAGAACTTCTTTTTATAATGCATATGCCCAGTTTCCGTCAGTAAATTCTATAGAATTACAGGCAGACAATCGCATTTTTACGACAACCTTAACCATCAGTTTGTAGCGTTCACAACTAGTGCAGCCATTAGTTTAATTTACATGGGATTTAAAGAGTTATCTCGCTGAGAGTTTTGACGTTTTATTGCTATTAAATAACCGTATCTATCTTTTTTCCCTTAATTTTGCAATTCAATTTTTGAAATATGTCAGATACTAAAATTACCATACAAGAAACGACCAACAACACCATTATAAAATATAACAGTAGTACGATTTTAATTAATGGAGGGAGTTATGAATTTAATAATATAGACGAAGCTAAAAATTCTCCATTAGCTCAAGAATTATTCTACTTACCCTTTGTAAAGAAAGTTTTTATTACAGCCAATTTTATAGCCATTCAGCGTTTTGATATCCTAGAGTGGTTGGATGTTCAAGAGGAAGTAAAAGAGCAAATAGAAGCATATTTAAATGATGGAAATGCGGTTGTAAATGAGCAAAAAACATCAAAAAAAGAAGCGATTGAAGTATATGCAGAAGTGACTCCAAACCCTGCAGTGATGAAGTTTGGTACAAATAAAGCATTGACACAAACAGATGTAGAATTTAAAAACATCGATGAAGCCAGTGCATCGTCTCCGCTTGCACAAGCTATTTTTAACTTTCCATTTGTACAGCAAGTTTTTATTTCAGACAATTATATTTCTGTTACTAAATACGATATGGTAGAGTGGAATGACGTCTACGGAGAAGTGAGAACTTTTATAAGAGAGTATTTAGCCGATGGGAAAACCATTATTAAAGAATTACCAAAAGAAGAAGTGGTTGTCGTTGCCGACGAGGTGCAAGCTCCAAAAGTAGCTTTGGAAGGTATTTCAGCTCAAATTGTAGATATTTTAGATGAGTATATTAAACCTGCCGTTGCAAGTGATGGAGGTAATATTGCTTTTCATTCTTATGACAAAGACACGAAAGTAGTGCGTGTTATTTTGCAAGGTGCCTGCAGTGGCTGTCCTTCTTCTACCGCGACTTTAAAAAATGGAATCGAAAACTTATTAAAAGAAATGCTGCCAGATCAAATTAATGAAGTGGCTGCAATTAATGGATAATTAATTTTGCAAAAGCAAATTTCAAAAGGCCCAAAGGGATATAATATGTCAAAAATCATCAAACCATACAAAGATTCAGAATTAGGAAAAAAAGAGCAAGTTGCTCAAATGTTTGATAATATTTCCAGTAATTATGATGACTTAAATCGCGTGATCTCTCTAGGGATCGATATAAACTGGCGTAAAAAAGTAATTGAAATTATAGCAAAGGAACATCCGAAACAAATTTTAGACATTGCCACAGGAACAGGAGATCTTGTGATGATGATGTCAAAGTTAAAAACGGAGAAAATTATAGGACTCGATATTTCAGCTGGAATGTTAGCGGTTGGAAAACAAAAAATAGCCAAAGCAAACCTTGCGGATAAAATAGAAATGATTGTTGGTGATTCTGAAGAAATGCCTTTCGAGGATAATACCTTTGACGCAATTACAGTATCTTTTGGGGTTCGAAATTTCGCGAACTTAGACAAGGGGATCAAAGAAATTGCCAGGGTCTTAAAATCAACAGGAGTTTTAGTTATTTTAGAAACTTCTAATCCAACGAGGTTTCCATTTAAACAGGGATATAAATTATATACAAATTTATTTTTACCCATTGTAGGAAAACTTTTTTCTAAAGATAAGGTAGCATATTCATATTTGTCAGAATCTGCAAACTCTTTCCCCTTTGGCGAAGCTTTCAACAATATTTTACAGAAAAATGGGTTTACTCATACAGAATATACTCCTGTAACTTTTGGAGTTGCTACTATTTATACAGCGCGTAAATAATGAGGAGTAGAAGAATTTTGTTTTTTGGTTTTGCAGTATTGTTTTCCTGCTCTCTTTTTGCACAAAGAGAGCGTGTAGCGTACTTGCCTAATTTTGACGATAGGCCGTTGCATTTCGGTTTTTATTTGGGTTTAAATCAAAACGATTTTAAGTTAAATTTAAAAGATACCCCCACTAACCCAGATGTTATTGATATTACCGTAGCACCTGCAACAGGTTTTAACGTTGGTCTAATTGTAGATTTAAGGTTGCATAAAAATTTAAATTTGCGTTTGGAACCCGGTTTAGTGAGTAACTCAAAAAAAATAATGTTCAATCATTTAACAACTGCTGCGGATAAACCACAAGACAGTATTCGAGAGGTTGTTTCTACATATTTACATATTCCTTTGCTTTTTAAATTTAGTACAGACAGGTATAAAAATATTCGCCCATACGTATTAGCGGGGGTCTCTTACGACTATAATTTTTCTAGTAAGGAGAAAGGTGATGATAATTTTGCAAATCAATTTAGAACCAAAACGCATAACTTCATGTATGAAGTTGGCTTGGGCATCGATTTCTATTTGTATTACTTTAAATTTTCGCCGTCAATACGGGGTGTTTTTGCAATTAATAATGAAATTAAATATGACGATCCCGCGAATGGACCAAGTAAATGGACGGATCCTATTAATTTTTTAGGAACACGGGGAATATTTTTAAATTTTGCTTTTGAGTAAGTCTTTTCGTGTGTAAACTTCTGAAGACAGTTCCTTGCTTTAGAGACTAAGGATTGCGTTTAAACTCACTAATTAAAATGGCAGCTGCTGTGGCAACATTTAGACTCTCCGTTCTTTGAGTTTCTCCAAACCTTGGTATTGAAATTTTATGTTGAACTTGATTTTTAATTTCTTCAGAAACGCCATTTGCTTCATTTCCCATAATTAGAATTCCTTCTTTTGGTACATTTGTTTGATAAATATTTTCACCATTCATATCTGCAATAAACGTGGGGAATCGGCTTTCAGAGATATAATCTTTCAAATCTAAGTATTTGATATTAATTCGAGTTAAAGACCCCATAGAGGCTTGCACTACCTTCTGATTATAGCAGTCTACTGTGTCTTTAGAACAGATGAGCTGTGAAATTCCAAACCAATCACATAAGCGAATAATGGTACCTAAATTCCCGGGATCATTAATGGCATCTAAAGCAAGTATTAAACCTGAATTTTGAATTGATTTTTCCTCTGGAATCTTAAATAAACTGAAAACTTTATTTGGAGATTTTAAAGTACTGATCTTTTTTAATTCAGTTTCAGAAACTCTTGTAACTTTATTTTCAGGAAGCATCGTTTCAAAATCATTTGTACAAAAAATTAGTTCCACTTCAAAAGCCGAGTTTAGCAACTCATTTACTACCTTTATACCTTCAGCAATAAATAAACCATGCTTTTGTCGATACTTTTTCTGAGATAAACTTGTTATTAATTTTAGTTGACTTTTTGAGATGCCCATTAATTGTGTCTAATTTGAAATAAACCTTTGAAATACACTATTTTTGAATTTAAATGTACTGCGAAAGTAATGAAAAAACTTCTTTTTTGCCTTTTACTTCTTTTATTTTTGGCAGCTTGTAATGCTACAAAACATGTTGCAGAAGGAGCACACTTGCTCGAGCAAAATTATATTTTCGTAGACAATGTGCGAGATAAAAGTGCGGCTTTGGAAAAATACATCCTTCAAAAGCCAAATCCAAAACCAATTGGTTTGTTTTTTCATAATTTAGGAAAGCACGGGGGTCCAGATACGCCTTTAGAATGGGGTCTAAAAAATCCAAAGAAATATAAGTTTATTAAGAATGTATTTTCAGAGAAACAAAGTATCGCGTTTGCAAACGGTTCTATAAAGGCAAACAAGTGGTTGTTGAGTTATGACATGCCCGTTGTAATTAGTGATAAAAAAGTAAAAAGAACCTCAGATAATTTATGGGCTTATTATAAAACACAAGGTTATTTTGAGTCCCAAGTCAGTTCAAAAGTTACCCGAGATAGCATCCATAAAAAAGCATCGGTAGCTTATCATATTGTGAAGGGAAGCCCCACTTTATTAGATACTATACACCTAAAAATAGCATCTCCAATTTTAGAAGCTATTTATAAAGATACGGGAGCACAATCTTTATTAGTAAAAGGAAATCAGTACAACGATATTACTTTTAGAAAGGAAGCGAAAACTATCGTTGAACTTTTCAGGAATAATGGAATTTTTCATTTCTCTGAGTCGGCTTTAGGGTTCTATGTAGATTCTACTAGAGCAGATTATAAAACAAATGTTGAGCTTTTAATTGCGAAGGACCGTTTTGAAGAAGAGGATGGTAAATACACCAAGAAACTGTATAAGGTTCACAAAATTAAAGAAATTAATGTAGTTACAGACTATACGTATACCCAAAAAGAGGAGATCTATAAAGACAAGGTTGTCTATAAGGGAATTAATTTTTTAGCATATGATAAACTAAAATATAATCCGAAGTACTTAGCCCAATCTATATTTTTTAATTCAGGAGATGTGTATAAAGATACGCTAAGGAATTTAACAAGAAATCATTTAAAATCACTTAAAAATTTTAAATCTACCAACATTACGTTTACGCCGGTAAAAGGTTCTGATGATGAATTAATAATGGATTTGTTTTTAGCACCAAGTGAAAAATACACTATTGGTCTCGAAACGGAATTAACCCATTCTAATATTAGAAATATTGGTTCTTCCGCAAAGTTTTCGTTGACAGACAGAAATGCATTTAGAGGAGCTGAATTATTGAAGTTTTCTTTTTTAGGCTCTTGGTTTAATTCAAATACTGGTCCAGGTTGGGAGATTGGAGCAGATGCATCTTTAGAGATTCCTAGGCTTGTAGCGCCTTTTGGTCTTAGTAAGTTGGTTCCTAAAAGGATGTCACCAAGAACACTATTCTCTTTGGGATCCAGTTTTCAGAAAAACATAGGTTTAGACAGACAAACGTTTACATTTCTATCAGATTACAAATGGCAATACAATAGAAAAAAAACTATCCAATTAGAACTTTTTAATACACAATACATTCAGAACTTAAATACAAATCGCTTTTTTAATATTTATGGTTCTGAATTTTCTAATTTAAATACAGTTGCAGCCATTTATGATGCTGCAAACAATAGTTCTTTTTATCCTTTGTCAACAAACTTAGACACACAAACTGCCGCTTCCTTAAGTTTTATAAGTGCCGTTGCTTCAAATTCAGGTTTTCAAAGTTCAAATTCGGTAGCTTACAATACGGTATTAAATATTCAAAATAGATATAATATCGTCACATCAGATTTTTTAATTCCTACTTTAGCTTTTGCGTATACCTACAATAGTCAAGTGGATTTTAAAGACAATAATTTCTCTTTTTTTAAAGCAAGAATATCAAATTCTGGAAATGTTTTAGGTTTATTGTCAGATACTTACAATGATAAAGGTAAAAAAACACTTTTTAAAATTCCATTGGCACAATATTTTAAAACAGATATCGAGTATAAGCGATTCTGGGATGTTGGGAGCAATGCTGTTTTTGGAATTAGGTCGTTTTTAGGTGCAATTTTTACCTATGATAACTCTGCCATCCCCTTTACAAGAAGTTATTTTGCAGGCGGTTCAAACGATATTAGAGCTTGGCAAACTTATGGGTTAGGACCCGGCAGCAGAAACAGTGGCTTAGAGTTTAATGTAGGGAGTTTTAAATTTTTAACAAGTGCCGAATATCGTTTTGATTTAATAGGCAGTTTTAAAGGAGCTTTTTTTATGGATGCAGGAAATATTTGGGATATTTCAGGGGCTCAATTTGTAGATGAGGATGCCAAATTTAGCGGATTATCCTCATTAAAAGAAATTGCAATTGGCTCTGGATTGGGAATCCGTTATGATTTAAGTTTTTTTGTACTCAGGTTTGATGCAGGTTTTAAGACCTATGAGCCTTATTTAAAAGACCGTAAATGGTTTAAAAATTATAATTTTGCAAGCGCAGTTTACAATATAGGAATCAATTATCCGTTTTAACCGAAGTACATAGAATTCTATAACGTTTTCGTTATTTTATACTTTCTTCAAACTAAAAAGAACCTATTTTCACTATTTTTGGATCAAATTAAGAATCTTTAAATTTAAATACAATTATATGAGTCACAACATCAAACCTGGAGTAGCAACAGGAAAAGAAGTACAAGCAATTTTTAACTTAGCGAAAGAAAAAGGATTTGCATTACCAGCAGTAAATGTAATTGGTTCTAACACTATTAATGGTGTTTTAGAAACTGCAAGAGATTTGAACGCACCTGTTATTATTCAGTTTTCTAATGGTGGTGCTCAGTTTAATGCAGGTAAAGGATTGTCTAATGAAGGTGAAAAAGCAGCAATTGCTGGTGGTATTGCTGGCGCAAAACATGTGCATGAACTAGCGCTTGCTTATGGTGTTCCTGTAATTCTGCATACAGATCATGCTGCTAAAAAACTACTACCTTGGATAGATGGTTTGTTAACTGCATCTGAAAAACATTTTGCTGAAACAGGGAGTCCGCTATATAGTTCTCATATGATTGATTTATCTGAAGAGCCTTTAGAAGAAAATATAGAAATTTGTAAAACATATTTAGCTCGTATGAGTAAAATGGGTATGACTTTAGAGATTGAATTAGGGATCACAGGTGGGGAAGAAGACGGTGTAGATAATTCTGATGTTGATGTTTCTAAACTATACACACAACCAGAAGAAGTTGCGTACGCATATGAAGAGTTACTCAAGGTTTCTCCTCAATTTACAATCGCAGCAGCATTTGGGAATGTCCATGGTGTTTATAAACCAGGGAATGTAAAGTTAACACCAAAAATTTTATTAAACTCTCAAGATTATATTTCTAAAAAATATAAGGTAGCTCACAATACCATCGATTTTGTTTTTCACGGTGGTTCTGGTTCTACGTTAGAAGAAATAAGAGAATCTATTGGTTATGGAGTGATAAAAATGAATATTGATACAGATATGCAGTTTGCTTTTACTGAAGGTGTAAGAGATTATATGCAAGGAAAGGCAGCCTATGTAGCTACTCAAATTGGGAATCCTGATGGAGCAGACCAGCCTAATAAAAAACACTATGATCCAAGAAAGTGGTTGCGTGAAGGTGAGGAAACGTTTAAAACGCGTTTAAAGCAAGCATTTCATGATTTGAACAATGTAGATACATTATAAGATTTCTTTTACTACTTAAAAGAGGTGTTTTGAAATTTTTCAAAATGCCTCTTTTTTTTGTAAAAAAATAAATCTTTACTTGAAAAGAATCATTTAAAGAAGAAAGTAGAATTGGAAAAAATCTGCTACATTTGTAACTCATACTTTATTCAGAAGTAATTCATATTTTAAAGATATAAAATAAAACAAACACTTAACATGGCTTGGTTTAAAAGAACAGATAAAGGAATTCAGACTTCTACCGAAGATAAAAAAGACACTCCAAAAGGTTTGTGGTACAAAACCCCAAGCGGAAAAGTGATAGATACAGAGGAGTTAAAAAGAAATTTATACGTAAGTCCAGAAGACGGGTATCATGTAAGAATAGGAAGTAAAGAGTATTTCGAGTTGTTTTTTGATGATAACAAGTTCAAGGAATTAAATGAGACACTTACCTCCAAAGATCCTCTAAATTTTGAAGACACTAAAAAATATCCAGACAGGTTAAAAGCTGCACAGGAGAAAACAAAATTAAATGATGCTGTTAGAACTGCAGTAGGAAACTCTTTAGGAAAAGAACTGGTCATTGCAGCAATGGATTTTGCCTTTATCGGTGGCTCTATGGGCTCTGTAGTTGGAGAGAAAATTGCAAGAGCTATTGATTATGCTATTAAAAACAAGATTCCATTCTTAATGGTTTCTAAATCGGGTGGCGCAAGAATGATGGAAGCGTCACTTTCTTTAATGCAATTGGTGAAAACATCATCGAAGTTAGCACAATTAGCGGGCGCTAAAATTCCCTACATCTCTTTATGTACAGATCCAACCACGGGAGGCACAACAGCTTCTTATGCCATGCTAGGTGACATCAATATTGCAGAACCGAATGCTTTAATTGCATTTGCTGGACCTCGAGTGGTAAGAGATACAACAGGGAAAGATTTGCCAGAAGGATTTCAGAGATCTGAGTTTGTTTTAGAACACGGTTTCTTAGATGCAATTTATGAGCGTAAAAGTTTAAAAACACAAATAAATTTATACATTGATTTGATACAAAATATTCCTATTAGAAAAGAAGCAATAAAAATATAGTAGCGTTCTAAACTAAAAAAAGCCAGCATTCGCTGGCTTTTTTTAGTTTAGAACGTTTTTTAAAATCTCCAACCAACGTTTAGACCTGCCCTTGGCACTACTACTGGGCCAGCAGAGCCCAAAAGATTTCTTCCTGCGCCCACATAAAGATCAATGACCAATCCGCTTTCTGCGATGTATTTTGATCCTACAGCAATTCCGAGAGCCGTATCTGTATATTTTTGAAGTACGGAATTCTCCGCTGCTCCCACATTTATTTTACCTGAATTTACACTTAAAAAAGCTTCCCCAAAAATATTCCACTGTGCGTCCAAAGTAAAGTAATTTCGAAAATAGGGTGTAATTATCATATTCTCATTATACCTAAAATCTACCGCTTGATCTTCGAGGTTTAGGAGTACAGAAATTCCAAGAGAGCTTTCTGCATTTAAATAGTTCTCATATGAAAACTCCAAACTTCGGATCACTAAGGCATCTGCAATATCTAGTTTAACTTCTTGTTGTGCAAGCCCTAAAGAGCTTACAAAAAGACTGAATATAAGTACTAATTTTTTCATATTTTTTTATTTTTTACAAACTTTTTAAAACCGATATCCCAACGAAATACCAAAGCGACCAACAACAGAAGGTGAAATATAATTATCATTTTCTTCTCCTTTAATCAAGTTTCTTCCAACACCAAATAACACTTCTGCTGTAAAACCTCTTTTTGTAACAAATTTACCTCCGATAGAAATACCTAAAGCAAATGCAGTCTCGTTTTCGCTAGAATAAGAACTACCTCCTAAATTAATAAAATCTTCTTGGAATGTATTCAACATTCCAAAACCTTCTACGAAAAAACCGCGTGCATAATCATAGTCAGAAAAAAACCACCTGTAGTAAGGAGTAACAGAAGATTTTTTTGGAAAAACAACATCACTCTCCGCGTAGTTAGCAAAGTTGTAGAATACCGCAACACCAAATGAGGAATTTGCGTTTATTAATCTCTCATAAGAAATATCAACTGCCGAGAGTGCAATAAAATTAAATGCATTTAATTTTAGTTCATATTTTTTTTCAATATCTTGAGGGTATATACTTTTCCAAGGAATTTGTTCCTCTTGCGCTGTAGCGTTGAAACCGACAAAGGTTAATAATAAAAAGAATAAGATTTTTTTCATGTTTTTTTACAAATATATTAAAATGGATGCAAGAAAGGTTAAAAAAGGGCACGTAATTGAATACTCCCTGTGTGGATAGGTTTAGAGTCCTGACTTTTTCGTCCTAAGTAACTTAGATTTAAATTTAAAAATGAATTCAACTTTTTATTAAATAAAAGGGTCCATGTATAATTTTTACCGGCTTGCAAACCCTCCAACATCTGATAGGCAACGGGTGAATTTGTGTTGCCTTTGAAGTCATTTAAAAACACATTTATATTTCCAGAAACCTGCTGTTCATTATCTTTTAAATAAATATATTCCAAACCGAATTTTTGCTGTTTTAATTCTTGGAATTCAGACAGGGTATTCTCTTTATTTTTATAATGATAAAAAGCCGTAAGTTTATTGTTTGAATTGTATAAGAAACTAATTTTTGGATGAATTTCGCTACCCTCAATTGTATAGTTTCTACTGTTAAAGTTTTCTGTGTTTAGCTTATTTTGTGAAACTTTCCCCATCAAATCAAACAACCAAAAATCAGCAAACTTGTGCACAAAATCTATTTTATTAGTTTTCGTATTATTGGTTTGTGCACCTATAAAATATTGTTGTTTATTCCGTAGTTTTCCGAAAGTAAAAGTGGTACTATATTTTTGTAAATTCCTGTTGAAATATAAACTATTCCGGATATTAAAATTCAAACCAATCAATTTATCTTCATTAAAATCAAAAGGGTTGAAGTTAAATGAATTCCCAATTCTAGATTGTTCATTAGCAACGCTCAAAAAACTTTCGTTCTGAAAATGTGAAATAAGGTTTTTAATTCCTTTTTTATTTTCCCACTGTTTAAAGTTTAGTTTCACACCCTGTCTCAATTTTGCACTTTGTGTTGCTACGAAACGCACATTTGGCTTTGGAAGGCGTAAGTAGTCTGCTTGGTCTTGAAACTCTGCTATTTCAAATTCGTCAAAATCTTGAACGCCGTCTGTGTTGTAATCAATCCAAGTATAATACCCCATTCCAGGAGCTGTTTTTATATATACATACTCTTGCCTGGCAATGTTGCCAGAGGAGGTTTCATAAAGGGTATTGAGATTGATGAAATTATTAAATAATTTTTGTTTGAAAATTAACCGTGAATTTAATGATTTTTCATTTTCAGAGAAGTTATTTTCTGTACGTCTGTAGTTCCCATAAACCCGCAAGTCGGTTGCTTTGTTTTTAATCAAGTTACTTTCAATATAAAATGATTTTCTGTTATTAATTTCTTTAAATTTATTTGATTTTATACTATCATTATTGCGATAGTTAAAACCAAACTTAGCAAATACTTTTGCAGTATCTCCGACACCAAAATAGGCTTCTAATTCTTTAAATCGGTGACTTGTAGAAATATAGTTTTTGGAGATGTTGTTTTTTCTATCATTCGTTTCTAAATTCGTAAAACCGCCGATCCAGCTGCTATTAAAAGTGTGCTCTATGGTTGCTTTTGCTCTTAAAAAGGAGTTGTCTTCTAGTGCTGATGTATTGGTCAGGAAGCTGGCATCTGTAAAAAAAGTTGTTTTTTTTAACTTTATTTTTGATTGGAATTCGTGCTTATCACCAGCATACGTATTTTGATAGTTCAAGTGGTTGTAGCGATATAATAAAAAATCCTTCTTTTTATTTGTAAAGTTTAATGCAGATTGAAAATAGTTTTTTGTTGCGTTGTTGGTTAATAAATTCCAGTCTCTATTAAACTCTACAGGTTCCCATCTTTGTTCAGTTTTGTAGTTTTTTTGAACAAATTCGTACTGGATGTTGCTCTTTAACTGCCATTTTTTGTCAATTAATACCTGCTGCCATTTTAGTTTTGTAGCAACCCCAGTATTTTGATTGTTGTCTCTTTTAGAAAATAAATTTGCATCCGTATTACTAATAGAAATTTCAGAGGATAGTTTGGTTTTGTTGCTTGTATTATAATCAGACTTAATAACAAAAACTTGTGATTTTGTAGGTGGTATTAAACGAGTTATGGGTGCATAACTTCCTTGATTTATGCCAACATAACGATACACATTGCCAATTGCACTGCTATTATTGATGTCTAGAATATAATCGCCAGTATTGGAACCTACGTTGGTAAAGGTTACGGCGTATACTTTATCGGATGAATTTAGCGCGTATTCAAAATTTTCTACAGCACCATTTGTTACCTTCTTGTAAAGGATTTTATTTTCGTCAAAAACAGCTTCAAAAGCATTCTCAGCAAACATTAGATTGCTGTTGTTACCAGCATTTGCTAAAACTTCTATTTGTTGTGGGGTTAACGCCTGCTGCAATGGTTGGTTTTTAGCATCGTTTTCACTGTAGAAAAAACCACTTATTTTTAGTTTTTCTGTTTTGTAAGTGGCGGTTTCATAAGTAACAAAACGCGTGTAGTTTTTATCTGAATATTGGAAATCAACCCAAATCCGCATGTCATTTGTAATTGGGAAAGTCGTGTTAAATAAAATCTCACCCAAATTATAATCAATAGTATACGCTTTGTTTTCCCCTTTTTCAATGCGAATTCCGTTGATGTATACCTGCTCACTTCCAGCAATAATAATAATATTTGGTTCGTTGTTTTTTCCAACAACCTTGTAAGGTCCTTGATTGCCTTCATCTCCAACAATGGTATAGGTGTTAAACTTTCCTCGAACAATTGCACCAGCGGCACTTACCTGAAGATGCTCATTTATTTTTGCAGCTACTTCTAAACCTGAAGCTTGTTTTGTAAATAATCCAAAATAACTGTCTTGGTTTTTTAGGGATAAGTCCCCTGCTTTTACCCGCCAATTTTCGGAGTACATTTCAATAAAAATACGATCAAAATCGGTAAGATTTTGTGCATATCCATTTTCTTGAATGGGAATATTGGTATCCCAAATATTTGCTCTTAATGTAACTTTATCTGAGAGCTTTCCAGAAATTTCTAAATCGAGTGCAGCGTTGGTAACTGAATTTTGGTTCGTGCCAGAGGTAATGCCTCTGGAAATAAATCCTTTCGTCTGCAAGCCTTCAAACAGTTTCACATCTGCAGTTTTTTTGTTGGTAGTTAAACTGTACATTTTACCGGTATTTGTTCCATTTGGTAAAATTAGACTTTCATCATAAGGAGTATAGGTTTTGGTAAGAAACTCAGGAAGGCGAAAGTATTCTATGGTAATTTCCGGGTATTCTAAAGCGTTAATAATTATTGTGGCACTATTGAAGTCTATTTGATATTTTGTTTTTTCGATGGGTTTGAGTGCACTGTCTACTATTTTAAAGTAGTATGGGTTTATTGCAACAGAATCAAATCGAATGCTATCCTTTTCAATGCGAAGTTTTTGAGATCTAAATTCTTTAGATACCCTTTGAGAATGGATTGAAAACCCAACAATCAAAAACAGAAAAAAGATTTTTTTTTTAAACATCTACAAGCTATAACTAACAAACGTAAAAATAGTTTTTTTAATATGTAAATACTTTTAAAATAAAGAGTGTTGTTTTACTGGATTCTCATGTGCTAACAGCCATTTTTTACGCCAAATCCCACCTGCATATCCTGTTAAAGCTCCGTCGGAGGCAATAACTCTGTGACAGGGAACAACAATCCACAATGGATTTTTGCCATTCGCAGCAGCCACCGCTCGTGTGGCCTTTACATCTCCTAAAGCTTTACTTTGTTCTAGGTAACTTTTTGTTTTTCCAAAAGGTATTTTTAATAAACTCTTCCAAACCTTTATTTGAAAAGCGGTTCCTTTGGGATTTACTGTGAGGTTAAAGTGATCCCTTTTACCAAGAAAATATGCTTCTAATTGCACAACACATTCCTGCAGACAGATCGGTGTTGATGGTTGCATTAATTCCTCAGGAACGTTTTCTTCATCTAGAATATGTATGGACTGCACACCGTTGTGGTCCCCTGTTATTTTTGCAATTCCTATGGGTGTTTTACAATATGTAGTGTGTATCGTCAAATTATTTTTTTGATAAAAAGTGCCCTTCAATTCCGTATGCGATTCCAATATTTATGCTATACCCCTTTAAGTTTGGGTTGAACTTAGAGTTGGTCATAAATATTCTTGTTCGAATATAGCTATTTCCTGCTTCTCTTAAACCGAAAATAGTAGGCATAAAATTAACTATTTTTTTATTCTTAAAATCAAAGTTCAATCCAAAAACAGAAGTGCCTGTAGAAATCTCAGTTTTATTTTCTTGCTGCCCAGCTTCACTTAAAAAAGTAATACCATAGCCAGCAAAAGGTAGGATTCTTATTTTTTGTGTTTCATATACGGGATAGCCAAAAGACATATTTAACATACCAATGGTCGTTTTTTTTCCTTCTGAAAGAGTAAGAGCGTTGTCAATTAAGTCGCTATTTAGCTTGCTATTCGTAAAATTCATATGTAGGTCCATAAAAATATTTTTAAAGGAAAACTCAAATCCCAAAGCTACTGCAATGGTTGTATTGAACGTTTCTTTATACTTTCCGCCATAAAGTCCAAAATCTAAACCACCATAGAGTCCATAGGTCCAATTACTCTGTCGGAAATCAGGAATTTCAACCGAACGACTTACTTGTAACTTTTCTGTCGTTTCGGAGAGCCAGCGGTCTGTTACATTTTTTTGAATTCCATAGTTTCCGGTTTCTTGAAAATCTAAAATTTTTCTATCCAATTGATTCCGAAGAGCACTAAAAGGAGAATTTATCTCGAAAACAGAATTTAAAGAGTATATGCTAGTTTGTAGTTTTCTCTTATAGAGTTCTACCAAGTTAAAAATTACCTGATGGTATTTTAACTGGTATGCATCTCTTAAGTTTGGGTGAATAAAAGATAAAGAAGTATCTACGTAGGCATCTGAAAAAACCCCTTCATAAACAACGTTATCAATCGTCTTTTTATTTTTTTGATACAGGATTACATAGGCAAGATAAGAGGCACTATTTTTTGTGGGTTTCGCCTGAAAATCATTCCAAGTAAGTGCTCCATCTGACCAATATTTTCGATATTCCTGTCCTGCTATCTGGAGACTTATGGTTAGTAGAATAGAGAGCATCGCAGCTCTTTTCATTTTCTTAAATTTTAAAAACATCTTTAGAGTTTTGTGTAGTAATGGCGGATATTTCTTCAAATGAAAGACCATAGATATCAACTAAGGTGTCAATAACGTTGGTAATAAATGCACTTTCATTTCTTTTGCCACGATAAGGAACAGGTGCCAAATAAGGGGCATCCGTTTCTAGTACAATATGCTGCAAATCTATTTCTTTTAGAAAGGTATTAATCTTACCATTTTTAAAAGTGGCAACACCACCAATTCCCAACTTCATATTGTAAGAAATCGCTTTTAAAGCCTGTTCTTTTGTACCGGTAAAGCAATGAAAGATACCTCTTAAATCAGCTCCTTTTTCAGCTTCTAAAATTTCAAAAATAGCTTCAAATGCAGCCCTGCAGTGAATTACTATTGGGAGCTTCTTCTCTTTTGCCCATTTAATTTGAGTTCTAAATGCTTCTTGTTGCTGTTTTAGAAAAGTAGTATCCCAAAACAAATCAATTCCAATTTCCCCAAGCGCATAAAATTTTTTTTTATCGATCCACTCTTTGACATGCGCTAATTCTTCTAAATAATTTTCTTTTACAGAAGTTGGGTGCAACCCCATCATTAAGTATACGTCTAAAGGAAAATCTTCCTCCAACTTGAGCATGCTTTTTGTATGCGAAGCGTCAATCGCAGGAATAAAAAATCGAGAAACACCTGCGTCTTTAGCACGTTGTATCATCTCTTTTTGATCTTCATTAAACTGACTAGAATATAAGTGAGTGTGTGTATCTGTAATCATGAGAAGGTAGAATCATTTTTAGCAAAATTACAAATTAATCTGAGCTTCAAGACGTGTTGTAAAACATTTTATAAAACGTACCTTTGCGTAAAATTTTATAAGATGACTTTTGAAGATTTAGATTTATCAAATCAACTACAGTATGCAATTGACGATTTAGGTTTTGAGAGACCTACGCCAATTCAAGAACAAGCATTTTCTGTGGTACGATCTGGTAAAGATGTGGTGGGAATTGCACAAACAGGAACCGGGAAAACCTTTGCGTATATGTTGCCGATTCTGAGGGATTTGCCATTTTCTAAACAGCAACACCCGAGAGTTTTAATATTGGTCCCAACAAGAGAGTTGGTGCTGCAGGTGGTAGAGCAGATAGAACAGTTGTCAAAATATATCAACACCCGTGTTTTAGGGGTATATGGTGGTGCAAACATCAACACTCAAAGACAAGCTATTCAGCAGGGTCAGGATATTATTGTGGCAACTCCTGGGCGTTTGTATGATTTAGCGATTAGTAATTCTTTAAAAATGAAATCAATTCAGAAATTAGTCATTGATGAAGTAGATGTCATGTTAGATCTAGGATTCCGATTTCAGTTGATGAATATTTTCGATGTCATTCCAGAGAAAAGGCAAAACATACTTTTTTCGGCAACCATGACAGAAGATGTAGACGCCTTAATCTATGATTTTTTTAAAAATCCAGAAAAGATATCTGTTGCCGTTAGTGGAACACCATTGGACAATATTGAGCAAATTTCATACGATACTCCTAACTTTTTTACAAAGGTAAACTTGTTGCATACGCTGCTAAAGGATAGAGAAAACTTTCATAAAGTATTAATATTTGTAGGATTTAAGAGAACAGCAGATTTATTGTTTAAGCACTTAGAGGAAGCTTTTAATAGTGAAATATGTGTAATACATTCCAATAAGACTCAGAATTATAGAATACGATCTATCCGGCAATTTGACGAGGGAAAGAATCGAATTTTACTAGCAACGGACGTGATGGCACGTGGTTTGGATTTTGACAAGGTTTCTCATGTCATTAATTTTGATACTCCAGATTTCCCTGAAAATTATATGCATAGAATCGGTAGAACGGGACGTGCAGAAAAAGCAGGTAAAACTATTTTATTTTCAACTCCAAAAGAGAAAGAAGCCAAAGAGGGTATTGAGGAATTAATGAATTATGAAATACCGCTTTTAGTACTCCCTGAAGCGGTTGAAATTTCTACAATGTTAACGGAAGATGAGCGCCCAAGAGAAGATCAAGGGATTTCTAAAAATAGAACCTCTTTAGAATATGTCCCCGGACCCGCTTTTCATGAAAAGAGTGAGAAAAACAGTCAAGTAAACCGTGGAGGATCTTACCGAAGAGAAATTGCAATAAAATACAAGAAACCAAAAACAAAAGGAGATAAAAATTACAACAAACATAATAAGAAAAAGAAAAAGTAATGCAAATTTTAACAGCCCAGGAACTGCACAATCTAGCAATGAATATTGTAGGAGATAAGCTTGAAAAAATGGGTTATGAGTTTCAAGCAATCAATAGTACCTTAAAAAGGCATCCACAATTTGTATTATTTAAAAAGGGATCGCCCACTATTTTTGTGTTGGTAAAAGCCTCTAATAACATGCAGAGTCCAAATGATTACGATGTATTGTGGATGGAGACTTTTAAAAATCATGCTAAAAAACAAAATGCAAAGGTTTGGTTTGCCGGCGTAGGTATTGCGAATTCAGAAAGTATAGAAAATCCTGTTTTTAAAGACCAACCGTATTATGTTGCTTTTGATGATTTTATTAAGATCCTAGAGTAATTTACAAACAGCTTTTTTTTTGTTATAGGAGTTTATTTTAAGTCATTTCTTCTAATTTCAAGACAATTATAAGCGATTTAGAGCAAGGGGGCTCACCGGTGTATAAATTAAAGTCATATCGTTTTTTTCAAAGGATTAACTTTTATTCATTTTGATTTGTTCTTTGCAGACTAAAGTTAAATTTAGTTTCTTTGTTGGGGGTGCTTTGTACTGAAATACTTCCATTGTAGTGAGAAATTATTTTTTCTACAATACTCAAGCCAATCCCAGTAGAGTCCGTGGATTCAATGGTTTGAAACATCTTAAATATTTTATCGTGGTATTTTGGATTTATTCCAACTCCATTATCTTTAATGGATACTGTATGCTCTTTTTCTGTTGTTTTGCAGGTTAGTATAATCCGTCCTTTACTCTTGTCAACATGATCTATTGCATTTTGGAGCAGCACTTCAAATACTTTTTCTAACATTTTTTCGTCCGCAAAAAGAGTAGGGAGGTCCTCTTTTATTTGAATTGTAATATGCGAAGGTATTTGCAGTCTCCGGATCACTCTTTTAGCAATAACTGTAAGGTTGATCGTTTTATTTTTAAAGGAATCAGGGGTTATGTTCTTGTATTCTTCAAGCTTTACAAGCAGTAGTTCCATTCTCTTTACCTTTTCTTCCAAAAGTTTAATATTGCTTTTCGAAACCTCTGTATTGTTCGCTTGTGCGAGTTCCTCACGTGTCCAAATTAACAAATCTGAAATATTTCTTAGTGAAGTCTTTAATTCATGAGAAATTAAATGCGCATAGTTATCGAGCTCTTTTTTCTGATGCTGCAGGATCGAGGAGATTGTACTTGTTTTGTCAATAATGGTCTGTGCAATAATTAACTTCTTTTTTATTTTATTTTCCACCGCATTTAACAAGTCATTTACGTTTATAGGCTTTGTTAAATAATCTTCAGCACCAATATTCATCCCTTTTCTAATGTCCTCTTTCTCGGCCTTAGCCGAAAGAAAAATCAATGGTATTCCAACGGTTTCTGTGTTGTTTTGTAATTTTTCGAACATTTTAAAACCGCAAAGGTCGGGCATGAGGATGTCAGAAATAATAAGGTCTGGTTTTTCTTTCAAAGCAATTTCAAAACCTATTCTTCCATTTTCACTTTCAAAAACGATATAACCTTCTAACGTGAGTATATCTCGCAGCTCTTCTCTTACTAATAAGGTGTCTTCTACAATTAATACTTTAAACATTTTGTTTTTATTATTTTGGTATTTTTACTGAAAAAGAAGATCCTTTTCCAATGGTACTCTTTACAATTATTTTTCCTCCCATGGCATCTAAAGCTTCTTTTACAATAGATAAACCTAATCCCGTTCCTTGTATTAAATCAACATTCTTACCACGAGAAAAAGGCGTAAAAATAGTTTTAAGTTCTGATTTTGAAATTCCAATTCCAAAATCTGTCACCGAAACGATCGTATAGTCCTTGTCTTCTGAAAATTCAATATTGACATCCTCACCCTTTTTGGAATACTTTATTGCATTCGTTATTAGATTAATAAAAATATTTCGGCCCAACTTTTCATCAATGTAAATAGTTTCGTTCTTCAGGTTTTCAGCATCAATTAATATGATCTGATTGGATTTTTGTTGAGAGAGATAGCTTTCTTCAATTATTTCATTAATAAAGCTTCCAAGAGCCATGCTTACAGGGTTGCTTCGTAGTTTTCCTGTGCTCGCCTCACCAATAATTAAGACGTCGTCTAATAGCCGTGTCATATGCAATACTTGATCTTCTATTTTATGCAGCTTTTGTTCTCTCATCAACGGCTCCATTTTAGTCCAATATTTTTTAATTGAACCTGCAGCAAAATTAATTGCTGATAGCGGGGTTCTAAACTCATGAGAAGCGGTTGATACAAATTTTGATTTTAATTTGTTCAATTCTTTTTGCTTTTCTAACGCTTGGTTTAGCTTTATAGTTCGCTCTTTTACTTTAATTTCTAGCTCATTGCGATACCCAACTAACTCCGTAATGTCTTGACCCACTCCTAGCACACCAGTAATTTCTCCATTTGAATTTCGACGTGTGCTTGAGTTTAATAACACCATAAGCCGCGCTCCACCTTTTGTAAATAGTGGGAATTCATAGTTGGCAGTTTCTTTACCCGACAGCGCATCATCTAATACTTTATTTACAGATTCTCGGTAATCTTCAGTAATATACGTTTTTACTAGGTTTTTTCCGAATACATCTTCTTTTTTAAATCCAGTAATTTTTTCAGAGGTTTGATTCCATTCATTTACAAGTCCTTGGCTGTCTATTCCAAAAATAGGAGCATTGGCAGTTTCAATAAATTGTCTCAATTCTTTTGCAATGGACTCTGAGACTGTTCGCAGTTTATCTAATTCCGTAATATTTTGTCCTACTCCTAGCACCCCTGTTATTTTTCCGTTTGAATCTCGACGTGAGCTAGAGTTTAATAAAACCATAACACGTGCTCCGTCTTTGGTAAAGAGCGGAAGTTCGTAATTGGCAGTTTCTTTTCCAGCTAAAGCATCATCTAGTACTTTTTTTACAGATTTTCGGTAACCTTCCGTAATGTAGGTTTGTACTAGGTTTTTTCCAAATACGTCTGCTTTTTTAAAGCCAGTGATTTTTTCAGAGGTTTGGTTCCATTCATTGACGAGACCTTGGCTATCAATACCAAAAATAGGTGCGTTGGCAGTTTCAATAAACCTTCTTAACTCTTTTGCAACGGATTCTGAGACGGTCCGTAGTTTGTCTAATTCTGTAATATCTTGACCTACTCCAAGAACACCCGTAATTTTTCCATTGGAATTCCTTCGTGTACTCGAGTTTAGCAATACCATAACGCGCGCTCCGTCTTTTGCAAATAGCGGAAATTCATAGTTGGCAGTTTCTTTGCCTAATAAAGCGTCATCTAAGACCTTTTTTACGGATTTCCGGAAGTCTTCAGTGATGTATGTTTGCACTAGGTTTTTTCCGAAGACCTCTTCTTTCTTGAATCCAGTAATTTTTTCAGAGGTTTGGTTCCATTCATTAACAAGTCCTTTATTGTCTATACCAAAAATAGGGGCATTGGCAGTTTCAATAAACTGTCTAAGCTCTTTTGCAGTTGCTAATTCTTTTACGCGCTTATCCTTTTCTTTATTTGCAAGAATTAATTCGTCTGCGCGCTTATCTTTTTCTTTATTTTGATAGGCAAGTTCCAAATTAGCA
>Ga0209279_10000014_pt1 | contig 145872 bp, 135 predicted proteins | sample CoawatmetaG00DNA_3_FD_187508 | JGI IMG/M metagenome (GOLD analysis project Ga0209279, IMG submission 187508) | Marine microbial communities from the West Antarctic Peninsula - Coastal water metaG006-DNA (SPAdes) (version 2) | ecosystem: Environmental > Aquatic > Marine > Coastal ...
TTTTTTGTTTAGCGACAATAGCGACATAGTCCCACCTGATCCCATTCCGAACTCAGAAGTGAAATGTGTTAGCGCCGATGGTAGTGTGGGAGTTCCCATGTGAGAGTAGGACATTGCTAGACTTCTCATTTAGAGAAGCCCGACACTACGTGTCGGGCTTTTTGCTAAGACTTAATGGCTTAATTTATTTTTAAGTAATTTAACCCATTACAGTTTTTGTTTAGCGACAATAGCGACATAGTCCCACCTGATCCCATTCCGAACTCAGCAGTGAAATGTGTTAGCGCCGATGGTAGTGTGGGAGTTCCCATGTGAGAGTAGGACATTGCTAAACTCCTAATTTGAGCCCTTGTCTATCGACAAGGGCTTTTTTCGTTTACAGTCTTTAACAATGTTTCAATTAGGAAGTATCGTTATGCCTTGGCAGTCATCTTTATCTTGGGAAAATGCAAAAGCTAGAGCAGTAATAATTACAAAAATTAGACATTTTTTTGCATGTAGAAGCATTATTGAAGTAGAAACTCCTTTGCTTTCACATGGCACTACTACCGATGTCCATTTAGAGTCGTTTTCTAGCCGTTATAATTTTTTAGACGATTCAAGTGATAGTTGTTCTTCGCTAATGTATTTACAAACTTCACCAGAGTTTGCCATGAAACGTTTATTGGCTTCTGGTTATGGGTGTATTTACCAAATTTGTAAAGCTTTTAGGCATGAGGAATATGGTAGACATCATAATCCTGAATTTACCATGTTAGAGTGGTATCGCGTTGGTTTTAATCATTTTGATCTAATGGCTGAAGTATCTGAACTCTTGATAGCCATACTTGATTGTCGGCCTTGCATAAAAATAAGTTATCAGGAAGTTTATATTAAACATCTTAATATAGATCCCCTTGATACGTCACTAGATGAATTAATTACGCTTATTAAATGTAGAAAAAAATCATCAAAATGGCTAGAAGATGAAACTGATATTGATATCTTATTACAATTCATTTTTAGTGAAATGATAGAGCCTCATATCGGATTAGAAGCTCCTTATCTCATTTATAACTTCCCAAGTTCACAAGCATCACTTGCTAAGATATCAACAATTGATACTCGAGTTGCCGAAAGGTTTGAGTGTTATTACCAAGGAATTGAATTGGTTAATGGCTTTAATGAATTAACTGATGCCAAGCAGCAGCAGTTAAGGTTCATCAATGATAATGATCTTAGGGCTACGAAGAACTTGCCTTTAAAACCAATCGATAATAATTTTATTGATGCACTTTCTGAAGGTCTGCCAGATTGTGCTGGTGTTGCCTTAGGTATAGACCGATTAGTGATGTTAGCACTTAACGAAAAACATATAAATTACGTATTAAGTTTCTCTATTGAGAATGCTTAGTAATAAACTAATGTGATAATATATCAATTGTGATACTATCTCATTTTATATGAATGGCTCATAATTATTTTTCAATACACTAACGATAGGTTTAGAAAATGCTCGATAGATTAGGAATTACAGCGACATCATTATGTGCTTTACATTGCATATTACTGCCTATTTTGTTGCCTGCTTTACCGTTGTTAGGATTGAGCTTTTTAGCAGATCACTCTTGGGAACATGTCTTCTTAATTTTTACTGCTATGTTAGGCTCAGTCGCCTTATTCTCTGGTTTTAAACGATATCACCGTAAAATGTACCCCTTCTACTTATTGTTCGTCGGAGTAGGGATATATTGGATAAAGCATGACTTTTCTGAAGAGTATGAGGCTTACTTTATTATTATTGGTGCCTCTCTCATCGTCGCTGCACATTACATTAACTTAAAGTTATGTAATAGTTGTAGAGATTGTGTAGAGGACGGCTGTCAATCAAGTTAATCGACAGCAAGTCGGTTAACTGATATCTAGATCTTTTAATTTTCTCGTTAAAGTATTTCTACCCCAGCCTAATTTTTTTGCAGCTTCCTGTTTATGACCTTGGGTAAAAATCAAAGCTCTTTCTAACATTATTTTTTCAAACTTCGGCAATGCATCATCTAAAATACCGCTTCGACCTGAAGCTAGTTCTTCATCCATCCAATACGATAATACTTGCTGCCATGATTGTCCTTCGACAACCTCTTTAGAGCGATGCGTTAATTCTGAGGGCATGTCTTCAATTAATATCTCTTTCCCACTGGCCATAACAGTTAGAAAGCGACAAATATTTTCTAATTGCCTAACATTACCTGGCCATTTGGATTGTTGGAGGTACTTAACCGCATCTTTATGTAATAGTTTCTGCTCTACACCTAATTCTTGGGCAGCTAATTGTAAAAAATGATTGGCAAGTTGCTCTATATCTTCTTTTCTTTCTCGTAAACTTGGCAAATGTATTCTAATGACATTGAGTCGGTGAAATAAATCTTCTCTAAATTCATTATTGTTCACACGCTCTTCGAGATTTTGGTGTGTAGCTGCAATAATTCTAACGTCTACTTTAATGGGTGAATGCCCACCTACACGATAAAATTGTCCTTCAGCTAAAACTCGCAATAACCTGGTTTGAATGTCTAATGGCATATCACCAATTTCATCAAGAAATAGCGTGCCATTATGTGCTTGTTCAAATCTACCATGTCGAACAGAATTGGCACCAGTAAAAGCCCCTTTTTCATGACCAAAAAGCTCTGATTCTATTAAATCTTTCGGAATTGCGGCCATATTTAAAGGAATAAAAGGTTGTTTAGCTCTAGGGCTATGCATATGAAGAGCATGGGCAACTAATTCTTTACCTGTCCCTGACTCACCATTGATTAATACACTGATACTTGATCTTGAGAGCCTGCCGATAGCACGAAATACTTCCTGCATTGCCGGAGCCTCACCAATGATACCAACTGGGGCAGGTAAGGTATCTTTTTTATTCGTTTTTGCTTTAGTCTCATTAGCGTGAGTGAGCGCTCTTTTTGTTAATGCAACGGCTTCATCTATATCGAAAGGCTTAGGTAGGTATTCAAATGCACCACCTTGGTAAGCATTTACTGCACTGTCCAAATCTGAATGGGCGGTTATAATAATCACAGGAATATTGGGATATTGTTTACTGATGGTGCCAAGTAATGTCATACCATCAATATTAGGCATACGGATATCAGATATGATAACTTCTGGTTGGTCATGTATAATTGCGGTTAATAAATTATCAGCATTATCAAATGATGCTGAGCTGATATTAGCACCAGATAGCGCTTTCTCTAATACCCATCTAATGGAACTATCGTCATCTACAATCCATACTTGTTCAGTAATCATGAAAATTTCTCTGTGTTTATTTGATCAATAAGGGGTAATAAAATAATAAACTCTGTATAGCCACTTCGACTATTACATGAGAGTTTCCCTTGGTGCTGATGAATGAGTGTCTGTGAAATTGATAGTCCTAACCCTGTGCCGTTTTGTCGGCCTGACACCATAGGATAAAACAAGGTATCTTGGATGTTTAATGGAATTCCAGGACCATCATCAATAATACTAATTTGAACGCATAATTTTCGTCTTTTACCATTGATCGTTTTATTGCTCGCTATACGGGTCTTTAGCGTAATATTGCCTTGGTGATCTAATACTTGGCAAGCATTATTAACTATGTTCAATATCGCCTGCTGTAGTTTATCCTCATCGAAACTAATATCAGGGATTGATGGATCGTAGTCTCGCTGAAGCTTTATACCTTTACTTTCATCATAGGATATTAATTGATGAACTTTTTCTAAGACCATATGAATATTTTGTTTGTTCATCTTAGGTAGTTGATTTGGACCGAGTAACCGATCAACGAGGTTAGTGAGTCTATCGGCTTGCTCAATAATCATTTCGGTATATTCTTGTTTATCTTGGCTAAGTTCTTTATTCAGTAATTGCGCTGCACCACGTAAACCACCTAAAGGATTTTTAATTTCGTGGGCTAACCCTTTAATTAAATCTCGTGCAGACTCCCACTGCTGCTGTTGAAAAACCTCTAAACTAATTTGTTTTTGTTGATCTATTTGTTTAAATTCTAATAAAAGATGACTCTGATTATTAAACTCTACTGATGATGCTGTAACTTCAACAGTAATACGTCCACCATCAATAAACTCAAGGATGACATCACTATTAGTGAATTCTTTGCCACTAGCAAATAGTTCTTGTAAGCATTTTTCATTAAGTGCGATAGATATAAAAATATCTGTAAAAATTAAGCCATATAATTTATTTAAGCTCTTTACTAGTAGGGCTTCTGCTGCCGGGTTTAAGTACTGTATTGATAGTTTATTATCAAGCACAACAACAGCAACAACCATCTGATTGGCTAATTGATGTTGATAAGTTAATTTTAATTCTTGTATTTTGTGTCTATTTTGCAAGCTAAAACCTTTTTTCACCAGATTAGGTGCCACATTTAATACAGTTTAATAAATCTTGGCTTTATATGTAGTTAAAAATGCTAATTAGCAATTGTTCTGTGCATATAAAACGTTGTTAACTGGGATGATGCAATAACCTTGCCTTCTTTGTTGATAAGAGCCATTTTGATTTGATGTTCACCTCTATCAATATTTTCAAGTGAAAATATTGTGCGGTGTTGTTGTCTTTTGTAGAGCTTACCATCCAAATAGAGCTCAATTTTAAAACCGGGTTGGAATAGAGGGCTAATGGTAGCATTAATATAAACAGTGCCATTATTATCTCTTAGGGTTGCACTGTTTTTAGGTTGGGTAATAACGACTTCATATTCATTCTCAAGCTCTTTAGGTTTGATATCGAGTAATGACGTATTTATATTCATTGAGGGGATAACTGCTGAATCTCGCGTTAGCTTAGCCTCCTCTGCACCAATATGGGGCCGGTCAGAAAAAGCCAAAAGGCCTGTTGTATTTCTCCAAACATAAATTTTAGTTGAGGTTGCTAACGCAGGACAAACGAGCGAGATAACTAAAGATATAATGACGAAACATTTGAGCATGAGTGTTGTTTGCTCCACATATTTTGGTAATAGTTAATCTATCCAAATTATCTATTATAAGCTATAAAAAAGCTCACCTAAGTGAGCTTTTTTTACTTTTACTATGTCTTACAGTTTTTTAAAAAATTAAACACTGTAATACATGTCAAATTCAACTGGATGAGTTGTAGAGTTAAGTAGCTCAACTTCTTCACGTTTAAGACCAATGTAAGCATTAATCATATCAAGATCCATTACGCCACCCACTGTTAAGAAGTCGTTATCAGCTTCTAAAGAGTCAAGTGCTTCTTCAAACGAAGAACATACTTGCGGAATAGCTGCTGCTTCTTCAGCTGGAAGGTCATATAAATCTTTATCCATTGCATCGCCAGGATGAATTTTGTTTTTGATACCGTCAAGGCCAGCCATTAACATGGCAGTGAAGCCTAAGTAAGGGTTCATCGTTGGATCAGGGAAACGAACTTCAATACGCATAGCTTTTGGGCTAGGTACAATTGGTATACGAATAGAGGCACTGCGGTTACGTGCAGAATAAGCAAGCATTACTGGTGCTTCAAAACCAGGGACTAAGCGTTTGTATGAGTTAGTTGAAGCATTCGTGAAAGCGTTTAACGCTTTAGCATGTTTAATGATACCACCAATATAGTAAATCGCCATTTCAGACAATCCGCCGTACTTGTCACCAGAGAATAAGTTGACGCCGTCTTTAGCAAGTGATTGGTGAACATGCATACCCGTGCCGTTGTCACCAACTAGAGGCTTAGGCATGAAAGTGGCTGTTTTACCGTATGCGTGAGCTACGTTGTGAACAACATACTTATAAATTTGAACTTCATCAGCTTTTTTAACCATGGTATTAAAACGACAAGCGATTTCGTTTTGACCAGCGGTGGCTACTTCATGATGATGTGCTTCAACAACTAAGCCCATTTCTTCCATAACTAAACACATAGCTGAACGTAAATCTTGAGAAGAATCTACCGGTGCAGTTGGGAAATACCCACCTTTAACACCAGGACGATGCCCCATGTTGCCTTCTTCGTATTCGGTACCTGAATTCCAGCTAGCTTCTTTGTCATCGATCTTGTAGAAAGAACCACTCATGTCAGTATGAAAACGTACATCATCAAAAACAAAGAACTCTGGCTCAGGACCAATAAGAACAGTATCAGCGATACCTGTACTTTTCAGATATTCTTCAGCACGGTTAGCTACCGAGCGAGGGTCACGGCTGTAACCTTGCATAGTAGCAGGCTCAACAATATCACAACGTAAGTTAAGAGTAACAGCTTCAGTAAAAGGGTCTAATACAGCAGTTGATGCATCTGGCATCATCACCATGTCTGACTCGTTGATACCTTTCCAGCCTTGGATTGAAGAGCCGTCAAACATTTTGCCATCTTCAAAAAAATCTTCATTGACTTGGTGATGAGGAATTGAAACGTGCTGTTCTTTACCTTTTGAGTCGGTAAAACGAAGGTCAACAAATTTAACATCGTTGTCTTTGATTAAATCTAAAACTGCTTGTGACATAAAGTGTCTCCAATATTTAGTAGTTTGAATAAGCGAAAAATTAATTATTTCATTACAAGCTAAAATCATGCCAAAAAGAAAGGTGCTGATATTTAAGCTTTTTTAAGATTTCCACTGCTATTTTTGCACTCTAGTGGTGCGATCTGCGTTTATTTTGGTGCAATAAGGCCGAATTGCACCAAAAATGAAGTAGTAGCTTAATGGATTGTTTAAAAGCTGTCACGGTATTGATGAAAAAACTAATTGTTATCTTTATTAAATTATCTACTGTATAATATGCGCCCAATTATAGTCCTATTTAAATTAAACTATTAAAGTACTCTAGAGTCATTCTAGGCAATCCTTTAATTAAAAGTGAGAGTAACGCCAGTGTTAGATAAATTACGTAATGTAGCCATCATCGCCCACGTCGATCATGGTAAAACAACCTTAGTAGATAAGTTGCTTGAGCAATCAGGTACTTTAGATGCTCGTGTTGGCCACGATGAACGTGTGATGGATTCAAACGATATCGAAAAAGAACGTGGTATTACTATCCTCGCTAAAAATACCGCAGTTAACTGGAAGGACTATCGTGTAAATATCGTCGACACTCCAGGCCATGCCGATTTTGGTGGTGAAGTAGAGCGTGTTATGTCGATGGTTGACAGTGTATTGTTAATTGTTGATGCACAGGAAGGTCCTATGCCGCAAACACGTTTTGTTACTCAAAAAGCCTTTGCTCAAGGTTTAAAGCCAATTCTAGTTATTAACAAAGTTGATAAGCCAGGTTCACGTCCTGATTGGGTTATGGATCAAGTCTTTGAATTATTTGATAATTTGGGAGCTACAGATGAGCAACTTGACTTTAAAGTTGTTTACGCTTCAGCGATTAACGGTTGGGCTTCTCTAGAGGAAGGCGAAATTGGTACCGATATGACCCCTTTATTCGATACTATCATTAAGGAAGTTCCTGCACCGGTTGCCGATCCTGAAGGTCCATTCCAGATGCAAATTTCACAACTTGATTACAGCTCATATATGGGCGTAATTGGTGTTGGTCGTATCAAACGTGGTAGCGTGAAACCTAATCAGCAAGTTACTATTCAGTTGGCTAATGGTGGTGTACATAATGCCAAAGTTGGTAAGGTATTTGGTTACTTAGGTCTCGAACGTCATGACATTGACGAAGGTTTTGCTGGCGATATTATTGCTATTACTGGATTAGGTGAATTAAAAATATCAGATACTATCTGTTGCCCTACAGAAGTAGAAGGTTTACCTGCTTTATCGATTGATGAACCTACCATCAATATGACCTTTCAAGTTAATACTTCACCGTTTTGTGGTAAAGAAGGTAAATACGTCACTTCACGTAACATCAAAGACCGTTTAGACAAAGAATTAGTCCATAACGTTGCTTTACGTGTAGAGCAATTAGACGATCCAGATAAGTTTAAAGTATCAGGTCGTGGTGAGCTTCACTTAGGTATACTTATTGAAAATATGCGTCGCGAAGGCTTTGAATTAGCGGTATCACGCCCTGAAGTTATTGAGCGCATGATTGACGGTGTATTAAACGAACCATATGAAACTGTTACTATTGATGTTGAAGAACAGCATCAAGGTCCGATTATGGAAAAAATGGGTATTCGTAAAGCTGAATTAACGGACATGGCACCAGACGGTACTGGACGTATCAGAATGGATTTCATTATGCCAAGCCGTGGTTTAATTGGTTTCCAAACAGAATTTATGACATTAACATCAGGTTCAGGTTTGATTTATCATACATTCTTTGAATATGGCCCACATAAAGGTGGCGATATCGGTCAACGTAAAAATGGCGTAATGATTGGTAATGCAACAGGTAAAGCATTAACCAATGCGATATTTAACTTACAATCTCGTGGTCGTATGTTGATTGGCCATGGTGTTGATATTTATGAAGGTCAAGTTATTGGTATTCATAGTCGCGATAATGATTTAACGGTAAACGCGCTTAAAGGTAAGCAGTTAACTAACGTTAGATCGTCTGGTACTGATGAAGCACAAACATTAACGCCACCTATTATCATGTCATTAGAACAAGCATTAGAATTTATTGATAATGATGAATTAGTAGAAGTAACACCTGAAAACATTCGTATTCGTAAGCGATTCTTAAAAGAAAACGATCGTAAGCGCGAAGGTAGACCGTCTAAGTAATTTTATTTACTGAAAGCACTATTAAATAAAAGCCGCTTAATGAGTTACATTAAGCGGCTTTTTTATTGGCGGTTATTCTGTTATTACCTGCTATTAGATTTAACCGCCACTAATGATGTACTTTTTAATCACCTGGCTTTGGGAAAGTGCTTCATTTTCAGGTAAAGGGTTATAACCCGCTAAAAAGTAAATCACTTTTTGTCCTTGTTCGGCGAGTTCAATAGCCTGATGATAATTAATTGAAATCGATGAGGCAATCTCTTGTGGGTATTTATCAGCATCGCGCCTAACGTATTCAATTAAACCAAAATTGACTTCATCATCATAAAATACCGCATCAGCAAATTGTAATTCTCTGTGAGCGTTCAAGGTTAAATTATCAGGGCTTCCATCTTTACTGTGGATAAAAATAATTTCACCTCCAGGAGGTTCCACTCCCTCTTTTAAACTAACAATAAACTGTTGTTCAGCAGATGTCATATTACCCGTTAAAATGTTCTGACCAATAGGACCCCGTAAGGTGTTTTCCCAAAAGGTACGTCTATTTCTAATGCCTTTAATACTTGCTTTTACATGATCACGAAACTTAAATGAAAAATCTGCAAGCCGGCCATAGTTATTGGGTAATACTTTTTCAATCTGCTCTCGTAGCATTCTAATTAATATTGGCGCACTACCAGAGCTTGAAAGGGCAATGATCATTGGTGCACGATCAATAATAGCGGGTGTGATATAGCTACAGAATTCTGGTTGGTCAACAACATTGATTAACAGCTTTAGCCCACTAGCCTCATGGTAAACTGATTCATTTACCGCGGTATCATCTGTTGCAGCAATAACTAAATTTTTGTTAGTTAATAAACCTGGCTGATATTGATGGGCTAGCCAAGTCAGTTGATGCTTCGCTATTAAGGCAGTAACACTCGGACTAAGCTCTGCTGACATAATAGTAATTTTTTCAGTAGATTTTAACAGTAATTCGATTTTGCGAGCAGCAACATCACCACCACCAATAATCATAGCGTCAATATTTTTAGCATTCAGAAAAATAGGAAAATATTTCATTTTTTGTGATTCTTTAATAAATAAGTTGTGTGCTTAGCTATCTTACTATGAAGGGTAGGTAGAGTATACTTTGAGTAAGTTAGATGTGATCTACTGCAATAACGCTATATTTTGTCTATTCAAGAATGATAAACTTACAAGCATTAAATGATTACATCGACTTACAGAGATTTACCATGCCTTGGATACAACTTAGATTAAGTGCAGACGAAGACACGGCTGAAAAATACAGCGACTGGCTAATGGCTTGTGGTTCGCTAGCGGTAACTTTTATTGACGCAAAAGACACACCTATATATGAACCCTTACCGGGTGATGAGGTCATCTACTGGTCAAATACTGTCGTTATGGGTTTGTATGATGCCAGCCATGACATGGATAAAGTACTTCGCTACCTTAAGGGTATCCACCCTGATAAAGGCGATATGAGATATAAGCTAGAGCAACTTGAAGACAAAGATTGGGAAAGAGAGTGGATGGATAATTTTCATCCAATGCAATTTGGCCAACGTTTATGGATTTGTCCTAGCTGGCGAGATGTCCCAGATCCCGATGCGGTCAATGTAATGCTAGATCCAGGTTTGGCTTTTGGTACCGGTACTCATCCGACAACGGCACTGTGTTTAACTTGGCTTGATGGTTTAGACTTAGTGGGGAAAACTGTGGTCGATTTTGGTTGTGGTTCTGGAATTCTATCGCTTGCAGCACTAAAATTAGGCGCAAAAAAAGTTATCGGTATAGATATTGACCCTCAAGCATTGCAAGCAAGTTTAGCTAATGCTCAGAGGAATAACGTTGAAGACCGTCTCGAGTTATATTTACCTAAAGATCAACCCTATTTAACTGCCGATGTGGTCGTTGCAAATATACTGGCGGGACCTCTACGCGAACTCGCCCCAACCATTATCGAATTTGTTGGTATAAAAGGCCAGTTAGCTTTATCAGGTGTATTGGAAAATCAAGCACAAGAGCTACAAACACTTTATGGTCAGTGGTGTGACATGCAAACGGTTACTGTTCAAGATGAATGGGTTCGTCTCAATGGAACTCGAAAGTCATAAAAACTTTAAAATAACGGTATAAAGTAAGCAAAATTTATAAAAAATCGCACAAATTCTGTACACATTAATCGTTTGGAAAAAGTCAACATTAAAAACACGAAAAAAAGCAAATATTGTTCAATTTATATGCTTTGCAATTGCTATTAAAACACGTACACTAAGCGGCCTTTTTACAAACAGCTCAAAAAAACAGCACTGTGAATATAGGTCCATACCAACTTGTCAATAATGTAATTTTAGCGCCAATGGCAGGAATTACCGATCAACCCTTTAGACAGTTATGTTGTCGAATGGGTGCCGGCATGGCGGTGTCTGAAATGCTTTCAGCTAACCCTAAAGTATGGCATACCAATAAATCTAAACTTAGAATGTTGCATGGCGAAGAAGTAGGGATACGAGCAGTACAAATTGCTGGTTCGGATCCTGACGAAATGGCTTATGCTGCTCAAGTTAATGTCAGTAATGGTGCTCAGATCATTGATATCAATATGGGCTGTCCAGCAAAAAAGGTAAACAAAAAATTAGCGGGTTCCGCTTTGCTTAAAGTGCCCAAACAGGTAGAACAAATTGTAAAAGCTGTGGTGGACGCGGTGAGTATTCCAGTAACGTTAAAAATTCGTACCGGTTGGTGTGAAAATTCGCGTAATGGTATTGAAATTGCCAAGATTGCTGAAGCTAATGGTATTCAGTCTTTAGCTGTACATGGTCGAACTCGTTGCGACTTTTATAAAGGTGCCGCTGAATACGATACGATTAAAGCAATTAAACAAGCAGTTTCAATTCCTGTTGTTGCGAATGGGGATATAACCTCAGTTGAGAAAGCTGAACAAGTATTAAGCTATACCGGAGCCGATGCAATAATGATCGGTCGTGCTGCCCAAGGTCGTCCTTGGATTTTTCGAGAAATAAATCATTTTTTGAAAACAGGCACGCATTTATCAGCTCCAACCAAGGATGAAATAGGTTCAATTTTAATTGGCCATGTAAACGAATTACATACCTTTTATGGTGAATTTATGGGCGTAAGGATAGCCCGAAAGCATGTTTCTTGGTATATGCAGCAGCATGATCAAGAGAAAACGTTTCGATCTATATTTAATGGTTTATTATCTGCTGAAGATCAGCTTGAATCATTAAATTTGTATTTTGAACACTGATTTAATTTAATTTAATTTAAGAAAGAGTCTAACTTTTATGTTTGAACAAAATATTTCCTCTCAATTTGTCACTGGTGACTTGCAAGCACAAACTAAAGCATCACCATTACGCACTCAAGCCAAAATTGCGATTAGTAATTATTTATCGCAATTAAATGGCAATGATGTTGATGACATGTACGACCTTGTACTTTCTGAAATTGAATCTCCAATGCTTGAAGAGGTAATGAAGTATACTCGCGGTAACCAAACTCGTGCAGCTAATTTACTTGGCATTAACCGTGGTACTTTACGCAAAAAATTGAAAAAGTACGGTATGAACTAATACTAAGCAATAATTATTTGCTTTTGAAAGCACCTTCGGGTGCTTTTTGACATTTTAAAGGATTAAAATGTATTGGGTGTGAAATTTTTTATTCTAACACTCAACAGATAAACGCCAAGGATATATGTCATTGGTTAGACGCAACTTATTATATTTTAAGGTTACAAGATAGCAATGGATACTCCACGCCCAATCAAACGCGCACTTCTTAGTGTATCGGATAAAACTGGTATTGTAGATTTTGCCCGCAGTTTATCTCAAAAAGGTGTTGATATTTTATCAACTGGTGGCACAGCCAAATTATTAGCGGAAAATGGCATTAAAGTGACTGAGGTTTCTGAATACACCGGACATCCTGAAATTATGGACGGCCGTGTAAAGACGCTTCATCCTAAAGTACATGGCGGAATTTTAGCGCGTCGTGATATTGACGAAGCAGTAATGGCTGAAAATAATATCAGTGCGATTGATATTGTTGTTGTTAACTTGTACCCATTTGCTAACGCGGTAGCAGATGAAAACTGTTCATTAGAAAATGCGATAGAAAATATAGATATTGGTGGTCCAACGATGGTTCGTGCGGCAGCAAAAAATCATAAAGATGTGACTATCGTTGTTAACGCTGCTGATTATGCCCCTGTTTTAGCTGAAATGGATGCCAATAACGACTCATTAACTTACCAAACACGTTTTGATTTGGCGATTGCGGCATATGAGCATACCGCTGCTTATGACGGTATGATTGCCAATTACTTTGGTAAAATGTTACCTGCGCACGATAGTGCTAAAGGCACCGATGCCAGCAAATTCCCCCGTACCTTTAACAGCCAGTTTATTAAAAGTGAAGATTTACGTTACGGCGAAAATTCTCATCAAAAAGCGGCCTTTTATGTTGAAGCTAATCCTGAAGAAGCGTCAGTTTCAACAGCAACGCAATTGCAAGGCAAAGCTTTATCTTATAATAATATCGCCGATACCGATGCTGCTTTAGAGTGTGTTAAAGAGTTTGATGAACCCGCTTGTGTCATCGTTAAACATGCTAACCCTTGTGGTGTATCAATCGGTGATAACATTTTAGCGGCTTATGAAGGGGCTTATAGAACTGACCCAACCTCAGCTTTTGGCGGCATTATTGCTTTTAACCGTGAGTTAGATGCAGATACGGCTGAAGCAATAGTTTCTCGCCAATTTGTTGAAGTTATTATTGCGCCAAGCATCTCTGCTGCTGCCGCTCAAATTGTTTCGGCTAAGCCTAACCTTCGTTTATTAGAGTGTGGCCAGTGGGGCACTAAAACTTCAGGTTTAGACTTTAAACGTGTTAATGGTGGTTTATTGGTTCAAGACCGTGACCAAGGTAAAGTAACAAGTGATGACTTAACGGTTGTTACTAAGCGTCAACCTACTGCTGATGAATTACGTGATTTACAATTTTGTTGGAAAGTGGCGAAGTATGTAAAATCAAATGCCATTGTTTATGTTAAAAACAGTATGACAATCGGTGTTGGTGCAGGTCAAATGAGCCGTATATATTCAGCCAAAGTGGCCGGTATTAAAGCGGCTGATGAGAAACTAGAAGTTAAAGGTTCAGTGATGGCATCAGATGCCTTCTTCCCATTCCGTGACGGTTTAGATGCTGCTGCGGAAGCCGGTATCACTGCAGTCATTCAACCCGGTGGTTCAATGCGTGATAATGAAGTTATTGCTGCTGCGGATGAACATGGTATCGCCATGGTCTTTACGGGGATGCGTCATTTCCGTCATTAATGGTTAGTCTGTTAAGTTATCATTAATGGTAACTGCTCAAATAAAGTGTTGTTATCTCCGATGATTACACTTTATTTGAAATTTATTTCTGCTATAACTAGACTACTGACTTTATCGAGTAAACATATTTGGTTAAACAAGTTTAAGTGGTAAGTTCGGTAACATAACTCATTCAAATATAGTTAATGGAAATATAACCTATGTTAATAACAGTGAAAACAAAAAATAAATTAATTTCTTTATGTGGTGCATCAATTTTAAGCCTCAGCTTATTATCTGCAGGTATGGTCAATGCCACTGAGCCAACAAAGCTTGAATTAGCTATTACTGGCGATCACCGCAGCGATAAAAATAAAAACCGTGATAGCTATCGTCACCCATTAGATACGCTAGATTTCTTTGGTTTTGAATCAACGATGACTGTGGTCGAAATCACTCCTGGTGGTGGCTGGTATACTGAAATTTTAGCACCCGCATTAAAAGGGACAGGCAAACTTTATGGTGCCCATTACCCCGACACAGGTGAAGATAATTATTACAGTAACTCTCGAAAAAGTTTAGAAAAAAAACTTGCCAGTCATACCGTTTTTAATGAAGTTGAATTAACTAACTTTATTCCTAAAAAAGAGAGTGTGTTAGCACCAAAAAATAGTGTGGATTTAGTGCTCACCTTTCGTAATTTACATAATTGGGGTGAAGAAGGTATTGCTCAGGTTTTTAAAGACGCATTTACCGCATTAAAAGATGGAGGTGTTTTAGGAATTGTTGAACACCGCATGCCTGCTACTCAAAATTGGTCAATGAATAAGCGCAGTGGTTATGTACCAACAGCGATGGTAGTTACGCTCGCTAAAAATGCTGGTTTTGTTTTAGCGGCAACTAGTGAAATAAATGCTAATGCTAAAGATAATGCTAATCACCCTAAAGGTGTTTGGACATTACCACCTGTACTAAGACTAAGTGAAAAAGATAAAGAAAAATACCTCGCGATTGGCGAAAGTGATCGTATGACATTAAAACTTGTAAAACCAGCACTAAAATAATAAGTGCTGTTTCTCATATTGTAGGAAAGTAAAATGAAAGTATTGGTTATTGGTGGCGGTGGTCGTGAGCATGCTCTAGCATGGAAAGCCGCACAATCGGCAAAGGTATCTAAAGTATTTGTAGCGCCAGGTAATGCTGGTACCGGCAGAGAAGACAAATTAGAAAATGTAGCGATTAGTGCTACCGATATCCCTGCCTTATTGGCTTTTGTCAAAGAAAACCATGTTGAATTAACAATAGTGGGTCCTGAAGTACCGCTTGTTAATGGTGTTGTTGATAGTTTCAGAGCAGAAGGTTTAGCTATATTTGGTCCTACCAAGGGAGCAGCGCAATTAGAAGGCTCTAAAGCATTTTCAAAAGACTTTTTTGCTCGCCATAATATTCCAACAGCGGCTTATCAAAACTTTACTGACATTGGTGAAGCTAAAGAATATGTTCGCCAAAAAACTACGCCTATTGTTATAAAAGCTGATGGTTTAGCCGCCGGTAAAGGGGTAATTATTGCAGAGGATGAACAACAAGCATTCATCGCTATCGAGGACATGTTGGCAGGTAATAAATTTGGTGATGCTGGATCGCGTGTCGTTATAGAAGAGTTTCTTACCGGTGAAGAAGCTAGTTTTATTGTCATGATAGATGGTGAAAATATCTTACCGTTTGCCTCTTCACAAGATCATAAAGCGCGTGATAATGGCGATAAAGGGCCAAACACTGGTGGAATGGGGGCTTATTCTCCTGCACCGGTAGTTACTCAAGCTGTTAATGATTGGGCAATTACTCATGTTATTCGTCCAACAGTTGATGGGATGAAAGCTGAAGGTAATACCTATACAGGTTTTCTTTATGCAGGCCTAATGATAGCCGCTGATGGTACAGCCAAAGTACTTGAATATAATTGTCGTTTTGGTGACCCTGAAACCCAACCCATCATGATGAGACTACAATCTGACTTAGTTGAACTGTGTTTGATGGCCTGTAATGGCGAATTAGACAAAGTAACTATTGAGTTTGATCAACGTGCTGCTGTCGGCGTAGTATTAGCTGCCGGTGGATACCCCAACGACTATGCCAAAGGCTCAGTGATTTCTGGTTTAGAGACTAACACCCGCAGTGATGCTAAAGTATTTCATGCTGGTACGAGCACTTATGGTGCTGATGTTGTTACTGCTGGTGGTCGGGTATTATGTGCCACAGCATTAGGTCATACCGTAACAGAAGCCCAAAAATTAGCTTATCAACTTGTTGATGAAATTAGCTGGCAGGATATGTTTTATCGTACTGATATCGCTTACCGTGCCATTACTCGCGAGCATAAATAACCGTTAGGGTATTGAAGGACGAGACAACAGATATAAAAAAACCTCAAACATTATAATGTTTGAGGTTTTTTTTAACTAATTCTTGTTAAGAATGTTTATTAACCAAAGGATCTGACTCAATATTCACTTGTCTCAACACGAGTTGGCAATTATGATGAAGTTGGTATTAATCGAAAGTCTGATACTTTGCGGCATTAATAATTGACCATAAATGGAAGATGACGGCAATTACCGCGGGAAATATTAACCACCATAAGGCATAACCACCAAAAGTGATAATCGCAAAGAATAACGCGGCTAATAAACGCCCTTGCACCAACTGACCTAATCCGGGGAAGAATATATTACACAGTGCTGCAATAACATTACCGCCAGAGATTTGAGTTGCCATTTTTTTTCCTTTCTTATCAGAAGAGATCCGCTAATATAGCAATCATAAACTATTTAAATTTCTTAGAAAGACAATAATTGTTAGTAAATATGAACCTTAAAATTGATAAAGATAAATTGCCATCTTGGCCAACCATTATTGCATTCGTGCAATACTCTCTTCGACGAGTTAAAAAAGAGCAAATTCATGTTGTTGCTGGCTTTTTAGCCTACGTATCGTTAATGTCATTGGTACCTTTGGTGGTTGTGATGTTTTCGGTGATGACCGCCTTCCCAATTTTTTCAGATGTACGGCAAATTATTGAATCCTTTATTTACAGTAATTTTGTGCCAACAGCGGGTGACATTGTTCAACAGTATATCACTGGGTTTGTTAATAACGCCTCCAAAATGTCTGCGGTAGCGATATCTTTTCTCTTCATGCTGGCGTTATTACTTATCTCTGCGATAGATAAAAGTTTAAATAGAATTTGGCGAGTTAAAGACAAGCGCCGTTTAGTGACTGCATTCTCTATGTATTGGATGATATTGACCTTAGGGCCCGTGCTAGTCGGTAGTGGTATTGCGGTGAGCTCTTATCTTGTTTCCCTCGTCTCATTTGGTGAATATGACGTCATAGGTACGGTAAATATATTTGTCCGTCTTTTACCGCTATTGACCTCTATTGCCGCTTTTGTCTTGTTATATACGTTAGTGCCCAATAAGGTCGTTCCAATTAAATTTGCCTTGCTTGGTGCTGTATTGGCCGCTTTTTTGTTTGAATTTGCTAAAAAAGCGTTTGTTATTTATGTGACTGAATTACCTTCTTACCAAGCTATTTATGGGGCGCTAGCGATTATTCCCATTCTGTTTTTATGGATTTACCTCTCTTGGTTAATTGTGCTCGTTGGGGCCGTTTTTACTGTGAGTTTACAAGAGTTTGTTGAGAAAGTAGTGAATAAAACGGCTCAAGAAAGTTAAATAATATATCTGTCTAATGCTAACGGACGATTTTTCGTATAAGATTATTTGACTGTTTAGCTCAATGGGTTAAAAATATGTCTCGTACTCTTTTTCCTAAAATATCCTCTTATCACAAAGAATGGTTGGACGTTGGTGATGGTCATCAACTTTATATTGAACAGTCAGGTAATCCTAATGGTATTCCTGTTCTATACTTACATGGGGGTCCAGGTGGCGGTTGCAGTAAAAATCATCGACGATACTTTGACCCGAGTAGATATCAAATTATTCTTTTCGACCAGAGAGGTTGCGGCCGATCGCAACCCTCGCCCAGTATTGTCAATAATACCCTCGAACAATTACTCGCTGACATTGAATCTATTCGTCAACATCTATCTATTAGCCAATGGTTAATCACCGGAGGGTCTTGGGGCACAACTTTAGCCTTGGCGTATGGCATTAAATATGCGGATAAGGTTTCTGGCTTTATATTACGGGGCATTTTTCTTGGTAGCCAAGCGGAATATAATTGGTTGTATAAAAAGGAGGGAGTGGCGAAATTTTATCCTGAATATTATCGTCGATTTATTGGAAATTTAACAGAGAAAGAACAAGGTGACCCATTAAGGACTTATTATCAAAAATTAACGTCAGATAATGAAGTGGCAGTCATTTCGGCTAGTAAGTCTTGGTGTTTATGGGAGTTACAACTCTCAACATTAGAGCATCACAATATCGGTATGGCGCGAATAGATGATCCACATCAAGCACTGTGTATGGCAAAAATATCAAGTCATTTCTTCGTGAATCAATGCTTCCTCACAGAAAACTATATTTTGGATAATATTCAACAGATAGAGAAAATTCCAGCCATTATTATTCATGGCCGTTTTGATATGGTTTGCCAGTTATCAGTGGCTGATAAACTCGTACAACAATGGGAAAATGCCCAGTTACAAATATTACCCTGTGCAGGGCATAGTGGTTTTGAAAGCCAGACAATCGATGCGTTTTGTAAAGCGAGCGATGTAATGGCCCATTTTATTGAAGAAAAAAATTAAGGGTAAAGTAATTAAATGATAGCGTTACTGCAGCGAGTCACCGAAGCGAGTGTGACAGTAAATAATAAGGTGATAGGACAAATAGATAAAGGAATATTGGTTTTTTTAGCCATTGAACCCGATGATAATCGAGTCAAAGCTAAACGAATGGCTGAGCGAGTGGCGGGCTATCGAATTTTTGAAGATGAGCAAGGAAAAATGAATTTAAACGTCAAGCAAAGTGGGGGTGAAATTTTAGTGGTATCACAATTTACCTTAGCCGCTGAAACGAATAAAGGATTACGCCCTAGTTTTACTTCTGCAGCTAAACCAGAATTTAGTAAAAATCTTTATCAATTTTATTGCCAAGAATTAAGAATGCTTGGCTTTGAAGTTCCAACCGGTGAGTTTGGAGCTGATATGAAGGTGCGTTTGTTAAATGATGGCCCAGTCACTTTTACCTTAACCTCTTAACAGCGAATTTAGTGTCGCTATTAAATTTCTTTTAGATGCCGCCAAAAGGTTAACGCCCGATTATAAATTCTTTTATCTAAGTAAGAATGTTTATTGTTTCTGTTTGGAAAGTCAATTGGCCAGTGATCAGGTATGACATGGATAACAATGTTGAGATAGTTAGGTACATGAAAATAAACAATGCGATGATTGCTCTGGAGCTGCTTTAGTACTGTTAAACACAAATTAACCTCTTGATCATTAGCGTCAGGTAAATTGATCGACAAACAGGTATTATTAGAGATTGCCGACATAAAAATCTCTAACAATGTAAGCGTTTCTTTAAAATCAATTAATTGTTGCTGATAGACATCACAAATCAGCCAGTCGAGTGACTCAGTCGCTTGGCCACTTAATTTTTTATCAACTAACCAAGCTTCTGCTCTATTATGAATAACCGTTATTAATGAGTTTTCTGGATTAAAATATTGCTTAAAACATTTAATAACTAAAGAGTCACATTCAATACTGGTAAAGTTTATCTCATCAGATAAATGTGATAAAAATCTTGCCAAATTACCGCCACCTAAACCGAGCTCAATAATATTTTGTGGCTTGAAAAATAATAAAGGCAATAACATCATTGTTTGATGAGGCAAAGTCAGTAACCAAGGTTTTCTTTTATGCATAACACTTTGGATTACATCGCCAAAAGCGATCCAGCGAAAGTAGTTGTTTTCGTTAATTGATATTGCATCTGCGCTTTTATTACCGTAACTTTGGCTTAAATAAAGCAGTTTGCTATTGTCGATATGTTTTGCAAGTTGCATAGATTATTGGTTCACCATAAATAAAGTTAATGGATATACATATGAGGTGTAATAGCTAATGAAAGACATCATAACACCGATAACTGAACAAGATCTTGAACTCTATTATCAATTTCGTTGGCAACTGTTGCGTCAACCTTGGCTGCAACCCTTGGGTTCAGAAAAAGATGAGCTAGAGCAACAATCTATCCATCGAATGATTATGAATGAAGCGCAGCAAGTCATAGCGGTTGGTCGTTTACATCAGGTTGGTCAAAGGGAGGCACAAATTCGATATATGGCGGTTGACGAAAATCATCAAGGACAGGGGCTAGGAAAAAAAATCATACAGGCGTTAGAAGACGAAGCATGTAAACAAGGAGTGACTTGTATCACCTTAAATGCCAGAGAAAGTGCCGTTAGATTTTATGAAAATAGTGGCTACCAGGTTAAAGGTTTTTCGCATCTGCTTTATAATGAACTACGCCATATCACCATGACCAAAACGTTAGCTTTAATTAAATAACATACTGTTGCATTAGCAAAGTAATGATAAAATAATAAAATGGAATTTCTATGCTACATCAATAGGCGGGTGCTGTATTTTTTGGCTCCTTATATCACAAAAGTCTACTGGCGATATTTTTAGCTTATTCCTTATTTCCATAACGCATATAAAATAATAACATATTCAAGGGCTTATAAAGATATATGAACAAAAAACTCAATACTGTAGGTATTATTGGTTGTGGTTGGCTTGGTACGGCATTAGCTAAAAAGTTACTTGTTACTCACCATCAGGTTTTGGCAACAACAGAGCACGATGAGACGGCTGATCAATTAGTTATCCAGGGCATTAATGCGAAAAAATTGATCTTGCCAAACGTATTAGCCGTTGAGGAGTTTGCCCAAAACGCTATATTTTCAGCGACTCAATTAGTGATATGCTTACCTCCTAGATTAAAGCGGGGTCAATGTGATTACCCTGAAAAAATTAAGCAACTGGTTGCTGTTGCACAGATAACCGATGTTCAGCATATTATTTTAATCAGCAGTACTGCTGTTTACAATGGTTTATCAGGAAAAGTGAATGAGGAAGATGCATTAGACTTCACCGCTGACAAAGTTCAAGTCATACACGATGCGGAACAAGAGGTATTAAAATTTACTCGCCAAGCTAATATTATTCGGTTATCTGGTTTGATAGGGCCACAGCGTCATCCGGGCCGATTTTTATCAGCTAAAAAGGCTTTTGCTAACCCTTCTGGTGTGGTGAATTTAATTCATCAAACAGATGCCGTCGGTATTATTGAAGCACTATTGTTACAACACAGAGAACCTTCTTTAAATAACCTTATATTTAATGGCGTTAGTGCGACACATCCCACGAGAGAATTTTTTTACCAACAAGCTGCCAAGGCCCTTAATTTAACGCAACCAGAATTTATTAAAACGATTAAAGGTGAAGCAGAAGTGTTGTCAAAAGAAGTTACCGGAGACAAAGTATTGAAAGCGCTTAATTATCAATTTGTCTATAACGATCTACTTACGTGGTTAAAAACTTAAGTTAAATTCCTTTACCTTGTTAAAAAATATATTGTCCTGACCTATGCATTTACGTTTATCGAAAAAATCAAAAATACTTTTTTTAGTCATATGGCTACACATCACCTTGCTTGACTTGTTTTATATTAATCACAATGGTTTTGTTTTTTTATGGCAGGAAAATAGGGAATTTAAAACACTCTTCACCCATTTATTGATTGCTACATTGACGGTGATATTTTATCTGTTGGTTAATAAATGGTACCTCTGTGGTAAAAAATTCTATTTACCCACAGATGGTACCGATAAAAAATTATAATCCTACAGTTTTTAACCAGTTATTAAAGTCTAATAAATTCGCCGGTAAAATCACTTTTCTGTTTGCTTGATTTAGCCCTGCCATTTGTTGCAAATATTGCTCACTCAATTGCATTTCTAAGGCTTTTTGTCCACCGGGCTGGCCAATGGCATCAGCAATTTTTGATATTGAATCACCCGTTGCCTGCGCAATCGCCAGTATTTCAGAGGCCTTACCTTCTGCGGAGTTAATTTGTCGTTGTTTTTCGCCCTCTGAGATGTTGATCATTTCTGTCATCAACCCTTCAGAACGATTAATTCTACTGGCTTTATCTCCTAAGCTTTTAGCTAAAATAGCACGGCGTTCGCGTTCAGCATTTACTTGTAATTCCATCGCGTTCTTAACGGTTAAAGGGGGGGTAATATTTTTGATTTCATACCTATGAACCCTAATACCCCAGCTTTCACCTGCTTTATCTAAGACTTCAACCACTTTTGCACTAATAACATCTCGCTCTTCAAAGGTTCGATCTAAATCTAATGTACCTATCACCGATCGTGTGGTGGTTTGGGCTAACTGCATAGCAGCAAAACGATAATCGGTGATGCCATAACTCGCTTTAACCGAATCGACTATTTGAATGTAGATAACGCCATCAACTTCAACATTGACCTCGTCACGAGAAAAACACTCCTGTGGAGGCACATCAATGGTTTCTTCCTTTAAGTCTTGTACAAAGGCTACTCGGTCAATAAAAGGTAGCAACATATGAAAACCCGCTTCTAAAGTACAACGGTATTTCCCCAAACGTTCAACCACATAGGCTGACTTTGTTGGTACTAAACATATCGCTTGGATAAATTTAAAGGCGAGAAAAACAAAAATACTGGCCCAAACTACTAAGACAAATAAATCCATATAGCTAATGTGGTCAGTAATGAGGTTACTCGTGTTCATTGCTTCTTCCATAATTATTTACCGCCCTGAACAGTTTGGGTCACTTTATCCATACCCTCAAAGAAACCTTCTAATTTAGCTAACTCGGCAGGTAAAACAGAAACATCTGCAGTTTTAAGAATCCCACCAACTTGTTGAATAAATTGGCCTAACAGTCTGAGCTGAACCGCTTTTTCACTGCCAGGTTTAGAGGTTGCAGCCGCAATCATATTGATACCGTCAGCAGTCGCATCGGCCAGAATAGTAATTTCTTGTGCACGCCCTTGTGCTTCATTGATTTGTTTTTGTTTATCGCCTTCAGATAAGTTTATTGCCTCTTGGCGCTCCCCTTCAGATAAATTGATGGTTGCCTCTTTTTCAGCCTCAGCCAGAGTAATCTCAGCTCGTTTTCTTCGTTCAGCTTCCATTTGTTTTTCTAGTGTATGTATAACATTGGTTGAAGGGGTAATATTACGGACTTCATAACGCAGTACTTTAATACCCCAAGGGTCTGATGCTTTATCAATTTCGCGAACGATGGTTTCATTTAATGTATCGCGCTCTGAAAATGTTTGACCAAGTTTAAGTTTACCAATTTCTGAGCGCATAGTGGTTTGCGCTAAATTGACGCTTGCTCGACGATAATCTTCAATGCCGTAACTCGCCTTAGCCCCGTCCATGACTTTAATATAAACTAAACCATCCACATTAATTTGAACGTTGTCTCGAGAAATACAGCTTTGTGAGGGGATGTCCAATACTTGTTCTCGCACTTCATGGCGATAAGCAACACGATCAAAAAATGGGATTAAAAAGTGTAACCCCGGTGTCATTACTGCACGAAACTTCCCCAAACGCTCAATAACACAAACCTCGCGCATTGGTACTATTAGCACTAATTTCAGTACAACAAACAACAGTCCCAGGATAATAAAGGTAAAAACTGCTAACATAATGCCCCCTTGGCAATGAATATTTATAAGTGTATTTAACGATTAAGTCATGGCCGTTGACTGTTCACTTTTAGTTCAACAACCAATGATATATTTTCTTTACATACTATGATGGCATGACTACCGGCAATGATTTCCGAACCATCACCAAGCGCTGTCCATGTAGTGCCTTGAAACGCTACTCTTCCGGCATGGGTACCTGGGCCAATCTTTTCAGTCACTAAAACTTCTTTACCATAAATATCTAATTCTTCATTTACGTTGTCAATACGTTGGTCTGCACTAATGAATTTATCGGTAAATAAGTAGACTAAAAACAATAAACTTGAGGCGGTAATAAACCATACGGTTAAAGTAAATACCCAAGTATCTAACCAACCAAATTTAACCCCAAAAGCAACAATTAATGAAGCAATGCCCATGTTGATTAATATGCCACCGGGTACGAACATTTCGGCAACAATTAAAATAACGGCAAGAATAAGCCAAGTTTCAAATAGTAATATAAAGTCCATGGAATATTCCTTAAGTGGGGTAATTAACGGCAATAAAAACAGAAAATGTGTCACTCTATTACAAAAATAGAGTTTTTGACATAATATGTCAAGGTATAGCATGGATATTTTATAAGTAATAAAAGATTAGCTTTGTTTAATACTGAAATCAAAGGTTTTATAGCGGTTAAATCGAATGTTGACCGCAGAGGTCTCAGCCCTTTTTTACCTCTGCGGTAATCTTGGATTTAGTTTTTAATCAATTAAAAACTGGGTAAAATATTATTGGGTATTAGATAATTTAGATCACCTTCGCCAATAATGGCTGCTGCTTCAGCAATGTCAGGAGCAAAGTATCTGTCTTTATCATAAAAACTGACGACTTCACGCAAAATAGCTTTTGCTTGTTCGATTTTATCAGAACCTTTAAGTGGCGCTCTAAAATCCAAACCTTGAGCCGCAGCTAAATATTCAACCGCCAATACACCGGTTGTATTATCGGCCATATCCGCTAAACGGCGCCCAGCAAAAGCAGCCATTGAAACATGATCTTCTTGGTTAGCTGAGGTTGGTAAACTGTCTACTGAAGCCGGGTGAGCTAGCGATTTATTTTCAGAGGCAAGTGCTGCTGAGGTGACCTGTGCGATCATAAAACCAGAATTAACCCCGCCATTGTCAACTAAAAATGGTGGTAATTTACTTAAATTAGCATCAATTAGTAACGCCATACGACGTTCAGACAATGATCCTATTTCTGCTATGGCTAATGCCAGATTATCTGCCGCCATTGCCACGGGTTCAGCGTGAAAGTTACCGGCTGAAATAAAATCACCTTCATTGGCAAAAACTAATGGGTTATCAGTAACACCATTTGCTTCAACATGGAGGACTTCAGCTGCTTGACGAATTTGTGTTAGACAGGCGCCCATAACTTGTGGCTGACATCGTAGTGAATAAGGGTCTTGCACTTTTTCGCAGTCAAGATGAGAGCGACCAATTTCTGAATCCTCAGTTAATATCTCACGATAGGCAACTGCAGCATCAATTTGTCCCCGTTGGCCACGAACTAAATGGACACGTTCGTCAAAGGGTGCTCGACTTCCTAAGGCGGCTTCAACTGACATCGAGCCAATGGTAACGGCGGCGGCAAATAAGTCTTCAGCGTAGAATAAACCTTCTAGAGAAAAAGCGGTTGATGCTTGTGTCCCATTTAATAAAGCTAAGCCTTCTTTAGCCGCGAGTGAGATTGGCTTAAGACCTGCTATTTCTAAGCCTTCAGTAGCGGTTATTACCTCGTCTTGATAGGACATCTCACCTTCACCCAATAAAGGTAACACCATATGAGACAAGGGCGCTAAATCACCTGAGGCACCTACGGAGCCTTTTTTAGGTACACACGGATAAACTTGGGCATTAAGTAGCGTAATCAGCGCTTGAATCACTTTTAATCGAATACCTGAATATCCGCGAGACAAGGAGTTGATTTTTAACACCATCATCAATCGTACGGTTTCATCTTCCATGTATTCACCAAAACCGGCTGAATGAGAAAGTACAATCGAGCGTTGTAATAACTCTAACTCTTCAGTCTTAATACGAGTGTTTGCAAGTAAACCAAAGCCGGTATTGATGCCGTAAACAACTCTATTTTCCAAGATAACTTGTTGTACCGCTGCCGCACTTTTATTTATTTCTTCAAAAGCACTTTCATCCAAAGAGTAGGTAATGTCGTTATAACGCACTACGTCACGCAATTGCGCCAGGGTTAATTGCCCAGGGATAATGTTGAGTGTATTGATAGGGGATTTTGTCATTATCGTTATGCTCCTTTAGTAACGTTAATACCGTTAGCACCTTCGACCATAGGGAGGTCTAAGCCTTGGTCTTTTGCGCAGGTAATGGCAGTTTCATAACCAGCATCGGCATGGCGCATTACCCCCGTTGCTGGATCATTCCACAATACCCGGGCGATTCGCTCGTGTGCTTCCTCTGTGCCGTCAGCGACAATAACAATACCAGAATGTTGACTAAAGCCCATGCCTACGCCGCCACCGTGATGAATACTAACCCAAGTCGCGCCACCTGATGTCGATAATAATGCGTTAAGTAGCGGCCAATCAGAAACGGCATCTGAGCCATCCATCATACTTTCTGTTTCTCTATTAGGTGAAGCAACAGAGCCAGAGTCTAAATGATCACGCCCAATAACCACCGGGGCAGATAATTCACCATTTTTGACCATGGCATTAAAAGCTAATGCTAAACGGGCACGGTCTTTTAATCCCACCCAACAAATACGTGAGGGTAAACCTTGAAAGGCAATACGGTCTCTAGCCATATCCAACCAGTTATGAAGGTGAGCATCATCAGGAATCAACTCTTTTACTTTTGCGTCGGTTTTATAAATATCTTCTGGATCACCTGATAAGGCAACCCAACGGAATGGTCCAATGCCTTCACAAAATAATGGCCGAATATAAGCGGGTACAAAGCCAGGGAAATCAAACGCATTACTCACTCCTTCCTCTAATGCCATTTGACGAATATTATTACCATAATCGGTCGTTGCTGCGCCAGCGGCTTGTAAGTCGAGCATCGCTTGGACTTGAATAGCCATCGATTTTTTTGCTGCGCTGATCACCGCTGCCTCATCTTTGTTACGCATTTGTGCAGCATATTCCATGGTCCAACCTACAGGAAGGTAACCATTTAATGGATCATGTGCTGAGGTCTGATCAGTAACAACATCGGGTACAATACCGCGCTTGACTAACTCGGGAAAAATATCAGCCACATTTCCCAACAAGCCAACTGAAATGGCTTCACCTTTGGCTGTCGCTTCATTAATAAAGGCTAAGGCTTGATCTAAACTTTTGGCTTTAACATCAACATAGCGTGTTTGAATTCTAAAATCGATACGTGTTTCGTCGCATTCCACTACTAAAGCAGAAAAACCTGCCATAGTGGCAGCAAGTGGTTGAGCTCCACCCATACCACCTAAGCCACCAGTAAGTACCCACTTACCAGAAGCGTCACCGTTAAAGTGTTGTTTAGCCATAGAAACGAAGGTTTCGTAAGTGCCTTGAACTATGCCTTGCGAACCAATATAGATCCAAGAACCTGCAGTCATTTGGCCGTACATCATCAAGCCTTTTTTATCTAACTCGTTAAAATGCTCCCAGTTACCCCAATGAGGGACTAAGTTAGAGTTAGCAATCAATACCCGAGGTGCATTGCTATGAGTCTTGAAAACCCCAACCGGTTTACCCGACTGAACCATTAATGTTTCGTCATCTTCTAAACGGTCGAGTGTTTCAACAATTTTGTCATAACATGCCCAATTACGCGCAGCACGGCCAATACCGCCATAAACCACTAATGATTGCGGGTGCTCGGCAACCTCAGGATCTAGGTTGTTCATTAACATCCGCTTTGCTGCTTCTGTTAGCCAGCTTTTTGCGGTTATTTTGCTGCCGCGTGGCGCACGAATCACTCGACTGGTATCTAAACGATCGTTTTCAACGTTACTTTGTTTGGTATCGGTTTTCATCACACTTCCCCATGGAATGGTTTATTAATTGGTATTTACTAAAACTAAAAAACTAAATGACTACCTAGTCGGTACTTATTACCAGGTGATGTCAGTGTTGCTAAGCTAACAACACCTTGGCTTGACCAAGTGCGACGCTTCACTTGTAAACAAGGCATCGTTGAGTCAATGCTCAGTAACTGAGCAATCGCAATAGAAGCCAATACGGCCTCTACTTCATGAGTCGCTTCTGTTAATGGTGCTTCGCTTGATAAATATTCGTGTGGTGTGACCGTCGTGAAGTCTTGTTGTAAATAATTAGCGACTAATTGGCGGTTAACAAAGCGCTGCTCTAACTGAATGGCTTCATCATTTTCAAAGTGTAAAACTTCAGAATAGAAAACCATATCGCTAGTTTTTAAGTTTAATAAAATAGCCACTTCTTCACTGACGTTGACTTCTTTTAGTATTAGCTGCTTGGCGCTATGGCGATGTCCTCGCTCACTGATCTCGTCAGCGATATTCCTAATTTTTAATAACGATGACTGGGATTTAAAGGTAGCAACAAAGGTACCTGCACCTTGTGTTCGAACCAGCAAACCTTGTTCCGTCAGCTCTTGTAAGGCTCGTCTTGCGGTCATACGACTGACGCTAAATTCTACGGCTAATTCATTTTCCGACGGTACTTTGCTATGCTGCTGCCAGTTTCCTGACTCAATGTTGTCGCAAATGTGCTGTTTAATTACGGTGAACTTGGCTTTAATAACCGGCTTTGCTATTTTTGTCATGTTGTTATCTGATGAAATTTAACTTGCCCATACCATCGCATAGTTTCAATCAAACAGCAAGACTTGTATATACAAGTCTTGCTTGTTAAATATTGATCGGGTAAGGTGAGGTTTATTTAGCAGGTTATAATTTATCTGCCTTATTTATCTGTTTCGGCTAGCTAGCACTGGCCACCAAGGCATTGGCCTATTTTATTTGGAACAATTTATGGATACAGCGCAAACGAATCACTGGCAAACCCTATGGATTAATATTCACTTAGCGACAATGACGGACGGTGGTAAAAGCTACGGGGCAATTGAAGAGGGTGCATTAGCCGTAAGCGAGGGCAAAATTTCTTGGTTGGGTAAAGCGAAAAATTTGCCAGTATTTGACAAGCGCCGAGTACAAGTCATCGATGGTCAAGGGCAATGGCTAACGCCAGGGTTAATCGATTGTCATACGCACCTAGTCTATGGCGGTAATCGTGCCAATGAGTTTGAAATGCGCTTGCAAGGCAAAAGTTATCAAGAAATTTCTCAGGCGGGTGGCGGTATAGTATCGACCGTTAAAGCAACGCGTGCGGCAAGTGAAGCAGAATTACTTGCTAGTGCCTTGCCAAGATTAATGGCTTTGCATCAAGAAGGCGTTACTAGCTTAGAAGTTAAATCAGGCTATGGCTTAGATACGATAACAGAAATTAAAATGTTAAAAGTTGCTAGCGAGTTGGCTAAAAAGCTACCGGTTACTATCAAACGTACCTTTTTAGGTGCTCATGCCTTACCGATCGAATATACGGACCAAGCTGATGCTTATATTGATTTAGTCTGTGATGAAATGATACCAAAGATAGCGGTGGCACAACTAGCTGATGCAGTTGATGTGTTTTGTGAAGGCATTGGTTTTGATCTGAAGCAAACCGAGCGTATTTTTGCTGCAGCACAATCTAATGGTTTATCGATTAAGGTCCATGCGGAACAGTTGTCTAATTTAGGGGGAACTGAGCTGGCGGCGAAATATCAAGCGTTATCATCGGATCATCTTGAATTTTTATCAGTTGATGGTATCAAAGCAATGGCTAAAGCGGATATGACAGCAGTGCTGTTGCCGGGGGCTTTTTATTTTTTACGTGAAACTCAATTACCTCCTATCAATGCCTTACGACAAGCAGGGGTAGCTATAGCAATTGCTACTGATGTTAATCCCGGTTCATCGCCGATATGCTCATTACAATTAATGCTAAACATGGCGTGTACTTTATTTAAACTAACACCAGCAGAGGCTATTGCCGGTGTCACGTGTCATGGTGCTAAAGCCCTAGGATTAAGTGCAAGTAAAGGTCAGTTAAAAGTAGGTTTCGATGCAGACTTAGCTTGTTGGCGTATTAAACAACCGGCCGAACTTTGTTATCAGTTTGGTGTAAACCCGCTATCGTCATTATTTAAAGCCGGTCTTCAGGTGATATAGAGCGTTAATTCAGCACTAAGAAATATTATTTTTAGCCGCAGGCGCATCGGGTGGTACTGGCCATAGTTGAGGGTTTATTACCTTTTGCTCTGACAAACCACCTAAACCTTGTAACCCACCAGTATGGAGTAAAATAATACGATGGTCTTTGGCAAAGTAACCTTGTTCAATCAAATCGATTAATGCTAACAGCATTTTACCCGAATACACTGGGTCAAAGCATATGCCAGTCTCTTGAGTAAAAGCCAATATACGATCACTATCCTCAGAGCTAAATTTGGCATAGCCTCCTCGATGAAAGTCAGGCAATACAAGCCAATTGTCAAATTGTTGAGCGGCTTGGGGTAGTAGCGCTGAGACTTGGTCTGTTAAGTAATTATTCGCTGTTAAATTACCATTGTTTGTTCCCTGATTAGGAGTAAGGTCATCAAGGTTGTCTGAACTGGTTGTTTTTCCTTGTTTAAGTACCGCGATACCTAACAGCTGATGTTGATTGTTATCACCGGCAATTAGACCTGCCAATGTTCCGCCACTGCCTACAGGCGTTAATAACGTATCAAAAGAGCATTGCTGGTTAAGTTCTTCTATAACTTCACTCACTCCAGGAACGGCCAAAGAATTACTCCCACCCTCAGGTATAATCAAGTAATCAGGGTACTGCAGTTGAAGATCAGCTAAATAGTTTGGCTCCGCTCTACGGCGATAAGTGATGCGATCAACATAGATTAATGTCATCTGCCAATGCTCTGCCCAGCGTAAAGTGAAATTATTGGCGTAATGGCTTTGTCCTCGAATAATCCCAATACAGGGAAGCTTATCTTGATAACAAGCAAAGGCAAGCGCATGTATATGGTTTGAATAGGCGCCACCAAAACTAATGATGCCTTTTTTCCCTTGCGCTTTTACCTCTTCTATATTGTATTTTAATTTACGCCATTTATTACCCGAGATTATCGGGTGAATTAAATCATCACGTTTAATCATTACTTTAACTTGGTACTGGTCAAATAATGGATGATTAATTGTTTGTAAAGGGGAGGGTAAGTACATAATGTAATATTAGCTTAATAAATTTAATTTTAAAATAAGGCTTGCGCATATATCTGAGCAATGGATAATGTATAAAATAAGCGGTTTTTATAATCTTAACTTTACATCCAAAAACCTAAGTGTTTTTGCATAAAAAACAACGTTTAAACAATTCTAAACGATTTTTGAAAATTAACGAAAGATATTAATACAATGTCCTTAATTACTAGGCTATCAAAATTTTTTTCCAAGCCAGAGTCAAAACGGCAGCTAGGGGTCTCTATTGGACCGTCATCTCTAACGCTTTGTTACTTAGATGAAAACAATGAAACTAGTTATCAAGAGGCTGCCCTTGATGCTAATCAAAACTTGGGAGATAACGCCGCTATTAAGAATGTCACTGACGGTTTGACAGCGTTATTAACAAAAAATAGTATTTCAGGTAACTGCCACGTTGTGTTATCACCTGCTTATTATAAAATAGTCCAAGTCGAAAAACCTAATGTACCGGTCGATGAAATGATTGGCGCCTTAAAATGGCAAGTGAATGATTTAGTCACTATTGCGATTGATGACCTGATCATCGATTATTTTGACGCACCTGTCTTCTCTGCAACAAACCCAAAAGTTAATGTTATTTGTGCCTCAAAAAGTTTTTTAACTCTCTTAATGGCCTCAATTAACCAAGATGGTATTAAATTATCGACAATTAGCACTGAAGAATTTGCCTTTATCAGTTTAGTACCCAAACAAGAAAGTCCTATTTTACTGGTTTGCCAGCAACTCAATGCAGAAGCTGTTTTATTGATTGTAAAAAAAGGTCAATTGTATTTCTATCGACGTTTGCGCGGATTTACCCAACTTTCCCAACAAAGTGAACAAGAACTAGCGATGGGCGCTACCGAAAGTCTGAGCTTAGAGATTCAACGTTCGCTAGACCATTTTGAACGTCAACTAAAACAATCACCGATAAAATTGATACAAGTCATTGTTCCTTCGGCTCATGAACAGTACTTAGTCGACAAATTAGCAGAAAATACCGATATTCCAGTGCAATTATTGGCATTGCCAGAGCAAAACCAAGGACAGCGAAAACACGCGGTAGCAATAGGCGCAGGTTTGTTAGAGGCCCTGGAGCAATCGAATGAATAATAAATATAGTATTAATTTATTACAAGCTGAATTATTGCCTAAACAAGTATTGTTAACACTTAAACGAGTCGTGATCAGTTGGCTTGTATTGAGTTCACTGATGTTAGTTATGGCCTTTTTTAGTCAATATCAAGCTAATAATGTTGCAGAACAGCTAAAAGCGTTGAATAAAGTCAAAGTAAAGCAAAACAAAGTTTTAGCTGATTTAGAAAAAAATATTCAACAAAATAAAACCGATGTAAAGCTAACCCGTGAGTTGAAAACATTAAAGTTTGTGATGTCAAATAAGCAGGCGTTGTACCAAGAACTGACTAATCGTGATACCACTTATGTTGGCGGTTTTGCTAAGGCAATGACAGACTTATCAGAAATGCATAGTAAAAATATTAGTTTACAAAAGGTCTTCATCGATAGTGAAAATTTAACTTTTTCGGGTCTAGCAAGCACACCTGGAGCCGTGCCCGCTTGGTTAGCGTCATTCGATTCTTCGTCTATCCTATCAGGTAAGGTCTTTAGTAATTTTAGCCTGAATAACGTGAAAAATAACGGCAATGATGTTATTAAATTTGTTGTTAGTACTACCAACGAGGGTACTACCAAAGACGGGATGAGCGTCTATTGAAAATACAATGGGATAAATACTCGGAACAATACTTAACGTTAAGTCTCCGCGACCAATGGGTCTTATTCATTACGGGTATGGTTGTTTTGGGCATGACGATCTTTACTTTTTTTGTTGAAGAAAATTTAGCAGCTAAAGTAAAGAAGAACAAACAGCGTATTCAACTAACGTCTGCAAACAGCGTCATGGCAAAAAAAATAATCAAGTTAGACAATACGTTAGTAATAGACCCTAACATTGCCATTAATAAGAAAATTAGCACACATAAGAAAAAGTTACTTGAGGTTGATGAGCGGTTACTAAAACTCACCTCTGACTTAATTACTCCCATTGAAATGCGTCATGCACTACTTGGATTATTAAAATTAGAAAAAAGTGTCAAGCTTATCTCTTTTCAAGCGATGCCTGTGCAGGTGATATGGTTAGATAATAGTGTCAAAAATAAGCCATCCGATGCAAAAGCTTCAAGCTCAGATACGCCTGTGTCTTTAGGCCTGTATCGTCATAGTATTCAATTGAAATTGGAAGGGCAATATTTTGATTTACGGGATTATTTATCACAGATAGAAAACTTATCATCGACATTTTTTTGGCAAAGATTTGATTACCAATTAAGAGAATATCCTGTGGGTCAATTAAGCATAGAAATTTATAGCTTAAGTACGACATCTGACTTTGTTGGCGTCTAGCATATTAATATTTGGTTCACAGATATAAAAATCAGTAGTATAAACGGTATTTTTAAAGGGTGTTAAATAATGATAAAGGTAGTTAAAAATCAGCAAGTCATTATTCATTGTATTTTACTGCTCTTCGTCGTTATGCCAAGTTATGGAGTAACAACCAAGCTTAATGGGTTAGACCCAACCAGTCCACTAGGTAGCATGATGGAGTCCGAAGTTACAATAAAAACAGGTGCAGAGGGGTCCTCGAGTCTCAGTACCTCTGGTGCAGAGTATTCTGAGCAAAAAAGAATGATTGGTAATATGGTCTTAGAAGGTGTGTTTCATAGTCGTCATGGTCAGCATAAAGACACTGTTATTATCAATGGCCAAACACTAAGAATTAATGAGTATATTGGTAAGTATCGTTTAGAGGTAATAAATGATACTAGTGTGATTTTGGGCTCATCAGGGCAGCGATTCAAATTATCAATGTTTTCATCAGTAGTAATAAAATAATTTAAAAATCGAACAGATGTTCATCTATGAGCTTGGTTGATATATAGTATCCAAAGCATAGATATAATAAAATGGCAATACGTGGTAAATATCAAATGAAAAAAATAAATAATAGCGGCCTATTTAGTTTTTGCTTATTAGTCCTAATGGGTTGTCAGTCAACACCAATATCACCCGATATGATGAAAAAGTCATTGGATCAAGCGCTACTTGAAACCAAACAACTAAATGCACCCAAAGCGTTACTTTCTGTACCTGCGGATCTCCAGCAAGAATTAATGCAGCAAAGCTTTGATCAGGCTCAGGATGGCTTATTGTCTGAAAAACGTTTAGAGATTGCCGCCAATAATGTTCCGGCTCAAAGTTTTTTTTCGGCTATTGTTAACGACTCACCCTACAGTATTGCTGTGCATCCAGATGTCAGTGGGATGATTACACTCAATTTAAAGGACGTAACCATAGACGAAGCACTTGATGTTATCGAAGAACTTTATGGTTATCGAATTAATCGTCAAAACAATGTGATACAGGTTTATTCTGCCGGTATGCGTACAGAAACTATTCCACTTAATTACCTCGTTATCGAACGTCAAGGCACATCTACTACCAGTGTCAGTGCTGGTGGTATATCAGGTAATAAAGGTTCGGGCGGTAATTCTCGCGGTAATTCGGGCGGTAATTCGGGCGGTAATTCGGGCGGTAACAGTGGTGTCAATATCAGCACATCAAGTGAGTCAGATTTTTGGAAAGAGTTAGAAGAGACATTAACGGGGCTTATTGGCACAGCAGATGGCCGACGGGTAATTGTTTCCCCGCAAGCCGGTTTAGTGACGGTACGTGCATTACCTCAAGAAATCAAAACAGTGCGAAAGTTTATCGATGATACGCAAACTCACCTCAGGCGTCAGGTGATCATTGAAGCAAAAATAATGGAAGTGACCCTCAATGATGATTATCAGCAAGGAGTAAAATGGGATAAGGTATTGGGAGGAACCAATCTTTCTTTATCTATGGGGGGCAATATCACAAACAACGCCATATCAACCTTAGTTGGAGGGACCACTGCTTTTGGTTTTCAAAATAACGACTTTAGTGGTGTCATTGAATTACTTGAAACACAGGGTAATGTGCAAGTACTTTCTAGCCCTAGAATTACCGTAACAAATAACCAAAAGGCGGTTATTAAAGTTGGAGAAGATGAATACTTTGTGACTGATATTTCAACCACTTCGACTGCTTCAGCGAATAATACAACGGTCACGCCTGATATTTCACTAACGCCATTTTTCTCTGGTATCGCGTTAGATGTTACCCCGCAAATTGATCCCTCAGGTTCAGTTATTCTTCATGTTCATCCATCAGTAACGCTAACCGGTGAACAAAATAAAGTCATTTCACTCGGCGGTGAAGAATTTGTATTACCTCTAGCGCAGAGTAGTGTGCGAGAGTCTGACACCATCATTAAAGCCCAATCAGGTGAAATTGTTGTGATTGGCGGGCTCATTGAAACACGCAATGTTGATGTTAGCTCACAAACGCCGTTACTTGGTAATATTCCATTTTTAGGTGAATTGTTTAAAACTAAAAGCCAACAAAAGCGTAAAACAGAGTTAATCATCATGTTAAAGCCCATTGTTGTTGGCGAAGAAACTTGGAATAATCAGTTGCAAGACGCTCGATTACTTCTTAAGGAATGGTTCCCAGGGGATGATACTTTTGAGAAAAAGTAAAGTGACAACACCGCCCATATTGTCCAAAACTAGTTATTAGTTTACCCAATAACCGTAGGTTTTAATTATATGTATTTGTCTCATTTTGGCTTAAGAGAGTTGCCTTTTACCTTAACACCGAATACCCAATTCTATTTAGGGTTAGATTCACATAATGAGGCGTTGGCTGTTTTGCTTACCGCCTTAAACACGGGTGAAGGCTTTATAAAAATTGTTGGTGAGGTTGGAACGGGTAAGACGCTATTATGTCGTAAGTTATTAAATGAGGTACCAGAACATTTTGTCGCGGCCTATATTCCTAATCCTGATTTAAAACCAGATGAATTACGCAGAGCGGTAGCGGTAGAATTAGGTGTAAAAGAAGTCAAGCGTATGTCTACATTAACCCAACGTATACAAGAGCGTTTGCTGGCCTTGCATGGTCAAGGTCATTCAGTGGTGCTGATATTGGATGAAGCGCAAGCGTTACCTGTTGAAAGTTTAGAAGTATTAAGACTTTTTACTAATTTAGAAACAGAAACCAGAAAATTGTTACAAGTGGTTTTATTTGCTCAACCAGAGCTTGATGAAGTACTCAGTGAACAAAAATTTCGCCAATTAAGGCAACGCATTACTTTTTCAAATCAATTAAAGTCATTAACAGCTTACGAAACCCACTACTATATTCATCACAGATTAAAAGTGGCAGGGTATAAAGGACCTGCTTTATTTTCAACAGCGGTCACTAAAAAACTAGCGATAGCAAGTAAAGGTGTTCCTCGTTTGGTCAATGTGTTGTGTCATAAAATACTGATGCTTGCCTATGGTCAGGGGCATTATAAAATAACGCCGAGTCATTTGAAATTAGCCATTATGGATACCGAAGACACAAAAATAATTTGGCCTTATAAATCAAAACTTATGGTGATAGGTATTACGGCGCTGAGCTTATTACTGTTGGTGAGTATTATCATTTTAGGTGTAGATTACTTATCAGTAGGTAATTTTAGTGGAGTAATCGATTGAGCGTTATCAATCAAATGTTAAGAGACTTAGAGCAGCGTCAAGGTAACCAGCGTCTCGATAATGTCGCCACTTCACCTCCGGTAATGGTAAATAAATCATCGTCTAAAAATATATTAATTATTATTGTCAGCGTTGTGATTACTTTATTTGCGACCTATATGGTTTATTTACAGGTTGAAAATCAACGCTTAATGAGCCATTCAGAAAAAGAACTGAAGGTTACTCGCTCATTCACCTCAACAGTAAATTCAGATCAGATAGCGATTGTAAAGGTTAAACCTGAACAGTCAGGCACTATTGAGGCCAAGCGATTAACTCAAAAAATGCCTAAACCGAGTAATAACCAAGATAAGTCAGTCATAACAACCTTATTCAGTGAAACACCGGTGGAGAGTTTTTCTGGAGAGAATGCGACTAACGTTGTTGCTAACCCTATTGCCACTTCTGCCATTTCTGTTGTTTCGAGTATACCTGTCCCCAATACGGCTATCGCGATTACTCCTGTTGTCGATAGCCTGACCGTAGAAAAGTCATCACAGATAAGTCCACCGGTAGTGGGTCTTGAAGATTTAATGGCTAAAGAGGGGACCATTACAAAGCCCAAGGTCACAATAGCCCCAGTGTCAACTATGGAAATTAAGCGTAAGCAACTCACACCTAAAGCGTTAGCTAAACAAAAGATGAGTCAAGCTAAAGTGGCCGTTGACAATAATGATATCAGTAAGGCAGAGCAATTATTTGAAGATGTGTTACTGATATTGCCTAGCGAAAAAGGGGCACGAAAACAATTGGCGGCACTGTGGTTTGGCCGAAAGTCTTATCAAGCGGCGTTGAATTTATTGTCTCAAGGTATTGCCCTTGATGTCAAAGACAATGAACTTCGCCTTTTAAAAGCACAAATACACATTAAGCGGCAGCAAGGTTTTGCGGCATTTCAAGTATTACAATCCCATCCGGCACTTGACACGATTAGTGACATTAACTATCACTCTATTTTAGCTAATCAAGCGCAAGGAAGTAAACAATATCGATCTGCTATAAGCGCTTATTTAAGGTTAATAAGGTTGCAACAGCATGTTGGCCGTTGGTGGTTAGGACTGGGAATTGCTTACGACAGCAACAGCCAGTTTAGCTTAGCTAAAAAAACTTATGGCACCGCATTAAATAAACATGATTTATCGAGTAGCGCAAGGCAGTTTGTCAGTCAGCGCCTACAAGAATTGAGAAAGTAATAATGGCGATAACAAAATTAAAAATGCGCCTTGGTGATTTATTGGTTCGTGAGCACGTTATCACTGCCCAGCAATTAATCGAGGCACTTAACGTTCAAAGAGATACTGGTCGCAAACTCGGTGATACATTAATGGACTTAGGCCATATCCAAGAAAAGCCACTCTTAACGTTTTTAGCTCAACAACTTGATATACCATTTTTAGATATTAGCCAAAAACGTATTCCGTCAGAGATTGCCAATTTGTTACCAGAGGTTCATGCCCGTCGTTTGCGTGCGTTAGTAATTGAGGATAACGACGATACGGTATTAATTGGTATGAGTGATCCTGCTAACTTAAATGGCTTAGAGCAACTTGAAACTATGCTGTCACCAAAAGAAATCAAACTTGCTGTAGTGATGGAATCGCAGTTATATGATGCTTTTGATGCTTTATACCGTCGTACCGCTGATATTGAGTCTTTTGCTAATCAATTACATCAAGAATACGAAGAGGACACCAGCTATGAACTCAGTAGCAATATTTCGGGCACAGGCGGTGATGCCACGGTGGCTAAATTATTGCAATCGATATTTGAAGACGCCATACAAATGCGGGCATCAGATATTCATATAGAACCGGACGAGAAAATATTACGTATTCGACAGCGTGTTGATGGCTTTTTACAGGAAAGTATTTTAAAAGAAAATACCATAGCTGCTGCCATTACATTACGCTTGAAGTTAATGGCAGGCCTCGACATTTCTGAGAAACGTTTACCTCAAGACGGTCGTTTTCACTTAGATATTAAAGGCCATAATATTGATGTGCGAATGTCTACTATGCCTCTACAATATGGTGAGTCAGTTGTTATGCGTTTGCTAGATCAATCCGCTGGGTTACTGTCGTTGGACGAAACGGGTATGCCAGTCGATTTAGTGAGACGCATGCGACATCAAATTTCCCGACCCAATGGTATGCTGTTGGTTACAGGACCGACGGGCAGCGGCAAAACGACTACCCTTTATGCCGCGTTGAGTGAGTTAAATACGGCCAGTAACAAAGTGATTACCGTTGAAGACCCTGTCGAGTATCGCTTACCCCGTATTAACCAAGTACAAATTAATCATAAAATTGACTTAACCTTTTCTACTGTATTGCGCACGGCACTGCGACAAGACCCCGATATATTGATGGTTGGCGAAATGCGTGATGGTGAAACCGCATCAATAGGATTACGAGGCGCGTTAACCGGTCACTTAGTGTTATCAACATTGCATACCAATGATGCCATTACCTCTGCCTTACGTTTGTTAGATATGGGCGCCGAAGGCTTCCTAGTGGGTAGTGCTTTAAAAGCGGTACTCGCTCAGCGCTTAGTACGCAGGATATGCGTTAATTGTATTACCGATGCTTCGCCGACTGATGAAGAGAAATTGTGGTTGTCCCGTCTAATGGATCGCTCTGTTGAACAGGATCACTTTAAGCAAGGACAAGGCTGCCAATCTTGTGGATATACCGGTTACCGGGGTCGAATCGGTGTGTTTGAGTTGCTAGAAATGAATGAACCAATGATGGCGGCATTAAAACGAGGCGATAACGAAGCTTTTATCAAGCATGCAAGAGCCCATCCTGGCTATAAACCTTTATCGCATGCTGCTTTTGATTATGCGACGACAGGCGTTACCACTATTAAAGAGGTACTTCGTTTGGCCGATACTATTGATATGTCGCCGAGCTAAGAAGGAGAGTTAATCACTATGGCGACATTTAAATACCAAGGGAGAAATAACAGGGGTGGCCAAGTTAAAGGCTTACTTGAAAGTCCTAACGCCAATACTGCTGCCGCGCAGCTAGCCGAACAACAGATTATTATTACTAAGCTCGAGGAAACAAAGGATGCTAATAAAGCAACAATTGTTTCGAGTATGGGAGATATGCTCGACTTAATCGGTCTTGATGCGATTCAAATCGCTGAGCTAATTAATTTTTGTCGGCAAATGAATGCGTTAATGCGTTCAGGCGTACCAATATTACAAGCGATCAAGGGCTTGTCGGTGACTAGTTCGGGTATAAAACTCAAACAAGCACTCGTTAGGGTTGCCGACCTCCTTGAAGGCGGTTATCCACTTTCAGCGGCGTTTAGTAAAGACCCAAAGGTTTTTAACTCACTGTTTATCTCTATTATTCATGTCGGTGAAAATACCGGTGAGTTAGACAACGCGTTTCTCAAACTATCGGTTTACTTTGAGCGGGAAGAGCAAACGTCGAAACGAATAAAAACAGCCATGCGATATCCTACTTTCGTCTTTATTGTCCTATTAATGTCGATTGTCGCCATCAATGTTTTTGTTATCCCTACCTTTACTAGTGTATTTGCCAAATTAGGTGCTGACTTACCCGCGACGACTAAATTTCTCATTCAAAGTTCTAAGATGTTTATTGAGTATGGGCTGCATGGTTTGGTGGTTAGTTTGGCTTTCATCGTTGTTGTCCGTAGTTACCTTCAAACCAAGGTGGGTGCTTATATTTGGGCCAGAGGCCTGTTAAGAATACCTATTCTGGGTAGTATTTTTGAGCGAACAATACTCGCACGGTTTACTTATAGTTTGTCTACGGTGCTTAAATCGGGTGTACCAATGACAACAGCGCTTAGTTTAGTGGCGGAAGCTGTTGATAATGCCTATATGCGAAGGAAAATATTGGCCATGAGAGTTGATGTTGAGTCTGGTATCACGCTATATAAAGCGGCGGCGAACGCTAAGTTGTTTACCCCTTTAGTATTGCAAATGATTGCCGTCGGAGATGAGTCCGGCCGGGTAGCGGAACTTCTTGAAGATGTGGGTGATTATTATGAACGTGAAGTCGATTATGACTTAGGGGCACTAACAGCCAAAATAGAGCCAGTGCTAATTGTGGTTGTTGCCGGCATGGTGCTGGTTATGGGCTTGGGTATATTTGAGCCGATGTGGAACATGAACGACGCATTGAATAAAAACTAATTATGATCTGTCTCGTTAACCCTGTTGTTAACTTACTTAGGCATTAGGCAGCGGGTGAGTTTGCATTAGCGAGCTTAAAAATAGTTAACGCGATTAAATTATTAAGCTAAATAACGCTTGATGGGATCTTTAAGTAGGCAAATTTTACCTAAAGTGTCGACTTATAGATTAGATATCTAATATCAGTTATACGCTAAAGGGCCACCGCAAAGGGTATACAGAATAAAATATAAAATATATGTAAATAAAATGTAAAAATGTATTGCACTTGTATATATAGTATACTATATTCACTCCATCGCATTTATATACATTTATAAATGCCTTGTATAGAAAGTACATTATAACTTTCATCCCGGCACTAATGCCAAACGATAAAAACAAGGTAAACGAAAATGAAATTATTTAACAAAGCAAAAGGTTTTACACTAATTGAATTAGCGGTAGTTATGGTTGTTACCGGAACTTTAGCCGCTGTAGCAGCGCCTAAGTTAACATCTGTAGCTGACGGCGCTCGTGGTAGTACGCTTAAAGGTCTAGCAGCTGCTATGGAAACGACTAACAAAACTATGCACAGTAAGTCAATGCAGGACCGTACTGATGCACTTGCAGCTTCATCAATTACTGTAGGCTTCGATGAATTAGACACTGTTTTTGGCTATCTTAAAGCTACTGAGATTAACATGTCAGCATTAGCTGATCTGGGTGGGTATGACATGACAGAAGCGACTGCAGATGCAGCTTCAACATATGTCGAAATGTCTGACGATAGTGAATATGATGTGGAAGCATCTGGTGACACAATATTCATTACCTATGCAAACCAAGAGTCAAAAGACGCAACTGGCCTTTGTTATGTATCATATACATCAGCAGCTGACCAAGATACTGGACCTTACGTTGAAGTTGCTGTTAGCGGTTGTTAATACCGATGCTTGTTAATACCTAGGTATAAATAAGATAATCCATAATGAGTCGTCACTGATCATTATGGTTTTTTTATTTTAAGTACGCCGTAATGAGCTTTAAGTGATCATTACGGATTTTTTAGTTAGAGTAGTCAATTATGACAATGAACAGTCTATTTGAATTACACCTCAAAAGAAAGAAGGGTTTTACCTTAATAGAACTGTGTATAGTCATGGTTATTATTAGTATTTTTATCTCTATGTTTGACACTCGCTATATTAGCGATGAAGGATTTCAAGCGTCCGCTGTCCGTGCTGAAACTATTTCGACGTTACGTGCTATTCAGCAACTTGCCATGCAGGATACTCAAACTATTTATTGTGTCTTAATCACCCAAAAAATACTGGGTCAGCCCGATAACTGCAACGTAGAAAGTCCATTAACTAACGCGGAAGGTCTATTAACCTTTAATGATAATTGGACAGGTGATAGTGATACCTCAGTTATTATTACGGGTAATAGTGCCAGTTATACGCAAAGCCAATTTTTTATGTTTGACTTTTTAGGACGTCCAGTCTGTGAGCTCTCTCCTTGTCCAATAGATATTATTATTGAAGGCTCTCCACGACTCACCATACGTATTGAAGCCGAGGGCTATATTCATGCGGTCATCTTATAATCCTTCAATGATACTGACTAATGCGGCGCAGAAACAACAAGGTTTTACCTTAATTGAAATGGTCATTGGTATTGTCACCTTGGCCTTGGTTTTACCTATGGTCGCGACTTTACTTTTTCCTGTTATGGAGCAAAGTTTCAAAAATATTCATACAATTCGTGCTGCTGAATTAGGTCAGTCAATAATGAATGAAATTGTTGATAAAGCCTTTGATGAAAATTCAGATATGGCAGGTGGTAAAATTCGCTGTGGAGAACAAATTCTTGGGGTAGAGTCAATAAGCTGTTCTGCTATTTTAGGCAGGGATGGTAATGAAGTATTCGAAAACTTTGATGTGGTTAGTGATGATCCGGTCCAAGCAACTGATAAAATTGATTATGCTTTCGATAACTTCGATGATGTTGATGATTATCATGGGGTAAATAAAAACACAACCCGTGAACTTTATATCGGATTTAATGTTGAGGTTAGTGTTTGTAATGACAGTAATTATGATGGTGTGTGTTCTGGAGATACTGCTATCGATAATATTCATACCGCTAAGCTTATTTCAATCGCCATAACTGACCCTTCAGGATCTACGATTAATTTCGCGACGTATCGGACAAATTACTAATGAGAAGGACTCTTGGTTTGGTCATCACTAATAATAAGAGGCGCTAATGGCTAAAAGAGCAAGAGTCAGTAAAGGATTTACTCTAATAGAACTGTGTATGGTTATGGTGCTCTTAGGTATGACTGCGATGGGCGCCGGCGGTATTATTAAAGCCTCAAGCCAAATTTTTATAGATGTCAGCGAGCGTGAAGCGCTTACTTCCAATGTACGTTTTTCTGTTGAGCGCTTAAACAGAGAAATTCGTACGGCCTTGCCTAATAGTGTCAGAGTCTTTTCAGACGAGACCGTCAAATGTCTTGAATATATCCCGACACTTGTCATCGGTATTAGCCTAGAGGTTCCTGCTGTACCAGAAGCCAATGACCCTGAAGGTGTTGACACAACAATCACAGTGGTTAGGTTTGATGATAGCCTATTAAGTGGTGTGGTTCATGTGGTGGTTAATCCACTGGTAGTTGATCAGGTTTATGACACGATTGAAAAAAGTACCATAAGGTATGCTTTAGATTCTGAGGGAAGAAGATCCATCGGTAAAATTATTAATAATTTATGGACAATTGAGTTAGAAGAGTCAGTTTATTTCACTGAAAATTCCCCCACTAAACGTATCTTCTTTGTCAACGAACCTGTTGCCTACTGCGCTAGTGAAGGTCTATTAACTCGATATACTGACTATGGCTTTAATGGCATAGAATTAGATGAAAATAGCAAAGCATTAACCGGTAAATTAGACAACAATGATGAGCCATTAACAGGTATTGGTGTGCTAATGGCTGAGGGCATTGATTTGGCGGGCACCTCATTTACGGTTAAAAAAGCAAGTTCCTTTAGTAATACCTTGGTTGATATCACCCTGCAATTTTCGAAAAACACTGAGTATCTTACCTTTCATAACCAAGCACAGGTGCTAAATGTTCCCTAAAAAAACAGGTAGTAAACGCCAAAAAGGTAGCAGCATATTGATCGCTTTATTCATTATCGTTGTTGTAATGCTTTTAGGGACCACGTTGGGTAATATGATGCAAAGTAGCGTTAACACAATTGCGAGTCAAGTTAACGGTACTCGTGCACTTAGTGTTGCTAATATTGGCGCTGAAAGGCGCTTGAATGAGCTTTTCCCTATAACCTTTAATTTAATTGCTTCGCGTTGTGATGATACCCTGACATACGACAACATTGGCGGCGGTAATGTTAAGGGGATTATGGCGTGTTATGTTGTTGTTAAATGCACTGACTTTAAATTATTTGATGTGGTTTATTATCATATCGAAAGCACGGGGACTTGTGGGATAAACTCTCGGACTATTATTGTTGATGCGAAGAGTTTGAGGTGACTATAACGAGTAAAAAAGGGGTAATAAATAATTGAATGAATGCTATTATTGGCTCTTTCTAACATTGCAATTAAGCAAGCTATTCTCTTATTTTTTGGTGAGGTTAAGCTTAATTTTTAATTTAAGTTATTTTTTTACCTTCATTTGTCAAAAGAAGCAACACAAGCCCCTAACTCTAGGGTATGATTGTCCGATCTAAGATAAAATTGTAGTTCCTGTTGTGAACTTGATACTTTAAGGACGCTTCATCCTCATGTTTAAAAAAATTCGTGGCATGTTTTCTAACGACCTATCCATTGATTTGGGTACCGCTAATACGCTTATTTATGTTAAAGACCAAGGTATTGTCTTAAACGAACCTTCAGTGGTGGCTATTCGTCAAGACCGAACCGGTGGCTCTAAGAGTGTCGCTGCGGTTGGCACTGCAGCTAAAGCTATGTTGGGCCGTACACCAGGAAATATTGAAGCCATTCGGCCAATGAAAGATGGAGTTATTGCTAACTTTTTTGTTACTGAGAAAATGCTGCAGCACTTTATCAAACAAGTGCACAGTAATAATTTTTTACGACCCAGCCCTCGTGTTTTAGTCTGTGTACCTTGTGGTTCTACCCAAGTTGAACGGCGTGCTATTCGTGAGTCAGCCATGGGTGCCGGCGCGCGTGAGGTTTATTTAATTGACGAACCTATGGCCGCTGCCATTGGTGCAGGTATGCCAGTGTCTGAAGCTACCGGTTCTATGGTCGTTGATATTGGTGGCGGGACCACTGAAGTGGGTATTATCTCGTTAAACGGTGTGGTGTATTCGTCGTCAGTGCGAATTGGTGGAGATAAATTTGATGAGGCGATTATCAATTATGTGCGTCGTAATTTTGGTAGCCTTATTGGTGAAGCAACCGCTGAGCGTATTAAACATGAAATTGGTTCAGCCTACCCGGGTGAAGAGTTAATTGAGATTGAAGTGCGCGGCCGTAACTTGGCAGAAGGGGTTCCTCGAAGTTTTACCCTAAACAGTAATGAAATTCTTGAAGCCCTACAAGAGCCCTTAACGGGTATCGTTAGTGCCATTATGGTGGCGTTAGAACAGTCACCTCCAGAGTTAGCTTCTGATATTTCAGAGCGAGGCATGGTATTAACTGGTGGTGGGGCCTTGCTAAGAGATCTTGACCGGTTATTAATGGAAGAAACAGGTATTCCTGTTGTTGTTGCTGACGACCCTTTAACGTGTGTGGCAAGAGGCGGCGGTAAAGCATTAGAGATGATTGATATGCACGGTGGTGATTTATTCTCTTACGAATAATACTTATATATACCTTTATATGAATCCTATCTTTAAAGCAGGACCATCCCCACAACACCGACTTGCCTTGGTGTTGATTTTTTCTGGGGCGCTAATGTTTTTTGATCATAAAATTAATAGTTTTGAAGGTTTGCGAGGTTCCTTGCAGTCTATTGTTAGCCCATTGCAATATCTGGCCAATACGCCTAACCAATTTATGGAATGGGCTTCTGAAAATATTGTCTCTCGTCGCCATTTAATTAAAACTAACCAAGACTATAAGATTAATGAATTGAAATTGCATGAACAGGTAATGCAACTTGAAATTGTTAAATTAGAGAATAATCGTTTACGTTTATTACTTGCTTCGCCACTTCGCTCTGAAGTTAAAAAAATGGTCGCTGAGATCTTATCGGTCGATAGTGACCCTTATACCCATCACGTTATTATTAATCGCGGAGCAAGCGACGGTGTGTATGAAGGCCAACCGGTATTGGATGACCAGGGTATTGTGGGTCAGATTATGCACGTTGGTACTATTAGCAGTCGAGTGATATTAATTACCGATGTTAATCATGCCGTACCAGTGCGAGTTAAGCGCAATGGACTTAGGGTAATTGCCAACGGTGCAGGGCGGATTGACCGATTAAACCATTTGTATCTGTCGCACAGTGCCGATATACAAATAGGTGATTTATTAGTGACTTCTGGTTTAGGGGATAAATACCCAGAAGGTTATCCGGTATCGATAGTCACTAATATTAGCCAAGACTTATCTCGTCCGTTTGCCCAAGTTTATAGCCAGCCGGTTGCTCAGATTGACCGATTGCGTTACCTGTTATTGTTATGGCCTGAAAAAAGCAGTGGAGTGTTTGCCGCTAAATCAGCAAAAACCACTTTGACAAAGGAGCAAGTTGATGCTGGCAAATAATGGTATTATTATATTATTGACCCTGTTAATTGCCTTAGTGGTGAGTAATATGCCAATGCCGTTGAGCATAGATGCTTTTCGACCCAACTGGGTGCTGGTTGTCTTACTTTACTGGAGTATGGCATTACCCAATAAAGTTAATGTCATTACTGCTTGGGTAATGGGTATCATTCTAGATGTATTATTAGGGTCGGTTCTAGGTGTCCATGCTGCAGCAATGGCTATTTCGGTCTACATTATCGTTGTTAATTGTCAAAAAATACGCAATTTTTCATTGTGGCAACAAGCTATGATAGTTGGACTATCTGCCGCCTTGTATCATCTGCTTGTTTTTTGGCTACAGAGGTTTCTAAGTGATGTGCAGTTTTTACCGAGTTACTTATATCCTGTAGTGACCACCATCATAATTTGGCCATGGGTATTTTTATTATTACGTCGGGTGCGGCGAGACTTTCAGATAAAATAGTGGTCTAAAACGCTATAGTCGTTTCTCGTTTGCCACAGGTGATGAGTAACAAATTATTAATTTACTGTGTATTAATTTGATGATGAATAAACAACTGGTATTAGCATCACAATCGCCGCGACGAAAAGCGTTATTGTCTCAGTTGGGCTATCAGTTTATTTGTCAGCCAGCTGACATTGATGAATCTGTTTTCGATGATGAAGCAGCCATAGAGTATGTGGTGCGAATGGCAAAAGAAAAAGCACAGGTGATTGCCAACAGGGTTAAGCCCTCGATTAATCTAGTGGTCCTTGGCGCTGATACCTGTGTGGTTATCGATAGTAAAATTCTAGCCAAACCTGTCGATGTAGCAGATTGTCTTACTATACTAAAGATATTGTCAGCAGAAAAACACCAAGTGTTGACGGCTATTGCGGTGACCGATGGTGAAATTATGCGCGTTAAATTAATCACCACAGACGTTTATTTCAAAGCACTAACTACCGCTGAAATAATCGCTTACTGGCAGTCGGGCGAGCCACAAGATAAAGCCGGTGCTTATGGTATTCAGGGTATTGGTGGACAATTTGTTCGGCGCATTGAAGGCAGTTATTCCGCTGTTGTTGGATTACCCCTTTATGAAACCAGCGAGTTATTAGCAACATTTGGTTTATATTCTGCTATACAGCAGGGACAAGACGTTAAAATAGGAGAGCAAGATGCCAGGTGAGTTATTAATTAATGTTACGCCAAGCGAAACGCGTGTTGCGCTAATTGAAAGTGGCTTATTGCAAGAAGTGAGTATTGAGCGAGAAGCGAAACGCGGCTTAGTTGGTAATATATATTTAGGTAAAATTATCCGTGTATTACCGGGTATGCAAGCGGCATTTGTTGACATTAATTTAGACAAAGCGGCTTTTTTACATGCTGCAGACATCAATTCATCACTGATGATTGGTGGTGAAGAGCCTACGGCCAGTAAGTCAACTAAAAAGGGTCAAAGTGATGTTGTTGCTGATATTCGTACTTTGGTTCACGAAGGTCAGTACTTAATGGTGCAGGTGGTTAAAGACCCTTTAGGTACCAAAGGTGCGAGATTAACTACCGATATTACTGTGGCAGCAAGGTATTTAGTCTTGATGCCATTTACCGCTCGTGCGGGCATATCGCAACGTATTGAAGACGTCGCAGAACGTAAACGTTTACAAAGTATTATTACCCCTTTTTGTGATGACGAGCACGGCTTTATTGTTCGAACTGCTGCAGAAGGGGCTTGTGAAGTTGAGCTTAAACACGACGCCGAATTTTTACGTAAAGTCTGGCAGAAGGTGATGGAGCGGAAGAAAAGAAAGCAAACCAAGCTGCCACTTTATCAAGATTTATCAGTGGCGTTGAGAATTATTAGAGACTCAGTGGACGGTTCGTTAGAACGTGTGCGAGTTGACTCAAAGCTCAGTTATGACTTAGTGATTGAGTTTGTTAAAGAGTTTATGCCGGCGCTAGAGAGTAAAGTTGAATATTACCGTGGTGAGCGACCTATATTTGACTCTTTTGACACGGAAGCCGAAATTCAAAGAGCATTACATAGAAAAATCACATTGAAATCGGGGGGTTATTTAATCTTTGATCAAACGGAAGCCATGACGACTATTGATATTAATACTGGCGCATTTGTTGGACACCGTAATTTAGAAGATACTATCTTTAGTACTAATATTGAAGCAACTCAAGCCATTGCTCGTCAGCTGAGGTTACGTAACTTGGGTGGAATTATTATTGTTGATTTTATTGATATGCATAATGCAGACCATAAACGAAGAGTATTACATAGTCTAGAAATGGCGATGGCCAAAGATAATGTCAAATTTAGTATTCATGGTTTTTCTGCACTTGGCCTAGTCGAAATGACGAGAAAGCGAACACGAGAGTCTTTAGAACATGTCTTGTGTGGCGAATGCCCGTTATGCACAGGAAGAGGTAGTTTAAAAACCGTTGAGACCATTTGTTTTGAAATTCTGCGAGAGATTGTCAGAGTAAACCGTGCGTATGAAGCGGATAAATTTATTGTTTATGCGTCCTCTTCGGTAAGTGAGTTTTTAGTTAATGATGAATATCATAGTCTTGCAGAAGTTGAAGTTTTTATTGGTAAGGTCATTAAAGTACAGACTGAACCTATGTATAATCAAGAGCAGTTTGATGTGGTTATGATGTAAGTTTTAAGCGTTTTTTTTTCGCATAGCGTAATGAGCTTAGGCTCATTTAAACTGAAACCGTAAAATGTAAAGCAAGAGGAATGACTAACGTTGTCGATATCAATAGTCTCAAATCGCTGGTTAAATAGAGTTTATAAAAGCATTGCGGTGCTTTTAGTGCTATTTGCTGTCTTGATTAGTGCGCTACGTTTGATGTTGCCTTATGCACAAAATTACCGTCAAGATGTTGAGAACTTCATTAATGACCGTTATGAAAGTAATGTCACTATTGGTTTACTCTCTATGGGTTGGTATGAAACTGGTCCAACACTTATCGCCAATGATGTTCAACTTGTTAGCAATGAGCTTGCAAAGCTAACTATTGCTAGCATTGATATTAGACTAAACTTTTGGCCATCATTATTTTTACAACAAGTCATTACCGATGATTTTGTTTTATCTGGCGCCCAATTAACTTTAGACAGACTCGCACTTTTAGAGGCATCATCTGCCACTGAGGCCAATGCACCGGCGGCTAGTAAAAGCAAGGTGGTGATATTGGAAAGTTTAGCCGACTTGTTTTATCAGCAAATCGATAAATTCTCTCTTCGAGAAAGTAAGATTATTGTAAATAATGGCGAACGACAACGAACTTTTTTAATTAATAAACTTGACTGGCTTAACTTAGGAGATCGTCATCTTGCTAAAGCGGATATTATTCTTGATGGCTTAACGTCTAATAATATTCAGTTATCTCTCGATGTCTCAGGTAATCAGAGCCAAGATATCAATGGCACTATTTATCTTGAGGGCAATAACCTTAATATTACGCCCTGGCTTGACCAAGTATTAGCCATTGATAATGAAAAAACCCATTCGTCGATAAATTTTTCAGCTTGGTTAACGGTTAATAATGGTCTTGCACAAAAGTTGCAACTCGCTTTTGCTGACAGTGAAATAAGCTGGCAACATCAAAAAATCAGTCAACGCTTTTCTTTAGATAATGGTGATATATTACTGTCAAACTTGGATGATTTAAACCAACTTAAGGTTGAGTCCAGCCCTTTACAATTTAGTGATAATAACCAAGCATTACGACCCTTAACGATCGAGTTTAAGCGAGATCAGGATGATTTTCTTGCTTACTTCTCCTACTTAGATCTAGCCAGTTTAACCCGTTTATTTCCGTTGTTTTCTGTTGATAAGCAAATGAGAGCGACGGTTAAAAAGTTGGCGATGCAAGGTGGTATTGATCAATTTTACCTTCAATCACAAGCGGGAGACTATCAAGTGTCCGCTGACTTTGATCAACTTTCAACGCAGTTTTCTCAAGGTATACCTGGAATAAAAAATAGCCAAGGCAGTGTTCTCTTTGCCGATAATAAACTACTGGTTGATTTAACCGCTAGTCAAGGCGCACTAGACTTTGAACGTCACTTTATTTTACCAATACCTTATGAGGATTTATCGGTCAATTTGACGGTGGCTTTTGACGATAACGGCTGGCAGTTAACCACTCAACAACTAAATTTCAATTCCAATGAGCTAAAATTATCTGCAGACCTTGGTATTGAAGTGCCAAAGGCTGGGCTGGCACAAATGTCATTACTTGCTACAGTGACGGAAGGGCATGCTGAGCTTGCACACCATTACTTTCCGTTAACCTCAATGAGTGACAATTTAGTCGGCTATTTAAAAGCAGCTTTAGTCGGTGGCGATATTGATCAAGCGTTAGTGATTTATCATGGCGCATTTGCCAATTTTCCATTTGAAGACCGTAATGGTGTATTTACTGTTAATGCTGAATTATCGAACAGCCAATTTAATTTTAATGATCAGTGGGCCGATATTACTGGTTTTGCAGCTAATTTGAATTTCACCAATAATAGTATGATGATCACTGGCCGAGCCGGTAATCTATCGGGCCTAGATGTTACTGGCGTTGAGGTTGGTATTAGTCAATTGGCGGGTGATTCCATTTTAACGGTTGACGCTAATCTTAACGACGTAAACCCAAGTGATGTAACGCAATTAATGCTTAATAGCTCACTAAAAGGCAGTGTCGGCAAAACGTTAGCTCAGCTAAATATCAGTAAAGATATTAGTGGTGAGTTTCGTTTAGACTTACCCCTTGAGCGTCCTGGCGAAGTTGTTGCTAAGGGACTGATAAATTTTAATGATAACTTACTCGATTTACAAAGTCCTAAAATGACGTTTAGTGAGCTTAAAGGACAGTTAACTTTTAATAATGCAGTAATTAATACTCGGGATTTATCACTCATTTGGCAAGGTATGCCGGTAGATCTTAATATTAATAGTAGCGATAAAGAAAATTACTTTAGCACTAACATTCAGATGAATGCCAACTGGCAGCAAAAAAATTGGCAAGCACATGTGCCTAAATTATTAACAGAATATGTTGAGGGGCAGTTGCAATGGCAAGGTGATTTGTCACTAAATACTCACCATGATGGTGGTTTTTCATATGACTTTTCAGGGAGCTCATCACTGCTAGGAATGGGACTTATGATACCGGCACCTTATAACAAAGTGGACAACGAGCGTTCAGCTTTTAGTTTTAATATCAGTGGTGACTTTAATACATCTGCCCTTGATATTAACTTAGGTGAGCAATTAAGTTTTTATGGTGTGTTAAACCATTCGGGGGATTTGGCAGACCAGGTGACTGATGGTGTGAGCGCTTCGGCTATAGAGCGTCAGTCAGCCGTCTATTTTTCTAAGGCGCATCTAATACTCGGTAATGAAAAAATGTTATTACCTATGGACGGTTTTCATATCACATCTGCTTTAGCTGAAGCTGAATTCTCAAGTTGGCAACCTTTTATTAGTGACATTATCACTAGCCTCTCAGAGGTAAAAGAGGCTAGCCAACTCGACACTAATGAATACTCTAGTATGAATAAATACAGACCGTTACTTGCCATGCCAGAGCGAATTAGAGGCTCTATTGGTCAGTTAAATGTATTGGGACAGAGTCTTACTGATGTATCTTTTAATTTGTCAGACCAAAAGCAGTGGTGGTTACTGCAACTAAACGCTAAAGAAGCGCGCACAGAGATAAAGTTTTATCCTTCTTGGTTAGAACAAGGTATTGATGTTGAAGCCGACTTCTTACATTTATTCAGTGAATATGCTTTTGATGATCAGTCTAATGCTTTGGTAACTAAACTGGATCAATTGAACGATGATAAAGTCCTTTTCAGTCGTATCCCTCCTATAAGGCTATCGTGTGACAGTTGCCGGGTTGGCAAAATAGACTTTGGTAAATTGATCTTTGAATTGCAACGTAATCAAGCGAATAAGATTAATCTTACTAATTTTACCGCGAATAGGAATAAAAATAATTTAGCCTTAACCGGCTTTTGGCAATTTGATGACACCGTTGCTGACAACCCAGACTCACAAACGGTATTGTCAGGGAGATTATCAGTTGAGGATATTGAGTTTGAAATGAATAAGTTAGACTTCGCTTCAAGTATAACTGAAAGCGGTGCAAAACTTGATTTTACCTTTGATTGGCAAGGCGGACCTCAAGACTTTCTCTTAAGTGAACTCAACGGTAATATTAAAGCAAAAATTGACGATGGCTTACTCTCTGATGTCGATGATAAAGGTATTAGGGTTGCTTCGATATTAAGTTTAGGGTCATTGGCGAGAAAACTTAAACTCGACTTTAGAGATATTTTCAGTGAAGGGATGTTTTATAGTAAAATCACTGGTGATTTTGAGATAAAAAAAGGCATTTTTTATACTGAAAACACAAGAATGAAGGGCGCTGCAGGAGATTTGGTTGTTAAAGGAAATACCGACTTAACCACAAGTTTATTAGATTACCGAATGAATTATAAACCTAATTTAACCTCCAGTTTACCGACCATTGCTTGGATTGCTACGTTAAACCCTGTAGCGTTTTTAACCGGTCTTGCCATTAATGAAATCATTACTGCTTCGGTTATTTATGAAGTTGTTTTTGAAGTTACCGGTGCTGCAGATAAGCCAATAGTTCGCGAAGTTAACCGTAAAAGTCAAGATGTGAGTGTCGGAAGTTCATCACCGCCCAAAGTGATTGAGAAATTTATTGAACCGCAAAGTAAGGAGAATTCTGGGGCAGTTAACCAATATAAAACTATAATACCGAGTGATCATTCTAAGGTTCTACCACTAATAGAAGTCGCTGTTGATGGTTAGATTATCTGCTATTCAATTATGCTCTGTGCCAGATGTTGAGAAAAATTTAGCAAAAATCAATCGAGAATTAACGGCGCTTTGCGCTGATATCAATTCAGATGACGTTCTTGATAATAACGATGAACATATTGTTGTTTTACCTGAATGTTGCTTGTTCTTTGGTAGTAAAGAAACGGCACAACTGACCTTAGCAAGGAATACCTTAGACACTGAGTATTTATTTAAGGCGTTGTCTGCTATTGCTAGAGAATTTAATGTTACCTTAGTAGCCGGAACTATCCCAGTATTAGCTCCCTGTGGTGAAAAATTCACTAATACTTGTTGTGTTTTTTCTCCTCAGGGGGAGCTGATTGCTCGGTATGATAAAATTCATTTATTTGATGTTAATGTTAATGACAGTGAAAAATATTACCTTGAGTCTAAATATACTCAAGCGGGAGACTCTGTAGCGTTAGCTAAACAAGGAGAGGTAAATATTGGTTTGTCAGTTTGTTATGATATCCGCTTTCCTGCCTTGTATCGTCAGTTAACTGTTCAAGGAGCAACAGTCATTACTGTTCCAAGTGCCTTTACTCGGGTCACAGGTAAAGTTCATTGGCAGGCTTTATTGCAGGCTAGAGCCATTGAGAATCAAATTTATATTATTGCCGCTGCACAAGAAGGCACACATGCTAATGGTCGTGAGACTTGGGGCCACAGTATGATAATAAGTCCTTGGGGTGAAATTTTAGCCCGTAAAGAAATAGGTGAAGGTTATATTACAAGTCAGTACCTTCAAACAGAAGTTAATCGCGTTCGTGCGGCAATGCCCGTCAATGAACATAATAAGTTTACAGTTGAGTTAAAGTCATATGAGTAATGTTGTCGATCAAAATGTTGAGCAAGAGCTCATTGGTGATAGCGGTTTAGATCGGGCGTTTTTAAACCAGACCTTAAACAGTATTTATCAAAATAAAGTCGACTTAGCCGATCTTTATTTTCAGTCTAGCCAACATGAGTCTTGGGTGCTTGAAGATGGTATTGTTAAGGATGGTTCGTATAATATTGAGCGAGGGGTTGGGGTTCGAGCTATTTCTGGTGAAAAAACAGGTTTTTCGTATGCAGATGATATTTCAGCGTCTTCATTACAAAAAGCGGCTGATGCCGCCAAGGGTATTGCTGATAGTGGCCAAACTGCAAGAGTACAAATATTTACGCCTCAAAAAGGCATCAGTGCTTATCAATCTATTGAACCACTCTCAAGTTTAACCCAAGAGCAAAAAATCACTTTGATGCATGAAGTTGAAGCTCATGCAAGAGATACCGATAAGCGTGTTCAACAAGTTATTGTTAGCTTGTCTGGGGTTTATGAGAAAATTTTAGTTGCGGCGAGTGATGGCACTTTCGCTACAGATATTAGGCCCTTAGTCAGACTCAATTGTTCGGTATTAGTAGAAGAAAATGGTAAACGCGAACGTGCGAGTTCAGGTGGTGGGGCTCGTACTGATTATAGTTACTTTTTTGAGGTGGAAGCAGGTAAAGCTAGATATTTAGCCTATGCCGAAGAAGCTGTTCGCCAAGCCTTAGTTAATTTGGTTGCTATTGACTCTCCTGCGGGCACTTTACCTGTAGTACTAGGCGCTGGTTGGCCTGGCGTTTTGCTGCACGAAGCTGTAGGTCATGGCTTAGAGGGTGATTTCAATCGGAAAGGTTCATCGGCATTTTCTGGAAAAATAGGTCAGCAAGTAACCTCTGAGTTATGCACCATCGTTGATGATGGTACTATGGCTAATCGTCGTGGCTCTTTAAATATTGATGATGAAGGGACTCCGGGACAATACAATGTTTTGATCGAAAAGGGTATTTTGAAAGGGTATATGCAAGACAAGCACAATGCTTCGTTAATGGGTGTTAAACCTACAGGGAATGGGCGTCGTGAATCTTATGCTCATTTACCGATGCCAAGAATGACTAATACTTACATGCTTGCTGGCGAGCATGATCCTAGTGAGATTATCAAGTCAGTAAAGAAAGGTATTTATGCGCCAAATTTTGCAGGCGGCCAGGTGGATATTACCTCGGGTAAATTTGTTTTCACTTCTTCTGAAGCTTACCTTATTGAAAATGGCGAAATTACTTCACCGATTAAAGGGGCAACGTTAATTGGGAGTGGACCTGAGGCTATGAAAAATGTCTCTATGGTGGGTAATGACTTAAAACTTGATAATGGTGTGGGTGTTTGTGGTAAAGATGGACAAAGTGTCCCTGTTGGTGTTGGTCAACCGACTTTGAAAATTAATAGTATGACCATTGGTGGTACACAGTAATATACTATCTCGGTGCGATTTTGTCGCACCGAGGTCTTTTTAATTCGAGTGAATCATTTGAAAATTACTGTGGAATGTTTGCTTTAAGGTAATTAAATAACTCTTGAGTGTATTTACCAATGGCTTCAGTTTTTTTCTCTTTTTTTGCTTGGCGAATAAGCTGTTTAAGTTTTTGACGTTCCATTTTTTGATTATCGGCCAAATATATTTCAACTGTCTGATTATCACCGGTGATTAACTCTTCACGGATATTTTCTAAGCGTACAAATTTAGAGCTTTCTTGTTGATGTTTATTTGCCATAACATCAAGTGCTTGATGTATAGGAGCTAAATCTGTCTCCATTAATACTTTAGCAATATGACGAATATGGCGACGAACCGCTTCATGCTTTCCTTTGATTTTTTCGGCTAAAATCATGTCGGCAAGCAGCTCTTCAGTAAGAGGAATTTTACTGCGTTGATGTTTTGACAGTTCGACCAATTTCTGGGCGAAGTCTTGCATCTGATGCATTTCTCTTTTTATTTCGGATTTACTTTTTAATTCTTCTTCGAATTCATCGATATCAGGTGCAGACTGGGGCATAATGTTATTCATCAATACAATAATTGTTCCTAGTATAACGCAAATGAACTAGGGCAAACTAGCCAAATTAAGCACTCAGCTAATAATTTTTACTGAATTAGCGTTTAATCAGAGATAAAATCTAATATGACACAGCAAGATAACCTGACCAAGCAACTTGAACAAGTAAAAGAACGTGTAGCCAAAGTCCTTGAATTAGCCAAGACGTTAGGGGCTGATGGTGCAGAAGTCGCCATGAGTCGAACCCAAGGGTTAAGTGTTGGTACTCGTTTAGGTGAAGTTGAGAATGTTGAATTTACCAGTGATGGTGCTTTGGGTATAACGGTTTATCAAGAAGGAAGAAAAGGCAGTGCGTCAACTGCTGACTTGTCTGAGAATGCTTTACAGCAAACTGTGCAAGCGGCCATCAATATTGCTAAATATACATCCGTAGATGAATGTTCGGGTTTAGCAGATAAAGAAATGTTGCTGATGAGTCCTCAAGACTTAGATTTATATCACCCAAAGGTTTTATCAACAGAACAAGCGATTGAGATAGCCAAAGCTTGTGAAAATGAAGCTTTAGCCTTTGATAAGCGCATTACCAATTCTGATGGCGCTACACTTGCAAGCTTTGAAGGTTTTAAGGTGTATGGTAATAGTCATGGACAGTTAGTCGGGTATCCAAGTTCTCGTCACAGTTTAAGCTGTGTTGCTATTGCCTCTGAGGGTGAAGAAATGCAGCGCGATTATGCTTACAGTGTTAATCGTGACTTTGACTTATTAGATGATGCCGGTGAAATTGGTCGTCAAGCTGCCAAAGAAGTACTTTCACGCTTAAATGCTCAAAAGCTCCCAACGTCTAAAGTGCCTGTCATGTTTAGAGCTGATATTGCAAATACTATTTTTGGCCACTTTATTGCTGCCATCAGTGGAGGTAATCTTTATCGTAAATCCTCTTTTTTAATGGACTCATTAGGCAGCCAAGTCTTCCCTGAGTTTTTAACGATTGAAGAGCGCCCTCATATTAAAAAAGCGCTAGCGAGTAGTGCTTTTGATAGTGAAGGTGTGATGACACAAGACAGAAGTATTATCACTGCTGGCGCTTTAGATACTTATTTATTAACCAGTTATTCAGCACGTAAGTTAGGACGTACTACGACAGGACATGCTGGAGGTATTCATAACTGGTTAGTGTCATCAAATGGTGGTGACTTTGAAGCTATGTTGAATAAGCTTGGTACGGGTTTGTTGGTAACAGAATTGATGGGTCAAGGAGTTAACGTACTGACCGGTGATTATTCTCGAGGTGCTGCAGGTTTTTGGGTTGAAAATGGTAAAATAGTTTACCCGGTTAGCGAAATTACTATTTCAGGCACACTGCAAAATATTTTTAAAGGCTTAGTCGCTGTTGGTAATGATGTCGATTTGCGGGGAAGTATTCGTACAGGGTCATTAATTATTGAAGAAATGCAGGTCGCAGGAAACTAGTTAATTAAGTGATACTGGTACCGATGGCTTTGTTTTTATGGCGAATCCATTTTATTTTAAATGACAGCGTTAAGTCAGTAAAATTGTCGCGGTACCTAAAAAGGCAAATATACCAACAACATCTGTAATAGTTGTTAACAAGACAGTACCAGCTAGTGCAGGGTCAATATTCATTCGTTTGAGCATTACAGGAATGGCAACTCCGGCAATTCCTGCTGCAGTCATATTCATCAGCATGGCGAAAGCAATAACACCTCCAAGCATTAAGTCTTGTTTCCATAAGGCAACAACACTAGCAATTAATAATGCCCAAATAAGGCCATTAACAAAGCCAATCGCTAGTTCTTTACTTAGTAATGCTCGATAGTTACTGTCACCTACATGACCTAATGCCATAGCGCGAATGACTAAGGTCAAGGTTTGATTACCTGCAACCCCACCCATGCTAGGTACTAGAGAGTTGAGTACGGCTAATATCGCCAGTTGTTCAAAGATACCTTCAAATAAACTAGTAACAGCAACTGCTAATAAAGCGGTGATAAGGTTAATACCAAGCCAAACAGAACGTTGTTGGGTACTTTTAAATACGGGTGCAAAGGTATCAGCTTCATCATCTAAACCCGCCATACTCATCATAGTATGTTCTGCATCTTCACGAATAATATCGATAACATCATCTATGGTAATACGACCGAGTAAGCGGCCATTATCATCAACCACAGGAGCGGATAGCCAATCGTAACGCTCAAATAGTTGAGCAACTGCGGTATCTTGCATATCAGCGGGCACCGCTTCTATTTCTTTATCAATGAGAGAAGATATACTGGTTTCAGATTTAGCGGTCACTAGTGAAGATAAGGTTACAGCACCAATAAAAATATCCTGTCGGTTGACAACATAAAATGAGTCTGTCGCATCAGGTAGCTTACCTCTTAAACGCAAATACCTGAGGACCACGTCAACAGTGACATCAGGACGCAGGGTAATTGTATCGGTATTCATAATACCGCTTGCGGTATCTTCATTAAATGAAAGGGCAGCTTCTACTCTTGCTCGGTCTTGGCTATCCATACTGCGGATAACTTCACGATAGACATCGTCGGGCAGTGTCCTTAGAACTTCTGCTAAGTCATCAACATCCATACCTTCAGCGACAGCAGCCAGTTTTTCCGGTCGCATGCTCTTAAGGATGCCTTTACGGACTTCTTCATTAAGTTCTTCAAGTACCTCACCATGGTTGTCGGGATCAATTAACTGCCAAAGCACCGAGCGAGTTTTGAACGGTGATGATTCAAGAATAAGAGCAATATCATAGGCTGGCATGTTCTGTAATAACTTACGAACAGAGACAAACATACCACTGCTAAGAGCTTCATGAACTTCTTGCAGGCGTTGTTGATTGACTTTTTGCTCTGATATTTCTGGCATATATCAGCCTTATCCGACGTTGTTTGGGAAGGTGAACGGGTAATAATAACTGTGGCAGTTATTATTTAATAAAAAGATGACTAATTAAACCCCATGAAGTTTATCGCAACTTTGTGTTTTTATCAGCTTTTTTCTGTTATCAATAGCTTAATATTACTTATGGATAACACATTATTCTGATTCATCAAATTTATCGGTGATTAACTGACAAATACTTTGTAACGCTTGTTCTGCGTCTTCACCTTTAGCGGTAATTTTTACCGATTTACCTTTGGCACCAGCCAATAACATGATTGCCATTATGCTACTGGCATCAGCATGATGACCTTCAAGTTCTAAAGTGATTTTCGCTTTAAATTTCATGCTAAGTTGAGCAAGTTTGGTGGCCGCTCGAGCATGTAATCCCAATTTATTAATAATATCGACTCGGTTTTCACAGCTTGTCATGATTTTAGTTAACTTATGTGGTTGTTATGTGCTTTTCTTTTCAATATCACGATGGTGGGTTTGGATGTCTTCACGTTCTTTTCTGAAATTATTAGCAAGTAACTCAGCAATATAGACTGAGCGGTGCTTACCACCCGTACAACCTATGGCTATCGTGACATAACTGCGATTATTACGTTCAAGGTGGGGTAACCAAGTCATCATAAAGCTATTAATTTGCCAGATAAATTTAGTGATAATAGATTGGCTCGCTAAGAATTCTCTTACAGGGAGATCTAAACCGGTCATACCTTTTAATTCTTTCTCCCAAAAGGGATTGGGTAAAAATCGGGCATCAAAAACAAAGTCAGCATCAACAGGGATACCATGTTTGTAACCAAAGGATTCAAAGACCAGTACCATGGCACCGGTCTTTTTACCCAAAATACGCTCTCTGACCAAATCAGCCAGTTGATGGGGCGTCAGTTTGCTGGTATTGATATATAAGTCAGCTCGGCTAGAAATGGGCTCAAGTAATGTTTTTTCTAAACCAATGGCTTGATCTAAAAGGATATTTTGTTTAATCAATGGATGTAAGCGTCGAGTTTCACTAAAACGTTTGATTAAATCGTTATTGTCGGCATCAAGGTAAAGAACGGTTAATTCAACGTTATTGGGTAAATATTCAAGAATTTCAGGTATGTCTTTTGGATCTTTAGGTAAATTTCGAACATCTAAGCTTACTGCAACAGTTTCATAGTCGTTAATCACGGTATGAATGAGGGCTGGAAGTAAATTAATCGGAATATTATCAACACAATAGTAACCTAAATCTTCTAGGACTCTAAGGGCAACGGATTTTCCTGAGCCAGATCGACCACTGACAATGATAAGTTTCATAGTTCTACCTAATTGTATTCAATTATTTTTATAGTAAGCAATTAGCTCATTGTTTGGATAAGGTCAAAAAGTTGCTCATTAGTTTTACATTTTCTAATCATTTTACTGTTATGTTTAACACTAAATACCTTAGCGATACTCTGCAGCGTACTGAGGTGTTCATCGCAGCAATTTTCAGGCACAAAGAGGGCAACAAATATATCTACAGGTTTATTGTCAATGGCATCGAAGGCTATGGCTTGTTTTGTGGTAATAAATACAGCAATCACTTGTTGTGCATTAGTAAGTCTTCCATGAGGAATTGCAATGCCATTGCCGATTCCTGTGCTACTCATTTTTTCTCTTTCCATCAGGCTATCAAGTAACTGATGTTGATCGATATTTGGGATCTGATTACTTGCTACAGAACAAATTAATTCTAAAATTCTTTTTTTACTGCTAACAGTCGCTAAGCATTTTATACTGTCTTGAGTGAGGATGTTTTGCAACTTCATAATATGGTCTGTAATTGTGTCAAATGTGCGACTTACTTATCATTTTACAGTGTATAAAAGACAGGTAAATAAATTGATGTAAAGTTAAGTTAATGTTGATTGTGCTTATCTTTGTATTTAAGGAGCTGCTTATCAAGTTTATCTATTAATGAGTCAATAGCCGTGTACATATCCTCATTATCAGCAGATGCAAAGACCTCACTGCCTGTTAGGAGTAATGTCGCTTCAGCCGTTTGTATTGATTTCTCAACAGTTAGTACGACACGAACATTATTAATTCGATCAAAATGCCGCTCAAGTTTGTTTACTTTAGTATTAACATATTCTTTTAATGAACTAGTAATTTCCACATGGTGACCGGTAAGATTAATTTGCATAAACGTAGTCCTTTATAATTAAAAATTATCGGGGTATCAATAGCTAAAGTAAGCTTTTTCGATGATTTGACGGCGGTATAGTCAAGGACTCTCGGTACTTGGCTATAGTCCTTCTAGCAACATTGATGCCTTGTTCTGCTAACATATTTGCTATTTTACTATCACTTAAGGGTTTTGCTGGAATTTCCGCGGCGATGAGTTTTTTGATTAATGCTCTAATAGCAGTGGATGAACATTCTCCACCATTTTCAGTACTTACATGGCTTGAGAAAAAATATTTAAGTTCAAATATTCCTCGAGGAGTATGCATGTATTTCTGGGTAGTTACGCGCGAAATGGTTGATTCATGCATATCAACTGCTTCAGCAATATCATTTAACACCATAGGGCGCATTGCTTCAGCTCCGTACTCAAAAAAACCTTGTTGACGCTGGACAATACAGTTTGATACTTTTAATAAGGTATCATTTCGTTGTTCTAGTGATTTTATAAACCATTTTGCATCTTGTAAATTTGATCGGATAAATTGATTATCCTGAGATGATTTCATTGTCCGTGTTAGTGAAGCATATTGCTGATTTATTGAAAGTTTTGGTGCTGTATCTGGGTTGAGTTCTACCACCCAACGACCATTTTTTTTCTCAACAGAGACATCAGGGATAACATATTGATTATCACTTTTTATCACCGCATCACCTGGACGGGGGGTGAGTGATTGAATTAGGCGCATAACTTCGCGCAGTTGCTCTTCTTTTAACTTGGTTTTTCGCATTAATTGTCGGTAATCACGACTACCTAGTAAGTCGATATGTTCACTAATAACCAATTTACTTTCCGCTAGCCAAGGCGTATTAATATCAAATTGGTTGAGTTGAATTAATAAGCACTCAGCTATAGAACGAGCAGCTACTCCGATAGGATCAAACATATTAATACGTTTTAAGACCGCTTCCACTTCATCTAATTCAACTTCTTTGTTGGCAACACTTTCGAGAATATCTTCACAACTGATGGTTAAATAGCCCGCCTCATCAACACCATCAATTATAGCCGTGGCTATTGCTCTATCTGTGTCGGTAAATGGGGTGAGTTCCATTTGCCATATGAGGTGATCCTGAATGGAGTCAGTTGTTTCACCTTGATAACTATAATCATCTGAAGATAAACTATTAACACTACCTGAGGTTGAAGTTCCCGCCGTATAGCTTTCATCCCAAGTGGTATCCATATTCAATTCATCGGGGATATCAGTTTTCTCCATTGCTTCTACTGTGCTAATTTCATCAATTGTTGGTGATGAGTCTTCACTGCCATCATTGGAAGCTTGATCTGATGATTTTGTTGCACTAAATCCCTCTTCAAGGTGATCTGCTTTATTTTCATTGTCGGCAGGCGCACTTTCGTCGATATCTAATAACGGATTACTTTCAAGTGCTTCTTGAATTTCCTGTTGGAGATCTAACGTGGACAGTTGCAATAGCTTTATTGCTTGTTGCAACTGGGGTGTCATAGTTAGATGTTGTCCGATACGGAGTTGTAGTGTAGGGCGCATTTACCTTTATAATCTTCTTAGTTGGTTTAAATAAAGCATAATTTAGCTTATCTAGATAAGCGGAAAATGGTGAGCACTTTAATTTAATACTCTATTATTACTATAGCGTGAATTGCTCGCCTAGGTATACATCTCTCACGTGTTGATTTGCAAGTATTTGATCAGCATCACCTTCAGCAATTAATTCACCATGGCTAACGATATAGGCATGTTCGCATACATCGAGTGTTTCTCTGACATTATGATCGGTAATTAAAATACCAATTCCTCGTTCTTTTAACTGAACGATGATTTTTTTTATGTCCCCTACTGAAATTGGGTCTACACCAGCAAAAGGTTCATCAAGTAAAATAAATTTAGGGTCAGCAGCTAACGCTCTAGCAATTTCTACTCGACGACGTTCACCACCGGATAAGCTCATTCCTAAGTTATCTTTAATATGACTAATATGAAACTCTTCCAATAAATGATCTAGTTTCTCCTGGCGTTGAGCATCATTAAGCTCTTTACGAATTTGTAAAATCGCCATGATGTTGTCAGTAACGGTTAGCTTTCTAAAAATAGACGCTTCTTGAGGGAGGTAACCAATACCTTTACGGGCTCTTTCGTGCATAGGAGCAAGCGTGACATCTTCACCATTGAGAATAATATTACCGCTATCATTAGGGACTAAACCAACAATCATATAAAATGAGGTGGTTTTTCCTGCACCATTTGGTCCGAGTAAACCAACAATTTGTCCTGCAGCAACTTTGATACTGACATTTTTAACAACTAAACGTTTTTTGTATGCTTTGGCCAAACCATTGGCAATAAGTGTCGCTGTTGTCATTTTTTATGGGTTAACCTTTTGTTTGGGTTGTAAAACAGTAGAGGTCTTTTCATTGGAATTACCAATGGCATCCAGCTGCTCTGTTAAAGTATTGTAAGTGATTTTACTGCCTTTAACTTCGCTACCTGCTTGTTGCAATAATGCATTTCCTGAAATGACAATAAAGTGAATTGCCGGTTCATATTTTATTTCGTCAGCTTGTAGTGTTATTTTACTGCCATCCGCTAATATATGTTCAAATTTCGCAGGATTACCTTGAGCAACATAAACTTCCTCATCAATTTTTCCTTGATAAATGTTAACAGAGTCAGCAGTAATGATTAAAGTGCCTTGTTTGATGACAACATCACCAATATAGCTAGCAATTTTGTTTTTTAAATCACCCGCTTGACGATCTGCTGAGATTAGAATCTCTTGTTCAATATCAAGTTTTTCAGCATAAATTACTAGCGGTGTAAAAACGATAGAAGCTAATAGAAGTAAACTAGCTTTTGTTTTTTTTGTAAGTGGTTTTTTCATGTTGAGTTAATGTCATCTTCGTTGTATTTAAGTCAATTATTAATCCAGAGCCATACATAGTGAAGTTTTTGCCATAGACAATCACTTCTTCTACTGAGCTAATAATGTTGGTGTTTAAATCTAACTCTAAGGCTCTGCTGTGTACCTTTTGTATTAATGCATCGGGTTCGGTACTCGTAATTCTAACCGTGTTTGTTAATATTACTCTGTTGTTATTGTACAGTGTCGCTTCTTTTGCTTTAACTTGCCACGGTGAGTTAGAATTTTTTGGATATAAGGTATAGTTAGGCAGCTCAAATTGGGTAAATTCAAGCTCGGTATAATGTTCCATGCGACTAGCCTCGATTTCATGAGAAAGTCTGCCCGCTTGGTTATAAATAGCACTTTTTAAAGACTCGGCAATAAAATCAGGTGTTAATTCACCACTAATAATATCAGTGGTTTTTTGATTGGCATTTCGCCATTCAGTTAGGCCATAAATAATGGTAGCTAATACAAAGATAATTAATGAGCCCCTAAAGAGTAAACTCATATACTGGCGCCCTTTGCACCTGATAATGTTCCTTGGCATTGCATTATTAAGTCACACACTTCTCTTACTGCGCCAAAACCACCTCGGGTAAAGGTGCTATAGTCTGCTCCAAAGAGTACACTTGGATGAGCATCACTAACGGCGATACCTAAGCCAACACTTTCGATACAGCCAAGATCGGGCACATCATCACCTATATAGGCAATTTCGGTTAGTTCAATTTTTTGTTGTTCCGCTAATATTCTTAACGCTGGCAGTTTATCTTCTTCACCTTGAATGATATGACGGACATTTAAAGCTTTCATTCGAGTGGTGACTATTTGAGAGCGCCTACCCGTTATAACAGCAATATCAACGCCGCTAGCCCCTAATGCTTTTATCCCAAAACCATCTTTAGTATGGAAGGCTTTGAGCTCTTCATCTTGGTTACCTAAATAAATTCGACCATCAGAAAATACCCCATCAACATCACAAACTAACAATTTGATGTTTTTGGCCTTATCTAAAATTTCTGGTTTGACATAACCATAGAGTGTATTACTCGAAAAATTAGGCATTATAAAATCCCAGATGATAATAAATCATGCATATTCATGGCACCGATAGGAATGTTATTTTCATTCACTATAATCAAACCATTGATTTTTTTATCTTCCATTATTTTTACTGCTTGAGCAGCTAACATATCAGCAGTCGCGGTGGTTGGTGATGGAGTCATGACACTGGTGATGACATCTTGATGAATGTTTATTTCTTCGTCTAATATTCTTCTCAAATCACCGTCGGTAAATAAACCGATAAGTTGATGGTTTTTATCAACCACTGCAGTCATACCTAAGCCTTTTAATGACATTTCTACTAAAGCATCTTTGATCAAAGCATGTTCAAATACAATAGGTAAACGTTGACCTGTATGCATAATGTCATTGAGACGTAATAATAATTGTTTACCTATACTGCCACCGGGATGTGATAAAGCAAAGTCATCAGTAGTAAATCCTCTCGCGTTAAGTAAGGCGACGGCTAATGCATCCCCCATAACCAGTGCGGCAGTAGTGCTTGAGGTTGGCGTTAAACCTAATGGACAGGCTTCTTGTGATACTTTAATACAAACGTGGGTGTCTGATAATTTGGCTAACGTTGATGATGGATTCCCTGTCATAGCTATGAGCTTAGCACCAATGCGTTTAATCACCGGGATAATGGCCAGCACTTCGGCGGTTTCGCCAGAGTTAGAAATAGTTAAAACAACATCGTCATTAGTGATCATACCTAAATCACCATGACTAGCCTCTCCAGGATGAACAAAAAAAGCAGGCGTGCCAGTACTGGCTAAAGTTGCTGCAATTTTTCCACCGATATGGCCCGACTTGCCCATACCGATAACGATGACTCTACCTTGGCAATCAAACATCAATTGACAAGCTAATTCAAAACTGTGATCAATATATTGCAATAATTCTTTTATTGCTTGTTGCTCAATTTCAATGACTTGAGTGGCGAGTTGCTTAAAATTTTTCATAATTATTCTTTATAGTAATACTTAATGAGCGATTTGACTAAATAATAAAATTTGATAACCGACAAAACTTAAAAATAATAAGGCACCTTTTACACGGGTCATCCTAAAGTAGCCAAATCGACGACTGAAACATAAAACAAATAACAACAAAGTAATGGCGATCATAATCGGAATGTCGCGAGCTACTGCTTCTGGATTAACGGGTCCTGGTGCAATTAATCCAGCAAAGGGTAATACAGCAAGAATATTGAAAATATTAGAGCCAACAATATTACCCAAGGCTAAATCGTTTTCTTTCTTTATCACACTTGCAATGCTTGCTGCTAATTCAGGTAAACTAGTGCCAATAGCAATAACTGTCAAGCCAATAACTAAATCACTGATACCGAAGGCTTTAGCAATAAAAACTGCGGACTGTACGAGATAATGAGCGCTAACGACTAATAATACTATGCCAACAACTAGCCAAAAAACTGATTTTAAATTAGTCGTCGCTTCTGGTAACTCTTTTTCAGCTTCGGTAATCATAGGATCATCAGGGTTGTGCATTTTTCTTTGTTTTAATGATTTTATAAGTAATGTGGTAATGAAAGTAAAAAAGCCAATCAATAATATCAATCCTTCCCAGAAAGCAAAGAAATTATCATAGAAAATCAAGTAGGTAAGGATACTAAGGAATAAAACCAGAGGGATTTCTTGTCTAATGATTGATGACGATATCACCATAGGTTTGATCAATACCGTTAAACCTAAAACTAAGGCGATGTTGGTAATGTTTGAGCCAATAGCATTGCCTATTGCTGTATCAGGACTACCTTGCAAAGAAGCCGATGCAGCAACCATCATTTCTGGAGCTGAAGAACCCATAGCGACTATGGTTAAGCCAATAATCATTGGCGAAACACCAATATTTCTTGCTAAAGAGGATGCACCTAAGACAAATTTGTCCGCACTCCACACTAAAAATGCTAGTGCGATGAGTAAAATTATAACCTGAATGACCATTAATAACTCCAAAATTTATATCAATGATGACAGGATAAATACAGAAAATATTTTAACATCGATACTAATTTTAAATTGTCGCTCCTTGTCGAGTAAAACAAAAGCAATATTCACCAAAGACAGTAAAAAAATTAATTATTGGTTTAAATCTAGGCATTTACTTGCAATGTTACATTTTTTTTACATTTAGTCATAACAGATTATGATTTTAGCTATTATAATATCTTTTTTATTGATGATTTTTAATGAACAATTTTATTGGCTAGGTTAAAATTGCTCGGAATTGGGAATTAATATTGAAAATACCGATAGGCTATCAATGATAATCACATTAAGAAAATATGTCTGAAATCTTAGTTGATATAAAAAATATCACTTTTAAGCGTGATGAACGTGTCATTTACAATGACATCAGTTTGTCGATCCCAAAAGGTAAAGTTACCGCTATTATGGGCCCCAGTGGTATTGGTAAAACTACGCTTCTTCGTCTAATTGGTGGCCAATTAAAACCAGAGAAGGGTCAAATACTTTTTGATGGCCAGGATATTCCAACACTTTCTCGAAAAGCGCTATATCAAGTTCGTAAACGTATGAGTATGTTATTTCAAAGTGGTGCGTTATTTACTGAAATGTCGGTGTTTGATAATATCGCTTTTCCAATAAGAGAACATAGTGAGTTATCAGAACAAATAATTGAAAAAATAGTACTAATGAAACTTGAGGCTGTTGGTTTACGTGGCGCTCGCAATTTATTCCCTGCTGAACTCTCTGGCGGTATGGCTCGAAGAGTAGCATTAGCTCGTGCTATCGCACTTGATCCCGAATTGATTTTATATGATGAGCCTTTTGCTGGCCAAGATCCGATTTCAATGGGAGTTATAGTACGTTTAATTCGCGCTCTAAACGATGCATTAGGCTTGACCTCTTTAGTTGTCTCTCATGATGTGGCGGAGGTAATGAGTATTGCTGATTATATTTATATTATTGCAGAGCAAAAAATCATTGGTCATGGGACACCTGAACAAATCCTTCTCGATAAGTCACCCTTAGTTAGACAGTTTGTTAAAGGTGAGTCTGATGGCCCAGTACCTTTCCATTTTGATGCTCCTGATTACAGAGATGAACTTATGGGTAATTTACAAGGAAAGATTAAATAATGCAGTTTATTATTTCTCGATTAAGTGCATTAGGTAAACAGACTCTAACCACAATAGCTGGATTAGGGCGTGCGGTTGTTTTATTGGTCTCTGCAATTGTCCATTGGCCAAGTCCTAAAAAAGGCTTACCTTTATTAATTAATCAATTGTATGCCGTTGGTTGGTTATCATTAATTATTATTGTGGTTTCAGGTACCTTCATTGGTATGGTCTTAGCTTTGCAAGGTTACACTATACTCGTAGGTTATGGTGCTGAAGCAAGTTTGGGCCCTATGGTCGCATTGTCATTATTAAGAGAGTTGGGTCCTGTTGTTGCCGCCCTCTTGTTTGCTGGCCGAGCAGGCTCTGCGTTAACAGCAGAAATTGGTTTAATGAAAGCAACAGAGCAGTTATCAAGTTTAGAAATGATGGCAATCGATCCCTTAAGAAGAATTATTGCCCCTAGATTTTGGGCGGGTTTTATTAGTTTGCCTCTTCTTGCGGCTATATTTTCTATGGTGGGTATATTAGGAGCACATTTAGTCGGTGTTGATTGGCTAGGGGTGGACTCAGGAACTTTTTGGTCAGTAATGCAAGATCAAGTAGATTTTAATAAAGATATTTTAAATGGTATCATTAAAAGTATAGTTTTTGCTTTTGTTATCACTTGGATTGCCGTTTATAAAGGCTATGATTGCAATCCAACATCAGAGGGTATCAGTCGAGCAACAACAGCAACTGTAGTGCAGTCCTCCCTATTAGTATTAGGTTTGGATTTCATTTTAACAGCGTTGATGTTTGCACGTTAATTTATATAAAGGTTTGGTGGAATAAATGGTATCTAAAAAAATTGAATTAATGGTGGGCTTGTTTGTTGCTCTTGGTATTGCCGCATTATTAATGTTGTCTTTAAAAGTGGCAAACACAGGAATTGCCGGCAGTGGTGACACTTATATTTTAAAAGCTAAGTTTGATAATATTGGTGGTTTGAAAGTGCGGTCACCGATTAAAGTTAGTGGAGTTGTCATTGGCCGTGTTAGTGAAATTTCTTTGGATAAAGATGATTTTACTGCTGTCGTTACACTTGATATATATACTCAATATCGCGGCTTTTCAGAGGCCACTTCTATTGCAATATTAACTGCTGGCTTACTTGGTGAACAATATCTGGGGCTGCAGCCCGGATTTATAGATGACTCTCTTAGAATACTAATGCCTGGTGATTTTATTGAAGATACAAAACCTGCGCTTGTTTTAGAAGAGTTAATAGGTCAGTTTTTATTTAGCCAAGGAAGTGATTAACAGTGAGGAGTAATATGAACAGTTTTTTATCAATTAATCAGCAGCTACCCCTTATTTTAGCGATGATGTTTAGTGTTAATGTTGTTGCTATGGAGGCCACGAATTCCTCTTCACAGAGAACAGATTCATCTCAAGATATAAAAGAGAATCTGGTCAATAATTCGTTAATAAAAGTGGATAAAAAAAATCCTTATTTGATGATAGAAAGTGTTGCCACATTAACTTTTAAACGTTTTGCTAATGAAAGTAGTAAAATTAAAGCGGATCCGAATATATTAAAAGATATTGTCCGCGAAGAACTTATGCCGTATATAAATTATAAGTACTCTGCCTATAAAGTTATTGGTGTTCAATTAAAGAATACATCGAAAGAAGAACGTGATGCTTTTGTTTCGGTATTTCGTGATTATTTAATCAGCTCTTATGCGCAGGTTTTTACTTTATACGATAATCAAGAGGTAGAGTTTTTTCCAGAACAAAGCTTAAAAGACAAGAATATCGTTGCCGTTAACACCCGTGTTATTATGCCAAATCGTGATGATATTGATATTGCGTTTAAAGTTAGAAAAAATAGAAAAACTAACGAATGGAAAGCCTTTGATATGGTGGCCGAGGGTGTTAGTTTACTTGATAGTAAACAAGCTGAGCTTGGTGGCGTTATTAGACAAAAAGGTCTGCCGCATGTGACAGAATTACTTAAAGAGAAAAGCCAACGTGATATTGTTTTCAAAACATCAGAAGGATAACGCGTGAACAGGATATCACTCACTATTACTAATGAGATTGCCACTTTGTCTGGGGATTTAGTCCGTCAAACAGTAGATGAAATATCAACTCAACAATTGAAAAATTTTTTAAAACAGAAAAGTGCGATAATTAATTTGGCTGCGGTAGATAGAGTTGATACCGCAGGCCTTGCTTGGCTACTTAGTCAAATACAATTAGCACAAGCTAATGCTTGTCAACTATGCTTCAGACATTTACCATCGAGCCTAATTAAATTATCTGCTTTGAGTTCAGTTGATAAATTTTTACCTGTACACCCATCTTCTTAGGAGAAAATCTTGGACGTTTCAGATATTGAAAAATTAATTAATAACGCAATTAAACTTGATGAATTACATGTGGCATTCGATGGTTCACAGTGTAAAATTATTGCCGTCGCTGATGTTTTTGGCGAGTTAAGTCGAGTAAAAAAACAACAAGTCATTTCAACGCCACTTGCTGAAATTATTAATGGTGGTGCTATTCATGCCATTAGTATAAAAACATTTACTACAGAGCAATGGCAACGTGACAAAATGTTTAACCTTCCTTTATAAAAATAATAAATTTTTATTTCAATTTTCACATTAACCTATAAGTAATTCATTTTGGATGCATTTAAAATAATTGGTGGTAATCCACTACGCGGTGAGGTCACTATTTCTGGTGCTAAAAATGCGGCATTGCCCATTTTAATGTCTGCATTATTATCTGAAACCCCCGTTATATTTCACAATGTCCCTAAGCTCAATGACATTTTAACGACAGTTAAATTATTGACTCAATTAGGCGCTAAAGTTAAGTGGTTATCAGCAGATAGTTTACAGATCGATGCCAGTGTTATTGAACACTGCAAAGCCTCTTATGATCTAGTGAAAACTATGCGTGCTTCTATATTAGTTTTAGGTCCATTGCTTGCTAGGTTTGGCCATGCAGAAGTTTCATTACCTGGTGGCTGTGCCATTGGAGCTAGACCAGTAAATTTGCATATCCATGGATTAAAATTAATGGGTGCTGATGTTGATGTTGAAAACGGCTACATAAACGCGAAGAACAATGGACGTTTATCTGGTGCTACCATTCAAATGGATATGGTGAGTGTGACCGGCACTGAAAACTTATTGATGGCTGCAGCGTTGGCACAAGGTACTACCATTATTGAAAATGCTGCCCGCGAACCAGAAATTGTTGACCTTGCTAATTGTCTTATTTCAATGGGAGCTAAAATATCAGGTGCAGGTACCGAGACACTTGTCATTGAAGGTGTAAAAAGCTTGAGAGGTTCATCTTACAGCGTTATGCCTGACCGTATTGAAACAGGTACATTCTTAGTGGCGGCAGTAGTAACCCAAGGGCATATCAAGTGTTTGAATACTGATCCCTCGGCATTAGTAACTGTATTAAGTAAATTGCAAGAAGCTGGCGCTCAGATTACTACAGGCGATGATTGGATTGAGTTGAAAATGAATCAGCCTACAAAATCAGTGAATATTGATACAGCACCTCATCCTGGTTTTCCTACTGATATGCAAGCACAATTTGTCACTTTAAATGTGCTAGCTCAAGGGAGAGCAACTGTTACTGAGACCATCTTTGAAAACCGCTTTATGCATGTACCTGAATTACAACGTATGGGTGCGGATATTTCATTAGAGGGTAATACAGCGACAATCAGAGGTGTTGAGCGATTAAATGGTGCCCAAGTAATGGCGACGGATTTACGTGCATCAGCAAGTTTAGTCATCGCTGGCTTAGTGGCAACAACGGAAACACAAGTTGATCGTATTTACCACATTGACCGTGGTTATTTACATATAGAAGATAAGCTCCAAGCACTTGGTGGTAATATTACTCGTATTAAAATGTAATAACTATTGCGGGTTATTGAAATATCAACACCCCTAAATATCTTCAATATTTAGGGGTGTTGATTGATAAAAAGCACTATATCGTTAGATAGATTACTTTTTCATTTCAATAATAGTTACGGGGATATCAAGTGGCTCTTTCTTTCGATAGATTTTAAAAACTAAGGTTGTATTTGGTACCGTCTCTGCCACTAGATCTAATGCTTGGCTAATACTGATAATTGTATGCTCGCCAATCTGATAAATAAGGTCACCTTTTAACAGCCCCGCTTTTTCTGCTGGGCTATCAGGGGCAATTGAATTAATAATAAAGCCTTTTATACTTGCATGCAGGGTATCTGCCTCTATCCCTAACCAGCCTCGAACAACCCGTCCATTAGCAATTATTTTTTGCATGATTTTTGCGGCTAATTGATAAGGAACCGCTAAAAATATCCCTTGAATATTTAATTTGTCGTCTGTGACTTGTCTCGAATTAATACCAACTAACTCACCATGAGTATTAATTAAAGCACCACCAGAATTACCATCGTTAATAGCAGCATCCATTTGAAGAAAATCCAAGTAACTCGTATTACTTAATCCAGTACGACCAGTTGCACTGATTATGCCCTGAGTTACAGTTTGTCCTAAATTTAATGGGTTACCAATGGCTAGTACCACATCTCCAGGCAAGGAGGTTAGATCGGTGCGCTGCGGAATTACGGGTAAGTTGATCGCATCCACTTTTAATACAGCAAGGTCAGTATAAACATCAAAACCTATTAATTCAGCTGAATAAATTTTACCACTTTGTAATACCACCTTTATTAAGTCAGTATTATGCACAACGTGATAATTAGTTACTATATAACCAAGTGAGTCCATAATAACACCAGAGCCCAATCGTGATGACTTAACTGACTTTCGCCCATAAACAGGAGGACGTTGTAATTCAGTTGAGTAAATATTTACAACAGCAGGCCCGGCAATACTTACAGCTTTTGCATATGAAATGGGTTGCTGCTTATGTTGTGGAGTTGATTGAAATAGGGATAGTAGGGATCTGTTATTATTAATATCTGGTACTGTAAGTAATAATGCTACCGCAAATATCACACCATAACCAATAGCTGTAATAACATATTTAAATAATGAGATAATATAGTTTAGTGTCGATTTTACTGGGCTAGATTCCAAGGTCTTTAGTCATTTTATTATTGTTAATATTGTTTAACAATAACACAAAATACAGCTTTGCTCACATTGAAAATAAAAAAGGCTCAAAGAGCCTTTTGTTATTGAATCATTATTAGAATATTAGCGAACCATCAAATATAAATTACGGTTTCCACGCACAATATTTAGGGCAAAAACACCTGTTTGCTCTTTCAATGTTTTCCTTAGCTCAGCTAAATTTTTGATTCCTCTACGATTAATTCCAATAATAATATCATCAGGCTTTAATCCAATAAATAACGCAGGGCTATTAGGCGCAACACTTGAGACCATGACACCTTGTCCTTGGGTACTGTTTTCAAGTTTACTACCTTGTAGCATAGGATGAATATTAGCTGCCGAGATATTGGTATTGTCTGCACGTTTGAGTGTTACTGAATAAATGATTGGCTTATCATTACCTCTAACGACTGTAAGCTTAACTACTTTTCCTGCGCCAATTGAACCAATTTTCCCACGTAACTCACTAAAAGATCGAATACTTTTTCCGTCGACATGGGTTATAACATCTCCAGCTTTTATGCCCGCCTGGCTTGCGGCAGAATCAGGTGTTACTTGCTCGATAAAACCACCTTGAATGGTACTTAACTCCATTGCTTCTGCAATATCACTATTGACACTTCTACCAGAAACGCCTAATACACCACGACGTACTTCACCAAACTCAATAATCTGGGTGACCAGATTTTGAACCATGTTACTTGGTATGGCAAAACCAATACCAACATTGCCACCGTTTGGTCCGACAATAGCAGTATTAATACCGATTAACTCACCACGTAAATTAACTAAGGCACCACCAGAGTTACCACTATTTATTGCTGCATCCGTTTGTATAAAATCTTCGTAATTTTCAATATTAAGTCCACTCCGTCCTAAAGCACTTACTATACCCGAAGTCACAGTTTGTCCAAGTCCAAAGGGACTACCAATTGCGACAGCAAAATCACCAACACGTAAGTTGTCAGAATCAGAGAATTTCATTTCAATTAAATCTTCGGCTTCAATTTGCAATAAGGCAATATCGCTAGCTTCATCAGCACCAATTTTTTTTGCTGTTAATTGTCGACCATCTTTGAGTGTGATCAATATCTCATCGGCTTCAGCAACCACATGATTATTGGTGACCAGATAACCCTCTTTAGCATTAATAATGACGCCGGAGCCTAAACCTCTAAATTGCCGACCTTTTGAAGGTTCACGACGTGGATCACCAAAGAAAAACTTGAATGAATCAGGTGCTTGTTGTTTAACTTCATGAGTGCCTTTGACTGAAATAAGTACCACTGCAGGCGTCGATTTTTCAAGCATAGGGGCTAAGCTGGGAAGTGTTTGTCCAGCAATAGACAAGGGAATAGCAGCATAACTAGGTAAGCTGACAATGGTGATGCTACTTGAGATTAATGCTGTGCTAATTAAAACAGATAACTTGTTCATACTTAAGATAACTCCTTAAAAGAAAGTATTACAGGTTAACAGACTCGGTTATGAGCCTGTTAGTTCAGTCAAGGTTAGCCAGTATTTGTAACACTTTGTTTCGAGTCATCAAACAAACCGCTGGGATTGCCTGAATAATCAAGAGGTGCTTCGGTAATCACCTCCTTTGATTTTTTATTCCGTTTATCATGACGCAGGTTAACCGTCTCAGCTAATTGTTCTTGAGTCTCTCTTGAGAAAAAAGGTATGCTGTCCGGTGCAGGTGTTGCTTGCTGTAATAATTTGGTGCTATGTTCCATCTGTTGCATTGCCGATTTACAAGTGGTGTTCATTTGCTCAAGTAACTTTGTAGAACTATCTAAATGTTGGGCAACATCTAACTTATATTGAACCAATGCGGACTCACTTTGAGTTGCTTGTTCGGCAAGTTTTTGTTGTTCTTGATTAGATGAAGACAAATAACGATTAGCAAGAAAGCCAGTTAGACCACCGACGATAAAAACAATTATTCCAATTATAACACTCATATTTTAATATCCTTTATTTACAGACTATTTTTGATGAAACCAAAATCGAATTTTATTGTGCTTTTTTTTGATAAGTGCACATTAATACTATCGATTGTTATAATATAGCGCGCCTTGGGTACTTTATACAAAACTATCCATACATATTGATAAAAATTATCAATTTTTAAATTTTTTGTGAAAAATGGTTATAAAATGATTAAACTTTCTCCACTTCAGCAATACAACCTAGATTTAAAACGTGAAGATTTTTACTACGATGCTGCTCAAGAAAATGCGGTTAAACAACTGCAAAGACTTTATGAAGATTTAGAGAATAAACCTGTCGCAGTTTCAGGTTTTAAAAAAGTACTAAACCGTTGGAAAAAAGTTTATGCCAAACCTGAAGTGAAATCCATTAAAGGCCTGTATTTTTGGGGTGGTGTAGGGCGTGGAAAAACTTACTTAGTTGATACGTTTTTTGACTGTTTACCTTTTGAAAATAAGTCTCGCGTACATTTTCACCGGTTCATGCATAGAGTACATCAAGAATTAAAAAACTTAACCGGACAGTCAGATCCGCTTAAGATTATTGCCAAACGCTTTGCGCAAGAAAGCTGTATTATTTGTTTTGACGAGTTTTTTGTATCTGATATTACTGATGCTATGATTTTAGGAACTTTATTTGAGGAGCTTTTCGCGCACAATGTTATTTTAGTTGCGACCTCTAATATTATTCCCAATGAACTTTATCGAAATGGTCTTCAACGAGAACGATTTTTACCTGCGATAAAATTAATAAATGAACATACTGTAATTATTAATGTCGATAGCGGTGTTGATTATCGTTTGAGGATGTTGGAACAGGCTGAAATTTATCATTACCCTCTAGATGCTAAAGCAGATGAAAATCTTAAAGAATATTTTAATTGCTTATCGACAGAGCAGGGTGATAAAAATAGTGAAATTGAGATAAACAATCGTCAATTACCCACTGTAGAAGTCTCAGATGGCGTAGTGCATTTTAACTTTAGCGTATTGTGTGAAACTGCACGTAGTCAAAGTGATTATATGGAAGTTAGTCGCCTATATCACACGGTGTTACTGTCTAATGTTACTCAAATGGGTAGCGAAACAGATGATTCTACTCGCCGTTTTATCGCCCTTGTTGATGAGTTTTATGAGCGAAACGTGAAATTAATTATATCTGCCGAAGTACCGCTAGAAGAGTTATACAGTGGTGGGCGACTAACATTTGAATTTAAGCGTTGTTTGTCTCGTTTACAAGAAATGCAATCACATGATTACTTAGCCTCAAAGCATTTACCTTAATTTTGCTAGGTAAGTACAGGCTATCATTTAATTTATTGGTATTAATTACTATATGATTAAAAAATACAGGTGATCTTTAGGATTAACTTCTGTATAATCCGCGCTCCCTACGTTACAAACGTCTGTTGTTTTGATTTTCGTTAATGAAAAGCGCAGGCAGGACTCGATACTCGAAGGGGTAATTACGTAGTCTAAATTAACCGACATATTGTTGATTCTACATTATTGTAAATTTAATGATTTGTTATTGGTGTAACATTTTAAAATTTGGGTTTTTAAATGAAAACTTTTGTAGCAAAACCAGAAAGCGTTGAACGCGAATGGTTCTTAGTGGACGCCGAAGATAAAACTTTAGGTCGTATCGCTACTGAAATTGCAAGCCGTTTACGCGGTAAGCATAAAGCAGAATACACTCCTCATGTTGATACCGGTGATTATATCGTTGTTATCAATGCTGAGAAAGTAAAAGTAACAGGTAACAAAGCGAAAGGTAAAATTTACTACTCGCATACTGAATTCCCTGGTGGACTTAAGCAAATTAGCTTTGAAAAATTAATTGAAAAAGCACCAGAGCGCGTACTTGAATTTGCAGTTAAAGGCATGTTACCTAAAGGTCCTTTAGGTCGCGATATGTTCCGAAAACTTAAAGTATTTGCCGGCCCTGAGCATGCTCATACGGCTCAACAACCACAACCTTTGGAGTTATAGACAATGGCTGATAATCAATATTACGGTACTGGTCGTCGCAAGAGCTCTACAGCTCGTGTGTTTATGAAGGCTGGTAAAGGCGCTATTACAATTAACAAACGTGACATTTCAGTGTACTTCGGTCGCGAAACTGCACGTATGGTTGTTCGTCAACCATTAGAGTTAGTTGAAATGTTAGAAAAATTTGACTTTAATATCTCTGTCGTTGGTGGTGGTATTTCTGGTCAAGCTGGCGCAATTCGTCACGGTATCACTCGTGCATTAATGGAGTTCGATGAAACTTTACGTAGCGATTTACGTAAAGCTGGTTTCGTAACTCGTGATGCTCGTAAAGTTGAACGTAAGAAAGTTGGCTTACACAAAGCGCGTAAGAAACCACAATTCTCAAAACGTTAAGATATATTTTTATATCACATTCAAAAACCGGCATCTGCCGGTTTTTTTATGCCTGGACTTATTTATCTATTTAATGATCCCTAGGGTGACATTGAGGGTATTGGTAGATGAAAAAGTCAGTATTACTTGGCTATCAAAAATAAGACTTAGTTAGACAAGACAATAACTTTTCTATTTAGGATTTTAGTCAACAGGTAAGTCTTAAAAACAGTAAGTAAGATTTAACTAACATGAGTAATGAAAGTCTAGTTAAGCAAATCCTAAAGTGAGTGTAGACTGAAATATCTTAATATTGTTGTTAAAACTAGTATTAAATGATAATCACTAGCATTAACAAATCATCATCATCATTTTTTAATATTTTTTTTAACATTCATCACTTTCAAATAGCGATTTACCTTGTAAAAAACAGGGCATTTCTTTATGATCATGAAAATTTTTGTCGCTAGTTAACTAAACACTAATAAATCCATCCATTCTTTTAGAGAAAAGGAATATATGGATAAAAATAGGTGGTTTGGTTTTAATTTTTAATTGGAGATTATGAATGAGCAATGCACCCGTTGTTAACGGTCGTCGACGCTTTTTAACTGCTGCTACTGCAGTAGTTGGTGGCGTTGGTGTTGCCGGTGTGGCTGTGCCTTTTATTGCTTCCTGGAATCCAAGTGCCCGAGCGAAAGCTGCAGGTGCCCCAGTAGAAGTTAATATAAGTAAAATCGAACCAGGTCAACTTATCCGTGCTGAATGGCGTGGTAAACCTGTCTATGTGGTCCGTCGTTCAGAGAAAACGATCAGTGATTTGACTAAACATGATAGTCAACTTAAAGACCCACAATCTGACGAACCTCAACAACCAAGTTATGCAACCAATGAACATCGTTCCATTTCTCCTGAGTTTTTGGTGGCTTTAGGTGTTTGTACTCACCTCGGTTGTGCGCCAACATACCATAAAGACGACTTTGAAGAAAAAGTTGAGGGTGTAACTGACGGATTCTATTGCCCATGTCATGGCTCTAAATTTGATATGGCTGGTCGTGTATTTCAAAGTGTTCCGGCACCACTAAACTTAGTGATTCCTGAGCATTCTTTCCCAACTGAAGGCACCCTATTAATTGGTGTCGGTCAAGGAGAAGTCTAATGTTAATGAACTTACTCACTTCTTTTATGGGCTGGTTAAATCAACGATTACCTGTGACTGATACTTGGAACAAACATATAGCTCAATATCCAGCACCAAAGAACTTTAACTTTTGGTACTTTTTTGGCTCACTAGCGATGTTAGTATTAGTGAACCAAATTGTTACGGGTATTTGGTTAACCATGAACTACGAACCTTCAGGTGAAGGAGCATTTGCCTCCATTGAATATATTATGCGTGATGTCGACTTTGGTTGGTTATTACGTTATATGCATTCAACAGGTGCCTCAGCATTTTTTATTGTTATATATATGCACATGATGCGTGCATTGATGTATGGCTCTTATCAAAAACCTCGTGAGCTATTATGGATCTTCGGCATGTTGATCTTTTTAGTTCTTATGGCTGAAGCATTTATGGGATATTTATTGCCTTGGGGTAATATGTCCTACTGGGGTGCCCAGGTTATCATTTCCTTATTTGGTGCAATTCCAATTATTGGTGATGATTTAACGCTATGGATACGAGGTGATTATGTTATCTCTGGCGCTACGTTAAACCGTTTCTTTGCTTTGCACGTTATTGCTTTACCTTTAGTATTGGTTGTCTTAGTGTTTTTACATATTCTAGCACTTCATGAAGTGGGCTCTAATAACCCTGACGGTATTAATATTAAAAAGCCTAAAGGTAGCGTTAAGCCTGAAGAGTTAAGTAAATTTACTTTTCATAAGCAGTACTCTGAAAAATACGATATTGTTGATGCCATCCCTTTTCATCCTTATTATTCTGTGAAAGATATTATGGGTGTTGTTGTTTTCTTAATTCTATTCTGCTGGGTTATGTTCTTTGCTCCAGAGGGTGGTGGTTACTTTATGGAAGCGCCAAACTTTGAACCGGCTAACGGTCTCAAAACACCTGAGCATATTGCACCTGTTTGGTACTTTGGACCTTTCTATACTATTTTACGTATTGTTCCTGACAAGTTATTAGGCGCTATTGCAATGTTTGGTGCCATTGTTATGTTATTTTTATTACCATGGTTTGATCGAGGCATTGTTAAATCAGTAAGATTCCGTAGTAAGTGGCATTTAGTTAATCTATCGCAATTCGCTCTTAGCTTCATCGTATTGGGTGTTCTAGGAACGTTACCGGCAACACCTGTTTATAATTTGATTGGTATAGTGGCTAGTTTTGGTTATTTTGGCTTCTTTATTGCGCTATGGTTCTACAGTAAGAATGAGAAGTGCAAACCTGTCCCAGAGAGGATTACAGACTAATGAAAAGATTATTAATTGCTTTATTTACTGTTATTCCCACTTTAGCATTAGCTGCAGGTGGAGGCGTTCCACTGGATGCTGCCAATAATGATTTAACCGATAAAGAATCACTTAAACGTGGTTTTGATTCTTACGTTAGTTATTGTTTAGGCTGTCACCAATTGCAGTATCAACGTTATAATCGGACCTTTGAAGACTTAGGTATTGATACTGCCGAAGGGTCAGACAAGTATTTACTCAATGGTCAAAAGCCAGGCGAGCATATTAATAATGCGATGCCAGCTAAAACAGCTGCTAAATGGTTTGGTGTTGCACCACCTGATCTTACTTTAGAGGCTCGCTTGAAATCCCCTGATTGGATTTATTCTTATTTACGTTCATTTTACGTAGACAATGATCGTCCTTTTGGTGTTAACAACACTATTTTTAAAGATGCAGGTATGCCTCATGTTTTACAAACACTTCAAGGTGTTCGTACTATGGATGAAAATGGCAACCTAACACCGGCAACTGGTGGTACAATGACGGCTGAAGAATATGATGACTTTGCCCGTGATTTAACCAACTTCTTTGAATACGTTGGTGAGCCAAACAAGTTAGAACGTGAAAGCTTGGGTTATTGGGTAATTGGCTTCTTATGTATTTTATTTATACTTTCTTATTTACTTAAGAAAGAATATTGGCGAGATGTTCATTAATAACATCGTGATTTACATATAATTTTGGGATTATTGACTATTAAGTATTATGCTTGTAGTGAATAGTCCCTTTATCAGTTTATTAGATTTTAAAAGTTTTAATTGGAGGCAATATGGCCGTAGCAGCAAACAAACGCTCTGTGATGAATTTATATTCCCATGCAGATGATATGTATAGTCATCAAACACGCATAGTATTAGCAGAAAAAGGGGTTGGTGTAGACATACACTTAGTTGACTTGGCAAATTTGCCAGAAGATTTATTAGATTTAAACCCTTATGGCACAATTCCAACATTAATTGATCGCGAATTAGCTTTATATGAGGCCAGTATCATTATTGAATATTTAGATGAGCGTTTCCCTCATCCACCATTAATGCCTGTTTATCCGGTATCTCGTGGTCGTAGCCGATTAATGATGTTTCGTGTGGAAAATGATTGGTACAGTTTGGCTAAAATTATTTTAACAGGCAGTGCTGAAGAAGCTGACAAAGCCCGTCAAGAGCTTAAAGAAAGTTTGTTGAGCGTAGCACCGATATTAAACGAAGCCCCTTATTTTATGAGTGAAGAGTTTAGTTTAGTCGATTGTTATCTTGCACCGCTTTTATGGCGTTTACCTGCCTTTGGTATCGAACTTACTGGCCAAGGCTCAAAAGAGCTGAAAACTTACATGTTACGGTTGTTTGAACGTGAATCTTTTCAAGCGTCACTAACTGAAGAAGAACGTGAATTACGCATGAACTATACAGCGTAATGACCACTGAAATGACGTCTAATAAGCCTTACCTAGTCGGTGCTTATTATGATTGGATATCTGATAATGAATTAACTCCTTACATCGTTGTTGATGTAAGTGTTTATGGTGTATTAGTCCCCATGGCCTATGTTAATGATGGTCAAATCACTTTAAATATTGCTTCTTCTGCCTTAGGTGGTTTTTCTATGGGGGAGCAGGCAATAGAGTTTAGCGCTAGGTTTGGTGGTAAACTTGAGCATATGACTGTTCCCTACGGTGCAATTGCAGCTATATATGCTAAAGAAAATGGTGTGGGAACATCTTTACCAATTGAACATCCTATCGACATTAAAGTGAGTGATGAGGTTGAGTCAGCTAAGTTAGTTAAGCCAACAAAATTAACCAGTGTGACCTCTTTTTCTTCAGTTAAGATAAGGACTGAGGACGAGAAAATCAAATTACCCAGTAAGAATAAAAGTAAAGCAAGTTTGAAAATCATTAAATAATTTGATACTTGCTGTCATCCCCTTAGTGCCAATTACACTTAAGTAGCATAATTACTTTGTGTGGTTGGTTCTATATTCAAACGCTAAAAAAACTCGGCTTACACCACTAATATTACGGGCTATCGCAACCGCTTCATCAGCTTCTTTATGGCTAACTAACCCCATCAAAAATACCTCGCTGTTTTCAGTGACCACTTTAATATTTGTTGGCGTTAATTTATCACTACCCAAAAGAGCACTTTTAACTTTTGTCGTCAGCCATACATCATTACTTCTGGTTATTACTGAAGTTGGATGACCAATTCTGATCTGGTTATGAACCTGAACAACACCTTCAATAGTAGTGACCTCTTTTATTGCCATATCTCGTAAATCTCGAGTAGGGGCTTGACCGATAATTAATAGAGCCCCATTGATAGAAATAAAGTGTAGGTTGGTTTGTGTTTCCAATACTTTATTGTTCGTGATTTTTCTATTGATATTATATTCGATTTTTTGATCAGTAAACTGCTTGCTAATGGTGCGATGATCGGTAGCTAGGCCAATACAGCCTTGGAGCAGGCTACAAAATATAATAGCGAATAATGTTATTGGGATGTGTTTTATTATCATAAGAGTCATACGTTTTTGTTAATTGTCTTGGGGAAATAAAGTGGTGTCAATTATTTCACATAAAGTATGAGTAATTAATAAATGTACTTCATGAATACGAGACGTACGTGAAGAGGGAACGCGTATTTCGACATCATTTTCACCAAGTAAACCAGCAATATCACCACCATCCTTGCCAGTTAAAGCGATAATAGGCATATCACGAGAGACGGCTGATTCAATAGCTTTAATAACATTCTTAGAGTTCCCACTGGTTGAAATAGCGAGTAAAACGTCACCACTGTTACCTAGTGCACGTAACTGCTTAGAAAATACATCATCAAATTGATAATCATTAGCGATAGATGAAAGTGTCGATGTATCTGTCGTCAATGATAAAGCGGGTAGACTAGGACGCTCTGTTTCATAACGGTTCAACAACAAAGAAGAAAAGTGTTGTGAATTACTTGCTGAACCACCATTACCACAAGTGAGTATCTTGTTACCCGATAGTAAGGACTGCACAATAATCATACCTGCATGTTCAATTGAACCTGCGAGCAATTCACTTGCGGCGATTTGATTCTGAATACTTTCAGTAAAATTACTTTTGATCCTTGCTAACATAAAAAGTTAGACTCCATTAAAAAGCGTTCTTAAGCCAGGTTATCAGTGGCATTGAATGATTATCTTTATTCCCTTGCAGGGCAACAACATCAAATCTACAGGGCGTATTATATGCGTTTAATCCATGTTGTTGCAGATAATATTTGGCTGTTTTATGTATTTTTTCTATTTTTTTGGAAGAAATAGCTGAAATAGCGCCACCAAAATTAGTATTTGTACGATATTTTACTTCTATAAAGACCAAAGTATCCTGTTCTTGCATAATCAAGTCAATTTCTCCTAGTCGACTATGAAAGTTTTGAGTTATATACCTTAATCCTTGTCGGGTTAAATATTGACTCGATATGTTTTCATTAATTTGGCCAACTTCATAAGTGGTTAAGGGTTTGTCTATCATATTTAATCGTCCTTGATTGAATTGTCGTTGGTAAAACTAATGCATTTTAATTTGTTTAACCTTATTCTTACGATATTGTCCCCAAATCAAATTACGAGTTAACACATTATCATTATCAAGCTTTAATACACCCGTTTGACCATAGTGTCTGATGTAGCTTGATTGGCGCATCAAAGGGATTTTATTAGCTAATGATAAGCTATCATAGCCCATGGCAAATATCCGTTCCAAGCTATCCGTACGTTTAGGCCATAAAGAGTTACTTAACTTTGCAAGACGATTATTTTGTTGTTCTGACTGAAGAAGCCAGGGGATTTCGGTAAATATCAAACCAGTTAAATCGCGGTTATCACTTTTATCACCATTGACACTATGACTCAATGAACTAGCAAATACCGGTATAACAGATGAAAATGGACTGGTATTTACATCGATGTAAGGTTTAAGTAATTTAGTTTCTGCAGGATTAGCCACCAAGTAAATCATATCAATATCTCTACGGTTACGTAATTCTGACTTAACCTTTTCATTAAATAAACTTTTAATTTTTGTTATTCTTTGCTGAGAGTTAGTGACTTCTAAACTTGATTTTAAATCGATTTGCATCTTAGTACCTGGATTAAAATAAATAATTTCTGGAACTTGTCCTCTTATTTTTTGCCATTTGTTAATGAAAGACTCTGCAACACGACGGCTAATGTTACTTTTAGATGCTAAAATCAAGGGGTGTTTATAATGTTTTTGGCTTAAATTTGCAGCCGCTTGTATAGCTTCATCTTCTCTTCGCATTGAAAATGCAACTTGATGGGGTTTTAGTTCCAAATTTTCTGGTAGATTGAGTAATAGGGTTGGTACCATTAATCCTTGTTGGCTAAGATATTCATCGACATGGTTTTTAAGTAAAGGGCCGATAACAAAATTAATTTTTTTATCAGTGAATATTTTATTAAGCGTGTCCATTGATATTGTATTTTCATCAATAAAATGTAGCTTTCGGTCAGTGTTTTCTTGATAAGCGGCAAGTATACCTTGTTGTGCGGTAAGGCCAGCTATTTTTTGATTACCCGATAAAGGTAAGATAACTGCAATATTATCTATACTAGAAACAATCGTTTCTGAACTCTCTCTAAGGCTTGGGATAATAATATTGGCTAAATGACCATTATTTTGTCGTTGCCATTGGTCAAGACCCCGATTAAACTTTTTTGTATTGGTTCCTAGCTTATGTGCTAGCGATAACAATGTCTGCCAGCCTTTAAAATCCGGTGAATCCATTATGGTCAGTTGTTTGATTTGCCAAGATGAGAGCTGACTGAGCGATTGCCATAACCACGAGACATCACTGTCAGTAACATCTGATTCTAAAGATAGAATTCTAAGCTGAGCATCAATAACTAAAAGTGTTAAAGATTGCCTTTCAGCAATTAATTTGACGAGATTATAATAGGGAATTGAATGCACCAGTCCATAATCGTTGTGAAGGGTACTTATTATTGCTAATTGTTCTTTGGCTAATGAAAAATAGCCTAATTGTTCTAAGCTTGCTGCTTTAACCAAGTTTATTTGGTACAAGAGCACTAACTTTTCATTATCTATAATAGTATTAGCTGCTAAATTTTGGTTAATCGCTTGGCAAAACCTTTGATTGACGTCATCATCAAATTTTGCTGTTACAAGCACGCAAGTTTGATTCGCTAACCAAAGGGCTTGGTGCACTTTTCCTTCTACTAATAATTGCTCACTTGCTAGCGTTAACATAAGTATAGACTCACTGACTGGTGATGCCTTTGCTCGGTTAAGGTAATCATTTGATGTTATATTGATTACTTGATCTGTTTGACTAGCTATAGTTTTTTCAGTTTGTTTCTCTGTTTTTGTTGTCGTACAGCCAGCCACTAAGCTGACGATAGTAATGGTAAAAAGTAGAGGTTTTAATGGAAATTTGAAATTAGTTAGCATATCAGGGAAAAAATCCATGCATTTAAAGTTGAGTATGGGTTTATAATAGACTTCATTAACAAAGGTCACAACAAAAGTAAGCTAAAATGACAGAAACTCAGGTAAATTCAGGTACTTTATACATAGTTGCCACCCCAATTGGTAACTTAGGTGATATTAGCCAAAGAGCTATTGATATTTTGTCTCAAGTAGATGTTATTGCATGTGAAGACACACGCCATACTCAGCGGTTATTAACAGCCTTTGCGATTAAAAATAAAACTTTATCATTGCATGATCATAATGAGCGTCAACGCCAAGATCAAATCGCATTGATGTTGCAAGAAGGTAAAAGTATTGCCTTAGTTTCTGATGCGGGAACACCCTTAATTAGTGACCCTGGCTTTCATTTAGTTCGCCATTGCCGGCAGTTAGGTTTATCGGTTAGTCCTATTCCTGGTGCTTGCGCTGTTATTGCCGCCTTATCGAGTGCAGGACTGCCGACAGATAGGTTTACATTTGAAGGGTTTTTACCCTCCAAGTCGGGTGCACGACAAGCCAAGTTAATTGAAATTAGTGAAGAGCCTCGTACTATGGTGTTTTATGATGCGCCACGACGTGCAATCGATACGATAAGTGATATTGTTAAAACCCTTGGTGGTGAGCGATACGTAGTGATTGCTAGGGAGTTAACAAAAACATTTGAAACCATTCACTCCGATAGCGCTGAAAATTTACTCACTTGGCTATTACAAGACCCTAACCAACTTAAAGGTGAAATGGTTCTTATTATTGAAGGCCATAAGTCTTCAGCCGAGGATATACCATCACAAGTGGCCGCAACTTTAAAGTTACTTGTTGATGAGCTACCACCTAAAAAAGCATGTGCTATTGCTGCACAAATTTATGGCGTCAAGAAAAACACCTTATACGAGCTTGCTTTGTCTTTAAAGAATAAAGAATAAACTACTTAATCATCAGGTCTATAACACTAAGTGGAATCAATATTTTCCTAAAATTAAAGAGTATTTGCTAGCGCTTTTAGCCAGATCAAAAAAGCAGCCTAAGCTGCTGTTTTAATCGAGAGGTTAATGTTAATTAAATTGGAGAGTTATTAAGCAGAAACGTATAGCTCTTCAAAAACATAATCTAAAATACCCATCGCTGCTTTTCGACCTTGATCAACCGCGGTGACAACTAAATCTGAACCAAGCACCATATCACCTCCCGCAAAAATATTAGCGTTACTAGTTTGCAATGCAAATTGAGAGTTCTCTACGGCAACCACTCTACCACGGCTATCAAGTTTAACTCCTGCATCTATCATCCATTGTGGCGGGCTAGGCAAGAAACCAAAAGCGATAACTACTGCGTCTGCTTCCATTAAAAACTCACTGCCTTCAATAGGTTCTGGATTTTGTCGTCCATTAACATCTGTTGGACCTAATTGAGTCTTAACAAACCTAACGCCAATTGTTTTTCCATTATTATCTACTTCGATATCAAGTGGTTGAATATTAAATTTAAAGTTAACACCCTCTTCTTTGGCATTTTGTACTTCTCGAGGTGAGCCTGGCATATTGGCTTGATCACGTCGATAAGCACAGGTGACATCTTTAGCACCTTGTCGAATTGATGAGCGCACACAATCCATAGCAGTATCACCACCACCAAGCACAATAACTGTTTTGTCTTTAAAACTCACATAAGGTTTGACACTATCTAATTTTTCTTCGCCTTCTTTGTTAGTAATGCCCATTAAATTTTGGGTGTTACCAATTAAGAAGTCCAGTGCGTTATAAACACCTGGAGCACTTTCATGTTCAAAACCACCTTTCATATCGGTGTAAGTGCCTAGTGCTAAAAATACAGCATCGTACTCATCGCTGAGCTTTTCAAAGCTAATGTCTTGGCCAACATTGACGTTGAGTTTGAACTCTATACCCATACCTTCAAATATTTTTCGGCGACGAACAATAACGTCTTTTTCTAACTTAAATGCAGGTATACCAAAGGTTAATAGGCCACCAATCTCAGCATGTTTGTCAAAAACAACAGCATCAATCCCATTACGAGTTAATACATCGGCACAGGATAAACCAGCAGGACCTGCACCAATAACGGCGACACGTTTACCTGTTTTAATGACGTGTGATAAGTCAGGCGTCCAACCTTGATCAAAGGCTGTATCAGTAATGTATTTTTCAATATTCCCTATGGTTACTGCACCAAAGTCTTCATTTAAGGTACAGGCTGACTCACATAATCTATCTTGTGGACAAACACGGCCACACATCTCAGGTAGGCTATTGGTAGAATGACATAGCTCAGCAGCCTCAAATATTTTACCTTCAGTAACGAGTTCTAACCACTGTGGGATATAGTTGTGTACTGGACATTTCCATTCGCAATAGGGATTGCCACAATCTAAGCACCGATCAGCCTGACCTTCACTTTGGTCTTCACTTAACGGTTGATAAATTTCAACAAAATCGATTTTACGTTGAGAGATCGCTTTTTTAGGCGGGTCAATACGTTTTACATCAATAAATTGATAAACATTTTTACTCATCTGTTTTTACTCATTCAGTTTGTTACTAACACCTAGGCTAAAAGCCTATTGTTCATTTTTTTGTATAAAAGCAAACGCTGCTATTGTGCTTGTACACGAAGTTCAGCAGATGAACGGCTGCGATGGCCTAATAATGTTTTAACGTCAGTTGCTGTTGGCTTTATTAATTTAAACAAAGGTGCGAATTTATCAAAATCTTGCAAAATTTCTTGCGCTCGGCAGCTGCCTGTTTCTTCAAAATGATTATTGATGATGCCACGTAAATGTTCTTGATGAATCATTAAATCCTCAATGTCTAATAATTCAATAGACTCTTTATTTAAACGAGAATCTAAATCATTAGCTTCATCTAATACGTAAGCAAAACCACCGGTCATACCGGCACCAAAGTTTATACCCACATCACCGAGTACGGTAACAATACCCCCTGTCATATACTCACAGGTGTGATCGCCAGTACCTTCAATTACCGCATGACACCCAGAATTACGAACAGCAAAACGTTCGCCCGCACGGCCACTTGCAAATAATTTTCCACCAGTAGCACCGTATAAACAGGTATTACCCATAATCATTGCTTCATGACTTTGATAGGCAACCCCTTTTGGTGGCTTGATAGTTAACTTACCACCCGCCATGCCTTTGCCAACATAGTCGTTAGCATCACCTGTTAGAATAATATTTAAACCGCCAGCATTCCAGACACCGAAACTTTGCCCCGCAGTTCCTGTTAAATGAATGGTAATTGGAGCCGTTGCCATACCTTGGTCACCATGATGACGAGCAATCGCACCAGATAGAGAGGCGCCAACGGAGCGGTCAGTATTTTGCACTGAAAATCTAAAGTCACCACCGTTACTGTGAGTAATAGCGTGCAGTGTTACTGCTAATATTTCTTTATTTAATAACCCTTTGTCATAAGGATTATTTTCTTCCGTTTTATAAAGCGCGGTATTGTTACCTGCAATAACAGGTGCAATAATTGGTGATAAATCTAATTTCTGCTGTTTTGAACTAATCCCTTTAAGTGGAACTAACAAATCAGTACGACCAATGAGTGCTGTCAAGCTTTCAACACCAAGCTCCGCTAAAATTTGACGTACTTCCTGTGCAATAAACTTAAAATAGGTCATTACTTGCTCAGGCAGCCCCTTGAAGAACTTTTCACGTAACACTTCATCTTGTGTTGCAACACCTGTAGCACAGTTGTTTAAATGACATATACGGAGGAACTTACAACCTAGAGTCACCATAGGGGCAGTTCCAAAGCCAAAGCTTTCTGCACCAAGTATTGCTGCTTTGACAATATCTACGCCTGTTTTTAAACCACCATCAACTTGTAAGCGGACTTTATGACGTAAACCATTTTCAACCAACGATTGATGTGCTTCAGCTAAACCTATTTCCCAAGGACAACCGGCATATTTCACTGATGTTAGTGGACTTGCTGCTGTACCGCCGTCATAACCAGAAATGGTTATGAAGTCTGCATATGCTTTAGCAACACCTGAAGCAATTGTGCCAACGCCTGGTCCAGAAACCAGTTTTACCGAAACTACGGCTTGCGGGTTTACTTGTTTTAGATCAAAAATGAGTTGAGCTAAATCTTCGATTGAATAAATATCATGATGTGGCGGTGGCGATATTAACGTTACTCCAGGAACTGAATAACGTAGTTTAGCAATCAGCGGTGATACTTTATCACCTGGCAATTGACCACCTTCACCAGGTTTTGCACCTTGAGCTATTTTAATTTGTAGTACATCTGCATTAACTAAATAGTGAGGTGTTACACCAAATCGGCCTGAGGCGATTTGTTTAATACGTGAATTTTTTACCGTACCAAAACGACGCTGATCTTCACCACCCTCACCAGAATTTGAAAAGCCGCCTAAACGGTTCATCGCAATGGCCAGTGCTTCATGTGCTTCAGGACTTAGTGCACCAATAGACATCGCTGCGCTGTCAAAACGTTTGAACATTTCGCTATCAGGTTCAACATCATTAAGATCAATCGATTTATTATCAGTTTTAAGGGTTAATAAATCACGTAACGTTGATACCGGGCGATTATTGACTTCATTAGCAAATTTTAGATAATCACTGTACTCACCGCTTTTAACTGCTGTTTGTAAATTAGTGACTACTTCTGGATTATAAGCATGGTATTCACCGCCATGAACATATTTTAATAAGCCGCCATGGTTGACTTTTTGATGAGGTAAGAACGCTTTGCGGGCAAGGTTAATAGTATCTTGCTCGATATCATCAAAGTCAGCCCCTTTGAGACGACTTGGAATTTCAGGAAAACATAGGGTCATAATGTCTTCGCCTAAACCAATAATTTCATATAAACCGGCACAGCGATAACTAGCGATGGTAGAAATACCCATTTTAGACAGTATTTTTAATAACCCTTTGTTGATACCGTCACGGTAATTAATTACCGCATCACGAGCGGTTAAATTAATTTGTCCTTGATCAACTAACTGTTCAACAGTTTCTAACGCCAAATAAGGATAAATTGCTGTTGCACCTAAGCCCAGTAATACCGCAAATTGATGTGAGTCTCTTGCTGACGCGGTTTCAACAATAATATTTGAATCACAACGAAGTTGTTGATCAACTAAACGTTTTTGTACTGCTCCAACAGCCATAGCGGCAGGGATAGGTAAAAATCCAGGAAGTATTTTTCTATCGGACAGTACTAAAATAACCGTGTTTTTGTTGCGAACAAGATCTTCTGCCTCATCACAAATACGAGTGATCGCCGTTGCTAAACCTTCTTTTTGATCATAATTTAATGTCAATGTATCACTGCGATAATGCTCAGGATCGAGCTCTCTTAGCTGCTTTAATCCGGTATACATTAGTATGGGTGTCTCAAATGAAATACGGTCGGCGTGTCCAGTCGTTTCATTAAAAACGTTATGCTCACGGCCAATACAAGTACCTAGTGACATAACGTATTTTTCCCGTAAAGGGTCAATAGGTGGATTAGTCACTTGAGCAAATTGCTGGCGAAAATAATCAAAGAGAGTACGAGGTTGGCTAGAAAGTACTGCCATCGGTGTATCGTCACCCATAGAACCGGTAGCTTCTTGACCGTTTTCAGCTAACGTTTTTACTACTTGTTGAATTTCTTCATAACTGTAGTTGAACATTTTATGATACTGAGATATTTGATGGTCGTTAAATACACGTTTGCCAATTAACGAAGCGTCTAATTTAGAAAAAGGTACTAGCGTTCGAATGTTTTTATCTAGCCACTCACGATATGGATGACGAACTTTGAGCTCTTTATCAATATCAGTTGATTTGAAAATTTTACCTGTGTAGGTGTCTATGGCTAACATTTCACCAGGTCCGACTCGGCCTTTTTCAATAACTTCGTCTTCACCGTAATCCCAAATACCGACTTCTGAGGCAAGGGTAATAAAACCATCACGGGTAATAACATAGCGGGCAGGGCGAAGACCGTTTCTATCTAAGTTACAGGCAACGTGCCGGCCATTGGTCATGACCACTCCAGCAGGACCATCCCAAGGCTCCATATGCATTGAGTTAAATTCATAAAATGCTTTTAAGTCGTCATCCATCCGTGGGCTATTTTCCCATGCAGGTGGCATCAACAAACGCATCGCGCGATATAAATCCATACCGCCGGCAAAGAAAAGTTCTAGCATATTATCTAAAGATGATGAGTCAGACCCTTTTTCATTTACAAAGGGGGCTGCGTCTTGTAAATCAGGTAGTAATGGCGATTGAAATCTATACGTACGAGCACGGCTCCATTGTCGGTTACCTTTAATGGTATTAATTTCACCATTGTGGGCTAAGTAACGAAAAGGTTGAGCAAGATGCCATTGAGGAGAGGTATTAGTTGAAAAACGCTGATGGAAAACACAAATTGCACTTTGCATGCGAATATCAGCCAGATCTAAATAAAAGTGCGGTAAGTCTACTGGCATCACTAAGCCTTTATAGATAGTTACCAAACAAGACAAGCTCGCTACATAAAATACACTATCAGTAATACGTTTTTCTGCACGGCGACGAGCCATGTATAAGCGACGTTCTAAGTCACGGTTTCGCCATCCTGCCGGTGCATCAACAAATATTTGTTCAATGGAAGGAAGATTGCCTAAGGCAATAGGACCCAAAACTGATTTGTCTGTTGGAACTTCTCGCCAGCCGACAATCGTTAATGTTTCACGAGACAATTCTTCTTCGAATATTTTTTTTGACAAGGTTGCCGCAATGGGGTCTGGATTTAAAAAAACCATACCAACGGCATATTTTTTACCTAGTTGCCAATTATTTTCTTCAGCAATTGAACGAAAAAAGCTATCAGGTTTTTGTAATAATAAGCCACAACCATCACCAGTAATTCCGTCAGCTGCAATACCACCACGATGCTGCATCCGATCAAGTGCTGAAATTGAGGTTTTTATCAATTTATGGCTTGTTTCGCCGTGTTGATGAGCGATTAAACCAAATCCACAATTATCCTTTTGGACGCTGTGATCATAAAGCTGCATAGACTATCTCCTAATAAAATATCAACTTGGATTCGGGATAATAAAAAGTAAAGTTATAAAGAAATGCATAATAACCCCGTATTAGTCCAAGAGGAACCTTCAAGATTAAACACTTGTTAACTAAAGGTCAATCAAAATAGAGTATTTACTCGTTGTTTATTTACATCATGTTGAGAATTTATTATTTTCTTAAATTACACGGGTTTAACTATGTAGCTTGATTTCATTGGGCTGTATGGTTTTTGTTATTGATTATTTAAATTCTTCATATGAAAAAATTATGTAATTTTACTACATAATTGGGTGACAACCCAAAAAGCGCTATTTTTTTACATTATTAGTATAGTCTTTTTGATAAAGGCTGATAGCTTTTGTCGGTGACAGAAACAACAAAGGCTACAATAATGCAGCCTTTGATAATCGTTGATTGTTAGTAAATCACTAGGTGTTAAGGTTGATAACCACCAACAATACCTTTAGTCGTTATTGATACCGCATCGTGGGCATGAAGCGATTCAAGATGGTTTATTTTTAACCAAAAATCATCGTATTGCTCTGATAAGTTCATGGTGTGCTGTAATCGACGAGCCGCATCTTCACAAAACATTAAATTTTGGCCATTTAAGCGAGCAAATTCCTGTTCATCGGCTCTTTTAACTGCAGCCTGTACAGGTGTTTTTAATGAGTCTTCAATGGCATTAACTAAAGTAGTAATGGGGAAGTCTTTAACTCCATTACCTAATTTTACTTTGATCTCAGCAACCGAGCGTTGACTGTGTGGAGTCGCAACGATACCTTCTGTTGTGCCTAACCAATCATGAATAGCGCTTAAATCTGTTGGCTGTTCAGCAGAGAACTTATCCTGAAATGCTTGTTGAATTAACTGACGAGCCAGAGCCGCTGAGCAAGGACAGGTTGATGAATAAGGAACATCAACAGCTAATTCTATATCAAATATACCTTGATTAAGTCGACCCGTTATACTGACAGGGTAAGCTTTCCAACCCTGCTTCCCACTGACAAGTGATTTACGTCTCAGATGGTACTCAAAAGAGAATTTGACTTTCGCATTGTCACTTAAATCTTGATGCGAACTAATAAAGCCATCTAATAAAGTGACGAGCGATTGATAAGTTAATATATCGCCAGTCGACAATTCATCGAGTTGCAGATAAAGCCGAGACATATGAATGCCTTTAGCTTGTGGCTCTTTTAAATTAACAAAAGCATCTATATGAGCTGAAACCATGCGCTGCTCACCTTGAGAGGCAACCATCATGGGCATTTCAATATTACTCATACCGACCCAATCAAGTTTACCTTCAGTTTGAGCTGTGGTTTGATGGGCAATATCAGGCATTGATGTTGGCATTTTTACTCCGCTTTGTACATTATCTAGTTTTGTTAGATAAAAAAGAATATCTAAATTCAAGGGCGCATATTCTATCGTATTTTTAATAGATTTAATTAATATTATTTACATTTTAATTAAAAGACCTACTAGAAAGGGGAGGTATTTTGAACGAGAACGGATGTAAAAGCAATAGAATTGGGCGCTGCAGTTATATATTCGAGATTGCTATTAGTTATAGCCATTCGATTATTAGCTATTGTCTTTAATTGACTTTGTTCTAATATAAAGGATAAATAAGATTAAAGTTAAGGTTAGCTTCTGTGAGTGAAAAATTATTGGACGAGAATTTGTTGTTAAGTTATCTAAAGGACTTAGGGAAAGATATCTTAAAACAAATGATTGATTTATATCAACAACAGTCACAAATTTATTTAGATGATATTAACCGATCTGTCATTGAACAGTCTTCTTCTGCATGGCAGGAGCATTGTCATAAAATGAAAGGCGCTGCCGGCAGTGTTGGTTTAAAATCTTTATATCGCTATCTAGTGACTATTGAAAAATCAGATGCGTCGCGTGAAGAAAAATTATCAATGGTAAACAAATTGACCGAACAGAATGATGCCGGGGTCGCCGCATTTTTGATCTGGTTAAATACGGTCTAGTGTTTATATTTAAATATTACTCAACCGAGCCGACAAAACGATAACCTTCGCCATGAATAGTGTTGATAAGTTCTGGCGAACCGATAAGTGACTCAAAATGCTTACGCAATCGTCTAATAGTAACATCAACTGTTCTATCATTAGGTCGTAAATCACGGCCAGTCATCTCTTTAATTAATTGTTGACGAGTCACAATTTGACCAGAATGTTCAATTAATAATTTTAATGCCCGATACTCACCACGCGGAATAGCGATCATTTCACCGCTAGGAGAAAACATTTGTCTGGAGTTACCATCAAGCGTCCACTGATTGAACTTGATAACAGCCTTTATATTTTTTGGTTGGCCAATTCGGGATAAAATATTTCTTGCTCTAATGACTAACTCACGAGGATTAAATGGTTTGGTCAGATAATCATCGGCACCAATTTCTAAACCTAAAACTTTATCAATATCACTGTCACGGCCAGTTAAAAATATTAACCCTAACTCAGTATTCTTGGTTAATTCTCTAGCAAGTAATAAACCATTTTTTCCTGGTAGGTTAATATCCATTATAATTAAGTTAATAACATTATCACTTAATTGCTGATCCATACTTTCGCCATCTGTCGCTTCATACACCTGATAACCTTCCGCTTCAAATAAATGCCTAAGACTAAATCGGGTTACGTCTTCATCTTCTACGATAAGAATATGATATTGTTGCATATGAAACTTTCCACCAGTATGTCGTTTTTGATTTTATTATATTTTATTTTATTTTAGCCAAGTAAGTGGACAAGGAATAATCAACTTACCGCTTTATAATATCTAAGGTAATGTCAAATAACAATGTACCAAATTATAAATACTAGATTTTTATAGAAAAAGTAAAGTCTCAGCGTAAGTAAATCATTAACTTACACCGACGAAGGAAGAACTTATTAATAAAGAGATTTTCTTTATTTTACTCTCTTAGTTAATTCTTTAAATCAAAATATTGTGTCATTAGATTAAAGATTAGAGGTAACTTAACATGATTTAAGCCTCTTAAATCATGTTAGCTGGTATTCATTATTTAACTAAGCATTGATAAATTGTAAAACCGCTCTTTTTAGCAAGGACTTTACTTTTGCTAATAGCATTATCCATAATCTCTTGGTAGCGTAAAAAACTGTTGGCAACTATGGTAATAGAGCCATTCTTGTTAATGTGTTTCTTGATATTCTTCAAAAAGGTTTCTGTTGCAAGATAATTAGTTTTAACTCCTTGATGAAAAGGAGGATTAGAGACAATATGCTGATATTTTTCAGTGACCTCAGATAAGCTATTTGATGGAAAAATCAAACCCGTTAAGCCATTTAATGCTAAGGTTTTTTCTGCAGAGCTTAATGCTAAAGCACTAACATCTAATAAGGATAAATGTATGTCAGGATAACGCTTGCCAATAAAACAACTAATAATGCCAGCACCGCAGCCGAAGTCCAGTACCTTATCACTAAGATTGTTGGGTAAATTACTTAATAAAACCCGCGTGCCAACATCTAAACCATCTTGGCTAAACACACCCGGTAAAGAAGCAATAGTTAAACTGACATCTGCAATGGTTATTTGATAATGGTTAAACCAATCATCAAAATTAAACGGTTGATATTTATTATTAAATTGCCCAGAAAATAAAGTGCAGTGTTTTGCCGAATCGACTTTGTTACAGTAAGCCAATAGGCTAGTTGTCAGCTTTTGACTAGATTTTATACCTGACTTATTTTCACCAACCAAAAATATTTGAGCATCAAGTGCTAATAAAGGGTTGATCATTGCGAGAGTATAGCTCAACTCGGCCTTACTTTTGGGAAAGGCAATTATCACTAAATCATGTTTAGTGTTTGTTTGGTAGTTACTAGTGAAAATACAGTTGACTTGTTGCTGATAACGTTGCTTTAAATGTTGATATACTTCAAAGTTTGTATTTACAGATGTTAGCTCTGCAGACGGGTATAAAGCTAAATATTTTGCAATCAAATCATCACCAGGCATATTAATGAGTAGTGGCTTATTAGCCTCAAACAACTCGCTATTACGTAATAAAATTTGACTTGGATTGCTTAGTGACATGGTAGGCCTAACAGAAAAATAAAAATATTATATTTCAGGTGAATGACTTTATCGAAGACAATATTCTACTTGAAATTAGTAAGATAACCAAAGATATTATCAATACAAAGCCCAAGCGATTAAATACTTCTATCCACGCCCTTTAGGATATAACCTCGTATCTCAATTAAAGTTTACTAGCTAAGTAACAGAGATTAAAGCTATCACTTTACAGGTGTCATTAAATGTTTTGGTACTTTTTAGTTGTCTTTAAACTAAACCATAGACAACTAAACTAGAGACAACTAAGCTATTAAAATTAATCTGCCAGTCAATTTTAAACAACTATGAAAAAAATAAAGAGGTAATATAAAATCAGCACAACCAGTCTTTGGCCATGTAAAATAAATGCTAGTATAAAGGTGTAGTATGAACCAAGTTTCAAAAGAGTTAATGCATGTGGGTGAAATGGCCAGTGGCGCGCAACTTACTGTGCCAGTGTATCGTTTGAAAGCCTCAATTAATGTCGGACAACACAAAGGCCCTAGTGTTTATGTTCAGGCTAATATGCATGGAGCAGAAGTTCAAGGCAATGCCGTTATTTATCAATTGCTTGAATTATTAAAGACCCTAGATATTAACAGCGACATTACTTTAGTGCCCTATGCAAACCCCGTGGCCTGTAATCATAAAAATGGCGAGTATACCTTAGGACGCTTTGACCCTATTACCGGCGTTAATTGGAATCGTATGTATCACTTCGATGAATCTATGATTAAGCCGTTTGCTGAACAACATATTGGCTGTTCTGACAGTGAAATAGAATTAAGTTTTAAGCAAGCAATGCTAACCGATATTGAACAAAAGCTTGAACATAATATTTTTGGTTTAACGACTGGGCAGCGTATAGCCTATCAATTACAGCGTCTGGCACATCAGGCAGACTTAGTCCTTGATCTACACACAGGTCCTATTTCAAGTAAACACTTGTACTGCCCTGAGTATTGTCAAGACAGTGCTTATTATTTTGATATTCCACATACTTTGATAATCCCTAATGCTTTTGATGGTGCGCTAGATGAAGCTACATTTTGCCCTTGGTGGACATTACAAAAAGAGTTCAAGACGCTTGAACGGGAGCTTATTATTAATGAGGGAGATATAAATAAAGAAAGTTTTACAGTTGAATTGGGATCACAAGAACAAATTGATTTAGACGTTGCTCATCAAGATGCTTTGGGCATTTTAAGTTACTTAAATTTCAAAGGGGTATTAGCTGATCAACATAAAAATGATTTCAAACCACAATCGATGAGACGTTATGGCTGTTATTTAAAAGACTATAAAGCACTGTATTCACCTATGGGCGGTATGGTAGATTACTTAGCTGAATTTGGCCAACCTTTAGCTGCAGGAGAGCCTCTGGCGAGGATTTTACGCATGGATAACTACGGCGATGGCGATCCGCTCTACAATGTATCACTCGATCATCAAGTCTTACCTATTCTTCACTTTGCTTCTGCTAGTGTGAATCAAGGGACAGAGTTATATAAAGTTTTTAGTAAATTCTTCATTCTTTAACCTATTACTTTCTTCGCTTCAGGTTTTTGTAGTTATACCTTTTTACTTACAATGACTCATCTTTTCCTTGCCCTTTATTCATTTGACATAAGAAAGGGCGTATCAACAGTATCTCTATTTCAACAACTTAATCAGAAGAGAACGGTCATTATTTATATTCAGAACCCAGAAGTTAAAAAACGCTATTTTTTAACTTGATATAGTTTCATAAAATAAATGCTTGCATCATAACTGTGCCATGAGTAGTTATTTTTCCCATAAGTGGTGCATTCAAGCTTTATTTATTAGAGTGTTATTTGTATCTGCTTGAAAAATAAAATTAAAATTTAATGGCTTATTTTGTGCATAATCATGCCATCTTAAAAATAATAACTGCACTAAACTTGGGAAAATTATGTTTCGAATACTATTAACACTCTTTTTATTGATGCCATTTGCTGCTTTTGCGGAAGCAGAGCAACTTAATGGTGCAAATACTGGCTGGATTTTAACGTCGACGGCCTTAGTGCTTTTAATGACGTTACCGGGCTTAGCCCTTTTTTATGGGGGGTTAGTTAGAAAGAAAAACGTTTTATCTATCTTAATGCAATGTTTCGCTATCGGTTCAATTTCTTCAGTTTTATGGTTTGTTGTTGGCTATAGCCTTGCCTTTGGTGAAGGTAATGGCTTTATCGGTGATTTTTCAAAAGTGATGATGATGGGAATTACCCAAGAAACTTTAGCTGGGGACATCCCTGAAAGCTTATTTATGCTTTTTCAAATGACCTTTGCCATTATAACCCCAGCACTTATTATTGGTGGTTTTGCTGAACGTATGAAGTTTTCTGCGGTATTGCTCTTTAGTGCCTTATGGTTATTAGCTGTTTATGCACCGGTTGCTCATTGGGTCTGGGGAGGTGGTTGGTTAAGCCAAATGGGCCTTTATGATTTTGCTGGTGGTGTCGTTGTTCATATTACGGCAGGAACAGCGGCATTAGTGGCAGCAATGGTGATAGGACCAAGAAGAGGCTTTCCAAAAACACCGATGTTACCCCACAATTTAACTATGACAGTAACCGGTGCAGGTATGTTATGGGTGGGTTGGTTTGGTTTTAATGGCGGAAGTGCATTAGCTGCAAATGGTGATGCAGCCATGGCAATGTTAGTGACTCACCTTTCAGCGGCTGCTGGCACATTAACTTGGGCAGCAATTGAATGGCGTAAGTTTGGTAAAGCCAGTGTGTTGGGTGCAGTTACAGGCATGGTTGCAGGTCTAGGTACTATTACACCAGCCTCAGGCTTTGTTGGTCCAGGAGGGGCATTAATTATTGGTGTTTCAGCGGGTTTTGTGTGTTTTTATGCAACGGTTTATATTAAACAACAGCTGAAAATTGATGACTCACTCGATGTATTTCCTGTACACGGTATTGGCGGTATATTAGGGACATTTTTAGTGGGTATATTTTCAGCAACGTCTTTAGGTGTTTTTAGTGGTTTTGGTTTTGCTGAGGGATTAACATCAATCACCGAGCAAGTAAGTGTTCAGCTTGTTGGTATAATATCAACATTGGCTTATACCGCACTAATGACTTATCTGTTACTAAAGCTTGTTGGGATTTTAACTCAAGGTCTTCGTGTCAGTGAAGAGCATGAGATGAGCGGTTTGGATCAAGTGGATCATGAAGAGTCGGGTTATAATTTATAAATATGCTTTTATTTAGTCACACTTATTGATGTGCTAACAAGACGCTTTGTTTTTTGGTTATTTTGTAGATAATGGCTTCTTAGCTTTTATCTAGGAATATTTGTTGTGATAATATAACATGTGTTATATTATCACTTTAATGAATAACACCACCTACTTTCCTAACAAGTACTTATCAAAGATTAGCTTAATATTGCTAATGGCTTGCTTGTGCTCATTTGCTAGTCATGCTCAGCATGTTGATTTAGTCTTAGATTTTAACGAAACGCAGCAATGTCCGTTGTGTCAAAATATCATTGACTCCCCCCCTGATTTGTCATTATCCGTTTTACCTCAATTTATTTGCTATGATTTTTTGGTTAACCCAGCGGTCTCGTGTTGTTTTATTCCTTCAGCCTACCCAAGACCACCTCTTAGGGCCCCTCCACTTTATTGATTTATCGGTTTACAGGCTTTTGCCTGGTGTTTAAACATTCATTCAATAAATTTAGGTATCATTATGCAATTTCATAAAATTGTGGCCGCATGTGCGTGTTCCATAATCGTGTCGAGTACTTTGTTAAGCCAACAAGCTCTAGCACAAAAAATTTCAGGTAAAATAATTAAAGAAAATGGTGAGTCATTCCAAAAAGTCAAAATCGCTAACTCGGTCGATAAACAAGTAGTTTTTACTGACAGTCAGGGCCGTTTCACCCTTGATAATGTCAGTGAGGGCACTGTTGAATTACACATTAGCGAAAAAAACTATAGCCATGTTAGCCAAAGGGTTGTCGTTAAAGATCAGGATGTTTCAAATATAGTTATAGAGTTAAATCCAACGGTAATGGACATTATTGATGTATATGCGACTCCGTTTCATGCATCCACTATTGAGTCGGCAATACCTATCAACGTTCTTTCCAGTGATGAACTCAGATTAAAACAAGCCTCTACCTTAGGTGAAACGTTAAAAAATGAAGTGGGAGTTCATTCTACTTATTATGGACCTGTCGCAAGTAGCCCTATTATTAGGGGCTTAGACGGACCTAGAGTATTAATTACTCAAAATGGTTTAGATGCTGGTGATGCTTCTCGAGTCGGTCCTGACCATGTGGCGGCTTCAGAAACCTCAACGGCAACACAAATTGAAGTGCTACGCGGTCCTGCTACCTTATTTTATGGCAGTGGTGCTATAGGTGGTGTGGTGAATGTAGTTGATAATCGTATACCGACATCAACAGATACTGAATTTGAATGGCTGCTTCAACACAATAGCGTCGCTAATGAAGATCAAGCATCAATCAGTATGCAGACAGGTAAAGGCAACGCCGCTTTTCATCTTGATGGCTTCTGGCGAGAATCTGATGATTATAAAATCCCCGGTGCTGCCGAGCTTGTCCATGACGATCATGAAGAAGATGAGCATGACGGTCATGAAGAGGATGAGCATGACGATCATGAAGAAGATGAGCACGATGAACATGATGAAGAAAATGAAGCTCTTGGTACTTTGGCAAATAGCGCGTCTAAGTCACAAGGTTTTACTTTAGGTACGAGTTATCTTTTTGATAATGGCTATGCTGGAATTTCTTATGGTTACATGACTCGTCAGTATGGTATACCTGGGCATGGGCATCATGAAGAAGAGCATGAAGAAGAACATGAAGAAGGGCATGAAGAAGAACATGAAGGAGAGCATGAAGAAGGTGTTTTTGCGGATATGAAGCAACAACGCATTCAACTTTTAAGTGAGTTGAATTTCTCAGAACAGTTTATTAATCGCCTTCGAGTTAAACTGGCTTATACCGATTATCAACATAAAGAAATTGAAAATGGAGCGATTGGTACACAATTTGATAATAATAGTACAGAAGCTAGAGTAGATATTTACCATCGTGACGTTTACGGTTTTAAAGGCGCGTTGACCCTTCACTATAAAGATTCAGACTTTAGAGCTATCGGTGAAGAAGCCTTTTCTCCTCCGTCGACTACAGAGTCCTTAGCCTTTGCTTGGTTGGAGGAAAAACACTTGTCGGAACAGGTGTTATTGCAATTTGGTTCGCGGGTTGAACAAGTATCAATCAATGTTGATAGCCCCGAGTTAGTGATGTTGTCTCAACAAGACTTTACGCCGATGAGTGCTTCATTTGGTATGGTTTGGGATTTTACTCAAGGTTATAATTTAGGATCGTCTATTGCTTATTCACAACGTGCACCATCGGCTGCAGAGTTATTTTCTTATGGCCCACATATTGGTACCAACACTTTTGAAGTTGGCGCTTTGTATAACATTATTGAGCAAGACAATGGTGAGTTCGAAGTAATAGCGGCTCAGCAACCCTCAATATTAGAAACCTCATTGAATCTTGATTTAACCTTGCGAAAGTTTAATGGCGATTTCGGCTTTATTTTGAGTGGCTTTTATAATCAAATTGATGACTTTTATTACCAGCAAGATACTGGTTTAACTGCTGCTGAAGGGGAAGAAGAGCTCCCTGTGCTAGTTTTTCGTCAAGATAATATAGAGATGTATGGCATAGAAGCTGAGTTTATCTATCAAGTGTCAGACTCATTAAAAACAACCGTTTTTACTGATGTTATCCATACAAAACTAGCTAATGGAGGGGACTTACCAAGGATCCCTCCGATGCGACTTGGTCTAGTAGTCAATTATCAAGCCGATACTTTTGCTGGGGAATTAAACATCAGTCATTATTTTGATCAAACCGATGTAGGTCAATTAGAAACCGCTACCGATGGCTATACTATGCTTGATGCTAATTTTAATTATTACCTTGATAGCGATATGGTGTTGTTTTTAAAAGGTCAAAACCTGACTAATGAAGATGCTAGGGTACATTCATCATTTTTGAAAAATGTCGCGCCATTACCAGGACGAGGACTAACCTTAGGAATTAGAGGTTACTTTTAATTTAATTTAATTTAATTCTATAACCGTATTTTGCTAAAAAATACGGTTATAGAACAGATAAAAATCACTCGATTATAATTGTCAATGTAATATAGGGATTTTAAATAGTTGTAATTTTATTTGAACACTATAACAAAGGATGTTCCATGACCTATCGTTTAAGTTTTGCCAATCTTAACCTGCTTAAGGGAAATATAGTTGAGATTATTGTTGATGCCGGTATTGAATTTTCATTGGAAATGATGGAGGAATATGAACGATTTTTAGCTTATCACTTTAATCATGAATTTTGTGTACTCGTTAATCGCGTCAATGAATACAGTTATAGTTATGAAGTACAATTAAGCATCGCCTCAAATGAAAAGTTAAAAGCAATAGCGGTGGTCAATTACAGTCAACAAAGTAAAGAATCAACAAATAAAATGAACAAGTTACGCTCAATTGATGGCTGGAATTTAAACGCGTTTTCAGGGGAAGCTATGGGCAGGGAAAAAGCACTGTCTTGGTTAGAAAAAGAGTCTGAGGGTATAAAAATAACATAATAGGTCTTATTAATAGGCTGATTAGTAAATAATCAGCCTATTTATATTGAGTTGTTGTTAAGTCTAATTACAATTGAGCAAAACACTTATTGGCAGCAACTAAAGTTTTTTCAATAATATCATCGGTATGGGCCATTGATATAAAGCCAGCCTCAAAAACTGAGGGGGCTAAGTAAACGCCTTCAGCTAACATTAAATTAAAGAATTTTTTGAATTTCTCTGCATCACAAGCTGTTGCTTGTTCATAAGTGGTCACTTTATCATCAGGGTTAAAACCTTCAGGTGTAAAGAAGAAACCAAACATACCACCGACATAATTGGTACTCAGTGATACACCATTTCTTTCTGCCGCGGCTTGTAAGCCCATGGCTAATTTTTCTGTGGCTTTGGCAAGTTGCTGATGCTTGTCACCTTTGGCAAGTTCAGTTAATGCGGCAAATCCCGCGGCCATCGCTAGTGGATTACCTGATAATGTACCTGCTTGGTAAACTGGGCCAACAGGGGCAATATAATCCATGATCTCTCTTTTTCCGCCAAATGCACCAACAGGCATGCCACCACCCAGTATTTTACCTAAGGTGGTTAAGTCTGGTTTGATATTATAATGGGCCTGAGCACCACCTAAGGCAATACGAAAGCCTGTCATCACTTCATCAAAAATCAACACACTTTTATATTGATCACAAATAGTTCGTAAACCTTCAAGGAAGCCATCAACTGGAGGAATACAGTTCATATTACCAGCAACAGGTTCAACAATAATGCAAGATATCTCTTCGCCAAACTCTTTAAAGATCTCTTTTACTTGTTCAAGATTGTTAAAGCTTACGGTAAGTGTATGCTTAGCAATATCAGCAGGTATTCCAGGAGAGCTCGGTACACCTAAAGTTAAGGCGCCAGACCCCGCTTTTACTAATAGTGAGTCAGCGTGGCCATGATAACAGCCTTCAAACTTTAAGATTTTATCACGGCCAGTATATCCACGGGCTAGACGAATGGCGCTCATGGTCGCCTCAGTACCTGAACTGACCATGCGTAATGATTCCATTGACGGTACCAATTCACGCACTTTTTCTGCCATGGTGATTTCAATTTCAGTTGGAGCACCAAAACTCAAGCCACTTTGCGCTGTTTCGATGACAGCTTCAAGGATTGCTGGGTGATTATGTCCTAAAATCATTGGGCCCCAAGAGCCAATATAATCAATATAGGCATTATCGTCCTCATCATAAATATAGGCGCCCGCTGCACGTTTTATAAAACAAGGTGTGCCGCCAACACTATTAAAAGCACGAACAGGTGAATTGACGCCACCGGGGATAACATTTTTAGCATGGTCAAATAACTGTTGAGATTTGTTCATCATAATATAGTCACTTCTTATCTATTGAATGCAAAATTTTATTACTGGCACTGAAATTTTTTGTTTGAGTTGAGGTTATTTGTTGGTAAACCAAGCTACAGGTTTTTCATATTGGCTGAGCTTTTCCTCAACACCTAAAGTCAGAGCAAATAATGCCATACGTACTAAAATACCGTTTTGTGCTTGTCTAAAAATAGCTAAGTTTTCTAAGTTATTTAAATCAGTATCAAGCTCATTTGCTTCTGGTCGAGAATCTCGAGGGAGTGGATGCATAATGACGGTATGTTCTTTACAAAACTCACGGTAAATCTTTTTGTTTAAACTAAAATGTCCACGGTATAAATCAGCTTCACCTGAACTGGCAAAACGTTCTTGTTGAATGCGGGTTTGATAAATAACATCACAAGCTAAATTACCGGCAACTTTATCCGTGATAATCACTTGATGGCCAGCATTAGTCAAAGCACTAACAACGTTATCTGGCATTTGTAATGCGGCGGGCGAAACTAGAGTGATCTTTATATTGTTATACAAACTTAATAATTTTGATAATGAATGGACCGTGCGGCCATGTTTTAAATCACCCATCAAAACAATATTTAAACCATCTAAGCTTTTACCAAAACGTTTCATTTCTGACTCGATGGTAAATAAATCTAATAGTGCTTGGGTAGGGTGCTCGTTTGCCCCATCCCCCCCATTAATAACAGGCACTGTACTACCTTTAGCAAATTCTGCTACTGAGTGCATGGTTGGATGTCGCATGGCAATAACGTCGGAATAGCCACTAATGACTTGAGCAGTGTCAAATAACGACTCACCTTTGCTTAATGAAGAGTTTTCAACCCCAACGGTCTCTCGAACATAACCGCCGAGTAGATTAAAAGCCGCGCCAAAGCTTACTCGAGTTCGAGTACTTGGTTCAAAAAACAAGTTATTTAAAATAGCGCCTTCGAGCACATGACAACGTTTTTTTCGTTCCGCGTATGGCGCCATTAAAGCTGAAATTTTGAGTATTCTAGAGATAGACTCTCGGTCAAACTGTGAAACAGACAGAATATGACTGCCTTGAAATGTCATCATAAAGATTACCTATTTGTCGTGCACAGGGTAAATTTTCCGCGAAAATATAGCATAATTTACCAGCTTTTAGAATCGATAATATGGTTATAGATTAACTTTTGTTGGCTTAACTAACCCGCTTTTTAAAATCAGGCCAACACTGAGTGATTCAGTAACCAAAGTTTGTCACTGAATCTTCATGAAATACGCTCAATTCATTTACTATGTTACATAGGTTTTAGATAAGCCAAAATAACAATGGCCAATAAAATTAATACGGGTATTTCGTTAAATACCCGATAAAACTTTCCAGAACGGGTGTTTTTATCTTGTTGAAAAGTCTTAACTAGTTTAAAGCAGTAACCATGATAAACAAGCAGAAATATCACTAACGTTATTTTTATCTGCAGCCACTTTGCGGCTATAAACCACGGATAACCATAGTGGTAAATAATAGCAATACCTAGGGCGACAGTTAGTAAGGCAAATGGCGAAACAAAATACAGTAAACGCTTTTCCATACCTTTAAGATGTTCACTGACATCCTTTGATTTTGTTTCTGCATGATTGACAAATAACCGCGGCAAATAAAATATCCCGGCAAACCAAGCGACCATAAAAAAAACATGAAAGGCTTTTAGCCAAAGTATGGTTGTCATTATACTAATTTTCCTTTTACTAAATAAAGTCTGATTTGCTCAAAAGTAATAAAACCCATAATCTCATTTGGGTTTTTGTCAAAAATATAGATTCCGCCACAACGTTTATCAACCAAGGAATCATAGGCTTGATCAAGTGTTGTTTGGCTGCTCATTGCGATGAGTTTGTGCTGAATAATTAAACCGTCATTGCTGTTGAGTTCTTGCCAATAAAATTCAGCAGTGCCGCTCTGTTGTTTATTAATAATAACAGGGACGTCTGTTGATAAACTTGATTCGTCATTAGCAGTTACTGCTTGATTTACACTGAATGCTTGTAGATCAAACTTGTCCTGCATTATGCCAATTACCCCTACTTGTTGTAAAGAGCGCTCAATAGGTGGCTTTCGATAAGTGAGTTTTTGACTATCTAACTGCATAGTAATAATAGAGCGATTGTTAAGTAATTGTCCAGAAACCAAGCTAGCTGAAGTAATGACAATCATGGCGGGGACAATAATTTCTATCTGATTCGATAACTCCATAACCGTTAACAAAGCGGTTAACGGTGCATTTAGCGTTGCCGCTAAAAAACCTGCCATACCCATCAAAGCAAAATCACTACTTAAATGCTCACCAGGAATAATACCTATCGCTATGCTAGAGGCACAAACGCCTGCTATGGCACCAATGCTTAGTATGGGACCAATAATTCCACCAGGGATACCTAAACCTAAAGCAAAAATTGTCATTAAAAGTTTGGCTATGAGGAGAGCCAGTAATAAATCAAACTCTAAATTATGAGCCAGTGAAAAATCTAAGCTGGCTAATCCAGCCCCCATAGCATGAGGCACAGCGTAACCTAAAGTACCAGTGATTAATGCGGCTATTATCAAGCGAACCGTTATATGAAGTTTTGCTGAAGACTTAATCACTAGGATTAAGTAACGATTAAATAAAAAGGCCAAAACGCCTAATACCACACCGAGTAAAACCAGCGAAAGATAATATTCTTGGCCAAGGGCTATTTCTTGTAAAAATTCATATTCACGTGCGTAACCAAATACACTGCTAGTGATTAAAGAGCCAACAATGGCGGCAAGCATCACAGGAATGAAAGTATGAACCTTATAATCACGTAAGATAACTTCCATCACAAAAATAACTGCAGCGACAGGTGTATTAAACGTTGCCGCAATACCCGCTGCAATTCCACATGCACATAATGTTCTGATGCTGTTGTAGGGTAATCGTAAAATACCACCAATATAACTGCTACAAGCTGCACCTAAATGAATTGCAGGTCCTTCTTTTCCTACAGAAAATCCGGTTGAAAGCGCAACAACACCGCCCCAAAATTGATTTAAGGTATTTCTCATTGGAATAATACCATGGGCTATTTTTAAGCGGTTTAAAACGAAAGGTATACCTGTTTGCAGATATTTGTAGCCGGTGAACCAAGCAAACAATATTATGACTAATGCACCGATAATGGGTAAATCAAAACGACTTACTATAGCTAAGCTGTTATAGTTGTCGGGTTCAGATAAATACAGTTGTTGGATGGTTCTAATACTAAAAATAAATAAAACGATAAGTGATGCTGAGACGCTGCCACCAATTACAGCAAGTAAGCATAACTGCCAAGAGGTTTTAGGTAGTGCTAAACGTTTTTTTAGTGAAACTAATGACGGCATAGTTAGTCAAATATAGTTAGTTGGCATTTTAATAATATCATACACAGTGGATATCATAATACCTTACAAATGAAGTGGTTAGCAAAAATTAATCTTACCGTCGTTATACAACGTTTTGGTCCTTATCGTTCAGCATTATTGTTAATTGCTGTTGTAGCTATTTGTCTCTATAGCGGTTATCGTGTGGGCAACTATTATCATGGTCACCAAATAAAGACATTAAATGAACAAAAGCAAAGGTTGGATCATTTATATCAACAGCAAAATATTCAAAACCGTCGTATTAATACCCTAGAAGTAGAGTTAGAAGTAGAGCGATTAGCCAATCTAAAATCACAAACCACCTTAAAAGACATGTCAGTTGTTCACTACAATGTTAAGAAAGAGTTAGCCTTTTACGAAAAGGTGATGGCGCCAGAAAAACAAGCAGATGGTTTGGTTATTGATGATATTATTGTTGAAGCGAGTGAAAGCCCTGAACATTATCGTTTTCGAGTGACCTTGGTTCAACAGCGTTTAAAGAAAAGGTATGCTAAGGGATATATTGAATTAAGTTTTATTGGTAGCTTAAACAATAAGCCTAAAATAATTAAACTTAGTGACATTTCAACTTTGACTAAAAAAGAGCTGGCTTTTAGCTTTCAATATTTTCAATTAATCAATGGTGAATTTACATTGCCGAAAGGTTTTATTGTTGAAAAAATCGAAGTTACAGCCCTTTTACCTAAGGGGAAATGGCAAAAATATCACCGACTAGATAAAAGTTATCCTTGGCCACTTGCCCAAGACAAGAAAAACTTAATCCCACAAAATTTAATGATACAACCAGCAAGTAAACCACAGAACAACTAATACTTGATTAATTTAGTCAAGTTTAAGATAATCCACTCCATAAATAATATTTATTTAAGAAGATAATATGTCAAATCCTGAGTTACCTATTCAATTTACTGATGCAGCGGCTAATAAAGTACTGTCATTGGTCACTGAAGAAGAAAATCCCGAATTAAAATTACGTGTATATGTTACAGGTGGAGGGTGTTCTGGTTTCCAGTATGGCTTTACCTTTGACGAAAAGGTAAATGAAGGTGATATGACGATTGTTAAACAAGGCGTTACTATGGTTGTTGACCCTATGAGCTTACAATATTTAGTAGGCGGCGAAGTTGATTACAGCGAAGGTTTAGAGGGAAGTCGTTTTTTAGTTACCAATCCTAATGCAACAGCTACTTGTGGTTGTGGTTCATCTTTTTCTATTTAGTTAATTGAATTTCAAATTTTTAAAAGTCGATTAACGTCGACTTTTTTTATTTGGATTACCTACAGCAGTAATACCAACTTTAATCACCATAACTATTCTATAACTGAACACTATTTTTTCATAAATATTTGGCAAGGTTAAATTAATCTCAATTTAATACCAAATTCATGCATCCAATCTTTATTATTTTAGAATATTAATAATAGCTAAACTTTTGATCGGCTTTAGTGACTTTTAAAGTCATCATTGCTCGGCTTTACTTGTGACATCGGCTGACTTCAAGCTCACATAGTGTTTTCTACAATCATGAATTCCCTTTAATCTAGTTTTATCTATTAATAATAATCACTATAAAGATTTTTATTTTGACAATAGGCTCCATTTTCATCGATGAAATGGTTTTATATTCATCTTTTATAATATTAGTTTATTAGCATTAATATTTTAGTGCTTTATGCCGATAGTATAGTATTAACACTTATTTTTTCTTTTGTTACTTCTATGGGGTTATTAGGATTTTTTATGAATAAATTTTTATTAATGTTACTTTTAATTACCTGTGCTTCACCGGCTGTAAATCCACAAAACTTGCGCGTAGTACAAATTTATACTGACAATCGATTACTTGAGTTGATAAAAGAAAATAAACATTTAAGCCAAGTGGTGATGGATGAGTGTCAATTAACAAAGGATATTGAAGTCCGTGCAATTAAAGCCAAAATGCCCTCCTATCAATTCTTATGGGGTGACATGTTAGCTTATGGAGTTTGTGTTAAAAAAGATGTGCTATTGGGTTTATATTATATGCGATTGGCTGCGAATCAAGGATTACCTGAAGGCTTAGAACAATTAGGGCGTTATTATCATATCGGTAAATTCATGCAAGTAGATACCGAACAAGCCATAATCTTCCTAAAGGCAGCGGCCAATAGTAATAACTTAGCGGCTCAGATGCGCTTGGCAGATATTTATCAGCAAGGTCTTGGCAGCCCATTAGATTACCCTATGCTATATTCGCAACTGCACCATATTGTCACTGATAATAAAGTTATTCATAAAAAAATCACAAAACTTTTAGTCGCCCTTGGTGAAAAAATGCCAGAAAGAGCGGTTCATGAAGCTAAAAGAGTCCACTATTAAGTCTACCCCTTATAATTGTCAGTCGAGCCATTAGCATTTATTTAGGCCTTCGTTTATATATTTGCAGGATATAATTCATCGTCGTACAACCAATATTTATAAAAGATTAATCATTAGTGAAAAACACTAATTTTAAGTTTTTTTCAGAAGTCTTTGGTTTTACTTACGATTTTATTTTTTATTGTTTTTTATTTTTTTTTGTGAATTTATTGTTATCTATTGTAAATTATACCTTTTATTTTTTTTACTGCGTTGATTTAAACTTGGTATGTATTTTGTAATAGACGGTTACAACTTTATTTATTGTGCCCACCTAAAGTTAGGTATTATTAATAATATAAGTAACATAAGTAACATCCGAGGATTGAAACGTGATGGGTAAAAAACAAGTTATTATTCCTTTAGTCATACTGACTATCGGTATTGGATCATATTTCTTTTTTTCTAGTTTAAATAAGCCACCAGAAGAAAAAATTGAAGTTGATAATACTCCCATTGTTACAGTTGAAAAAATTTCAGTTGAAACTATGACCATGAATGTCGATTCTTATGGGGTTGTTAAACCAAAATATGAAACGGAGCTTGTTGCTCAGGTCAATGGTCAGATTGTTGAACTTTCAGAAGTGTTTGTTCGAGGGAGTTTCGTTAAAAAAGGCCAGTTACTTGCCCGCATAGACCCTAACGACTACCGAGCCGCATTAATTGAAGCACAATCAAGTATGGCTTCTGCTAAAGCGGCTTTAAAAACTGAGGTTGCCCAAGGTAAAGTGGCAGAGCAAGAATGGAAACAAATAACCAGTAGTTCGCCGACAGAGCTAAGTTTACGTAAGCCTCAACTTGCTCAAGAGCTTGCTCGGGTTAAATCAGCTCAAGCATCAATATTGCGTGCAGAGCGAAATCTTGAACGTACAAAAATAGTAGCGCCCTATGATGCAATGATTGACTCAAGAAATATTGGTTTAGGCTCCTTTGTTGGTGTGGGCAGTAATATAGGCAAATTATTTAATACAGATTTAGCTGAAATACGTTTACCTGTCGCTGACAATCAACTGCAATTCTTAATCGATAGAGGCATAAATGCACAAGTTAAGTTACAAGGTATTTATGCTAGTAAAAATGTAGAATGGCCTGCTAATATCGTCCGCAGCGAAGGGGTCATAGACGATAAAAGTCGTATGAGTTATTTAGTTGCCGAAGTTAAAGACCCATATAATTTGAATGCGAAAAGTGATATCCCCCCCCTACGTTATGGCAGTTATATAACTGCAAGTATTGCTGGTATTACAATCGATGGGGCAACCACTGTTCCACGTTATTTAGTCGATAATGGTCGCGTCGCTATTTTAGATAAGTCGTCTAAACTACATTTCGCCAATATTGAAATTGTTCGTCAAAATGGTAAAAATGTTATTGTTGGTAATGGTCTGCTAGAGGGTGATCAACTTATTGTTTCTGCACTTGATTACCCAATTGAGGGCATGAAATTGGCGCTTGTCGGTGATAAATTTGAACTCAATAATACTGATGAGTTAGGTAAAGGTAATCAAGTGACTCAAGTTGAACATAACAATAATGTATCTGAGGAGTAATTGATGACCGATCCCTCACTACCTAAAAAGTCAGAAATAGACCAAACAATTGATACGAATAAAGGCATTATTGCTTGGTTTGCTCGTAATTCCATCGCGGCTAACTTATTGATGGTGTTTATTTTAGTCGGTGGTTTCTTAACAATTCAAACGATTAATAAACAAATGTTTCCTCAGGTTAAAATCAATTGGATTTCTTACTCAGCTTCTTATCCTGGCGCTGCCCCTCAAGAGGTTGAAGAAGGTATAACCATTAAGGTTGAAGAAGCTCTTGATACAGTTCAAGGGCTTAAAAGAATGATTACCTATTCAAATAGGGGGTTTTCAAACGGCTGGTTTGAGGTTGAACTCGACTATGACCCTCAAGTCGTTTTGGATGAAGTGAAATCGGCAATTGATGCTATCCCAAGCTTCCCTGAGGGGATGGAACGGATCAAAGTTGTGCGAGAAAAATTTCGTCAAGAAGTGATGTACCTTAGTTTATATGGTGATTTAACCAGTGGTGAACTTAAAGAATTAGGCCTTAAAATACATGACGAGATTCAGCAATTACCTTACATTAATATTTCTGAATTACAAAGTGGTCTTGGTTATGAAATATCCATTGAAGTCAGTAAAGATAAGCTAAGAGAATATGATTTAAGCTTTAATGATATCGCCAAATCAGTCCGCAGCTTTTCACGTAATATGTCAGCAGGACAAATTCGAGCAGAGAATGGTTATATTAATCTACGTGTTGAAAACCAAGCCTATCTGGGTTTTGAATTTGAGCAAATCCCAATAGTAACTCTTAAAGATGGCACTAAAATTCTTTTAGGTGAAATAGCAACTATCATTGATGGTTTTGAAGAAGGTTTGCAGTATTCGAAATTCAATGGTGAAAATTCAGTGACCATTTTTATTGGTGCCGCTGATAACCAGAGTATTACCGACATTGCCAAAATCATGAATATGTATGTTGATGAAAAAGCTAAAGTGCTGCCCCAAGGCGTAAAACTAGAACCTTGGGTTGACATGACATATTATCTTGAGGGCCGTTTAACTATGATGGTCGACAATATGAAAAGTGGTGCGGTGTTAGTCTTTTTAATGCTAGCGCTATTTTTACGGGTGCGCTTAGCTTTCTGGGTCATGATGGGCTTACCTGTTTGTTTTTTAGGTACCTTGTTAGTGATGCCAATGGAGTTTGTTAACGTCACTATTAACGTGATTAGTTTATTTGCCTTTATTTTAGTACTGGGTATTGTGGTCGATGATGCCATTGTAATGGGTGAAAGTGCTCATGATGAAATTGAAGAGCATGGTCATAGTACTGATAATGTTATTCGCGGTATTAAGCGGGTTGCTATGCCAGCCACCTTTGGTGTTTTGACAACGATTGCCGTGTTTTTACCCTTTCTATTTGGTGAGGGACCCTCATCAGCCTTTGGTAAAGCTATCGGTTCTGTGGTTATCTTGTGCTTGATCTTCTCGTTAATTGAATCAAAACTTATTTTACCTGCACATTTGGTAAAAATGAAAATTAAAGTGTTTAACCCCAAAAATCCAATTGATAGAGTTCGTCGTGCGGTCGATAATCAATTAAAGCGTTTTATTGAAAATAGTTACCGTCCGACTTTATCTGTTTGTGTTGAATATCGTTATGCTGTCTTAATGTTCTTTGTCAGTTTAATGTTATTAAGTGCCGGCTTGTTTGGTGGCGGTTTTGTTCGTTATGTCGGGCAACCTAAAATCCCTCAAGACTTTCCTCGAATTAATGTTGAAATGAATGTCGATGCCTCCGAAAAATCGACGCTAGATACATTGTTAAAAATTCAAAAAATTATTTATAACATTGACGAAGACATTGAGGAAAAATATGGCGGTTCAATGATTTCTGATATGCAAGTACAGCTGCAAAGCCGTATAAATGGTCAAGTAATGGTTAAGCTAGTCGTTCCTGAACTCAGAGTGATGAATACCTTTGAATTGGCGGATATTTGGCGTTCAGCAATCCCTGATTATCCTGGGGTAAAGTCGCTAACTATCAGTGATAACTTATTCGGTGGTGGCCGTGATGATGGTGATATAGCCTTTAGATTAGAAAGTCAAAATGATGCACAGTTAGTTGAAGCAGCTAAAGAATTAAAAGATAAGCTTAATTCCTTAAAAGGTATTGGCGATGTCAATGATAGTCGTCAAACAAGTGCAAAGGAAGTACAGTTTGAATTAAAACCTCTGGCTTATAGTCTGGGTTTAACCCTTGCAGATGTTGCGTCACAAGTAAGTTACAGTTTTTATGGTCTAGAAGCACAACGAATTTTACGTGATACTGAAGAGGTAAAAGTCATGGTGCGTTATCCATTAGAACAACGAAGTTCAGTAGGTCATGTTGATAATGTATTGATTAAGGCACCCAATGGAGCTGAATTGCCCTTATCTGAATTAGCCGTCATAAATTTGCAAGATGGTGTTACTCGAATTAGGCGCGAAAATGGTAACCGTACGATTAATGTATGGGGCAGTGTTGATGCTGAACAGGTTGAACCCTTTAAAGTGGCAAAAGATATTAGTGATAATTTTATTCCTGAGTTGTTAAAAAAGTTTCCTCAAGTGAAAAGTCAAGTTTCTGGACGTATTCAAGAAGAGATGGATGGTGCAGACGATCAGCTTCGTGATTTTGTAATTTCATTAATGGTGATTTTTTCACTACTCGCTATTCCGTTGAAATCATACGCTCAAGCAGTGATGATCATGGTGGTGATCCCCTTTGGGGTTATTGGTGGGATATTCGGTCACTTTATACTGGGTATGGACTTGAGTGTATTGTCGATAATGGGTGTTTTGGCGGCTTCTGGTGTCGTAGTCAACGACTCACTAGTTATGGTCGATTATGTCAATAGAGCCAGGCAACGGGGAGAGCGTTTAAAAGATGCGGTAATGCATGCAGGTACTAAGCGGTTTAGAGCGATAATGTTAACGTCGATAACCACTTTTATTGGTTTAGTGCCGATCATTTTCTTTGAAACAAGTACCCAAGCCGAAATCGTAATTCCTATGGCGGTATCTTTAGCTTTTGGCGTCTTGTTTGCTACCATTGTTACTTTAGTGCTTATTCCGTGCTTGTACATCATTATTGAGGATTTAAGAAAGCTATTTAGCCGTAAAAAAAAGCATGAACACCTGTTATCAAGTAACTTAGATGATGCAGTAAAAGAGATAACTTTTTAACGTCATGTCACATTTTATCTTTTAATATAGCCATCAATTTGATGGCTATTTTTTTGCACAACGAGCTGCTGGTCCAGCCATGGCGATGGGTAGAATTTTTCTTAAAAGGAATTTGTCTTTTAAGTTTCTGTCGTAAATTTCTTTGGTGTTCCTCTTATTTCACGAGTGTTATAAAAAGTGATTTTTTATAACATATAATTGCAAAAAACTGCATTTTATCGATTGATTTCTTGTTGATTTAGGCAGATTATGAAATAGAAGATAACAACAGAGGTAAGGTTATGAAAATAAAAGTTTCAGGACATCATGTAGAAATTACTGAAGGTATTAAACAGGCAATAAATAATAAATTTGCTAAACTTTCTAAGCATTATCCCAGTCTGATGACACTTAATTCAACAATTACTGTAGAGCCGCACCAACAAAAATTTGAAGTCACCACCAATTATGAAGGGGTAAGTGTTACCGTAAATGCGGCTGATAAAAAACTTTACAGTGCCATTGCTCGTGCGGCAAAGAAACTAGAGGTATCTTTAGCTCGACGTAAAGGTGTTTTAGCTGCCAAGATTCATGAAAAATATGTGGTTCGACAATCTGACCCTTTCAAATTAGCTTCTTAATTTTTATTGACTCTTTATTTAAAGGCTGCATTTGTAGCCTTTAGCAACATCTCTTCTTTCATATTGCTCAACTCAATCAAGTCATTCACCGGCAAGAGTTGCCTCCAGTTAAAAAATTAATTTCTGTTCTTTAAGTGACTCTTTAATATCTTTTTTATGATATTCCTAAGCCGTATTAGATATTTCAGTTGCAAAGTAAATGTCTTGATTTGTTTGAGCAACAACATCTGTAATAAAAAACTACCGTCATTGAATATCGCTGACTATAATATTTTAAGATAATCACTTTATTACCTAAAACTGACTCTTAATTTATAAAAAGCGAATAATAACAATGCAAAAATTAATTTTTATCGCACTACTTACCATCATTACTCTAAGCGGTTGTGCATCATCTGATGATGTTTGTGAAGATATCACTTTAGCATCCGAGCAAGTGCACACATGCCAGACATTACAACGCCAAATTACTCTCGCTAAAGGACAACCGATAGTGCGTACTAAGTTAGAACGACGATATCAACAAGACTGTATTGATATTCGTTATTACCGCGACAGTCAACAAAATGCTATTTGTGGTAATAAGCATAAACTAAGTGAAATTAGGAAAGAAAGAGCCAATGAAGCTAATTAATCAAAGATCAGTTAGGTTTTTCACTAGCGTTTAAGCGCACAGGCCTTAAAAATAGTTGTCTAACAAATTATAAAAGCCCTTACTATGGGCAAAGACTTAACCTAACTAATTTGGCCAACGATTGTTCTCATTAGAAATTTTTTTTACGAGCGTCTAAAGAAATTGACGAGCAAGTTTTTGGCGTTTTACTCCCTACCATCGGCATATTAATAACGATCACTTGTTTGGTTAATATGTTTGTTAAAGATGTTATTCAGGCTCTACAAAAAACTTATTATTCATTAAAAATTCATCTTCTAGTGAATCAAGCATTTCTTCTGTTAGCGGAGTAGCGCCTTGTGGTGACTGAGATATTTTATGATTTTCTTCAGCCCAATCTCCGAGATCAATTAACCGACAACGTTCGCTACAAAACGGACGGAAGGCACTTTCTGTTTGCCAAACAACTTCTGTTTGGCATTGTGGACATGAAACTTTTAAAGGCATAGAGAAATTTAATAAAGGGTGTCGGATATTTAGTAAATAATAACAGCGAATTGTTGTTGTTAACAGCGTGCTAGTTGAAATTTTGTCGCTTGATTTGAATATCGTCGACCATTTTCTTCATAAGGTAGCATAAAGCGAATAGAGTACCTGAAGCGATTACCACTAACGCTAGGATAATATTGAGCACTATCGGCAATTTTGATACGTAGTAATAATATACCTTCACCACTATCTTGATAGAAACCACTGTCTGTTTCAATTTTTTTAAAATCAGCACGTTGACGAATAAACTTTAAAATTAAAAACAAAGCATCACGAATTTGGTCTAACAAAGCACGCCACTTATCCATATCATAACTCACCTTTTGTGTGCTTTGATGAAGCCAAAAGTGTAATTGAGGTAAGTCGAAGCTGGCATTACCTGCTTGAATAGCAAAACGCTGTTTCAAACTCGATAACAATTTATCTTCTTTGAGTTGCCACCATGTTGGGCTATTACCCCTCAGTTGGCAGGAAAGTTTAATGGTCTGTTGTAAATTACTGTCTATCGCACTGCTGTCAGTTTCTGGAGATTGAGACCATAAAACTAGGTTTCTCTCCAGCTTTTCAAGATCTTTAATTAAATCGCCACGAATATCATTTTTTTCAAGACAATCAACAATTAGAAATAAAGTATTAAAAAACACTTGTTGAAAATCCATTATTTTTTCCGGTAAACAACTATCCACTTGAGTAAATAATTGCTCAAGTTTTAGATAATTGCGAATCCGTTCGTTAAGTGGATGCTCGTATAAAATTGTTGCCATAATGCCTAAAGTAATGTGGTCAAAGGTGAAATTTCATCACTCGAGATTATCTATAAATGCACCCTATACTAACCATACTTAATTAAAATGGCTAACCTTTATTTGTAATCACTTTAATTTACTCTATGGCTCTAATTGACTGTCTCTAAAATAACCATCAAGGTTAATAACTTGTTGCCGGACTGAGAGAAGATCGGTATTGCTATTATCAATAATGTAATCGGCAGCTGCTATTCTTTCCGCTCTTGATATTTGGCTATTGATAATAGCTTGTACCTCTTCCTTTGAGCTCTTATCCCGAGATAGAGTCCGACTAACTTGTAAAGCTTCACTCGTGTCTATCACTAAAACAGTATTCACTAACTTATCAAGACGATTTTCTAATAATAATGGAGCGACTAATAGACAATAAGCTGAATGACTTGCTGCTAACGCGGACAATATATTTTGCCGAATAAGCGGGTGTAATAGATTATTTAGCCATAATTTTTCATCGTTATGACGAAATATGGTCGTGCGTAATAATGTTCGGTTAAGCTCACCATTTTGCGTAATATAATCGTTACCAAAATGCTGAGCTATAGCCGCTAAGGCTTTACTATTGGGTTGAACCACTTCTCGAGCAATAAGGTCTGCATCAATAATATCGATGCCTAGGTCGGCAAACATATTAGCAATCGTGGTTTTTCCACTGCTAATACCACCGGTTAAGCCAACAATAAATTTAGCCATATTTTCTTAAGTCGCCATTGTTTATAAAATAGTTGAAAGATACCAAGCCCAAATACCTTCACCCCATACCATGGTGATCCAACCTGCAACCGCAAGATAAGGACCAAAAGGTATAGCTTGCTCACGTTTATGACCTTTAAATACTATTAATGATATACCAACAACGGCAGCTACTCCTGAGGCCATCAATATTAATAAAGGTAAAAGTTGCCAACCAATCCAAGCACCAAAAAGTGCAAATAGTTTAAAATCGCCATAGCCCATACCATCTTTGCCAGTAACTAACTTAAATAGCCAAAAGATACTATATAAACTGGTGTAACCTACTACCGCGCCAATAATGGCTTCATTTAAGGGCACGAACCCGCCATTTATATTAAAAAGCAGGCCTAGCCAAAGTAAAGGCATAACAATTTGATCTGGCAGCAGCATGTGATCTAAGTCGATTAAAGTGAGGGCAACAAGGCCCCAAGTTAAAATCAACATGAAAACAGTAAAGGTTGAAACCCCATAAACACCCGCAATAACGAGTCCTAATCCACAGGTAATAAGCTCAACTAGCGGATACCTTTTTGAAATGGCGTTATCGCATTGACTGCATTTTCCGAGCAATACTAACCAGCTTAAAACAGGGATGTTCTCATAAAAGCGAATTTTATGATCACATTTAGGGCAAGTGGAATCGGGTTTTGAAAGTGTCATCTCAGGTAAGTGTTTTGCCGGAATATCACAGACTTCTTCAGCTAAAAACTCACGGCATTCACCATACCACTCGCGTTCTAACATTTTAGGTAACCGATAAACGACAACGTTTAAAAAACTACCGACGCTAAGTGATAATAAACCAATGCAAATAAAAAAGAATATCGGCATGATCTCAAATACAGTAACTACTTGTGTTAACAAAATAAATCCTTAAAGAAAATGGTATTGAATAAACTGAGCTTAGATGATTTTACCAATTTCAAAAATAGGTAAATACATCGCAATGATTAAACCACCAATAACAACACCTAATACTGCCATAATTAATGGTTCTAACAAAGCGGTTAAACCATCTACTGCGTCATCAACTTGTTGTTCATAAACATTAGCGACTTTAGCTAACATGTCATCGACAGCGCCAGACTCCTCACCAATGGCGACCATTTGAATAACCATGTCAGGGAAAATTTGACAATTCCTCATCGCTAGGTTCATTTGCATGCCCGAGACAACTTCGTCACGAACCTCTAAAATAGCATCACGATAAACGGCATTGCCTGAGGCACCTGCCGCAGAGTTTAGTGCATCAGGCAATGGAACACCAGCGGCAAAGGTTGTCGACAATGTTCTTGCATAACGGGCAACGGCCGCTTTATTCAATAATTCGCCAATCACTGGGATTTTTAATATTAATACGTCGACTTTATCCCTGAGGCGTAAGCTTTTGCGGTGAGCCCGTTTAAACAAAAATAGCGCAGCAAATATTCCAGCAAGCCCCAGATGCCAATAGGCTTGCATAAACTCAGAAATTGACAAGACAAATAATGTAAAAGCGGGTAATTGTGCACCAAAGCTGGCAAATATTTCTTTAAAAACGGGCACAACAAAAATAAGCAGTATAGAAGTGACAATCGCGGCGATAACAAGCACGGCTATTGGGTAAGTCATCGCTTTTTTAATTTTAGATTTTAGCGCTTCTGATTTTTCTTTATAAGTAGCGATACGATGATAAATTGTCGCTAAAGCCCCAGACTGTTCACCTGAGGCGACTAAGTCACAATATAAGTCATCAAAATATAACGGATGTTCCCGTAAACAATCAGAAAGAGGAATACCTGATTGTAACTGGTTGCCGACTTCTGTCAGCAGCTTTTGAATTTTAGCCTTGTTATGGCCCTTACCAATCATTTCAATGGTCTGTACTAAAGGGACACCTGCTCCAAGCATAGTAGCAATTTGCCTTGTTATAACGGCAATGTCAGGGGGTGTTATAGCTTTGTCACCCCCTAAACCGAATAATGCAGTGGCTTTTTTCTTAACCTTACTTGGCGTAATACCTTGGCTTCTCAATTGTGCTTTTAATTCAATAATACTCTTAGCGGCCAATTCGCCATTAATTTTTTTACCTTTACGATTTACGCCTGACCAGCTATAAACATCTAGTGCCTTTAGGGGCGCTTTTTTATTTTTAGACGCTGTTTTTTTACTAACGGCCATATATACCTCTATCGTATCCATATTGACTTAGGGTTTTAATCGTTGCTCGTTCAGTTTTTAAAATAACTCGTCTCCCGTCTATTACTAGAAGGTTGTAATTCTGTTTATTTCTTCTAAACTCGTCACACCATGAGTGGCTTTAATTAAGCCGGATTGCCTTAAACTATTAAAACCTTCTGTTTGGAATTGTTGGTTAATATCCAATGCACTGCCACCCTCCATGATAATACGTGCAGCTTCAGCACTTATTTTAATCACCTCATAAACACCGACTCGGCCTTTGTAGCCTTTAATACAATGTTCACAGCCAACCGCTTTAAATAATTTTATATCGGTAATTTGCTGGGCTAAGAAGCCTTGTTGTTCTAACTGGGCTTTTGTTAATACTTCTTCTTCTTTACATTTTAGGCATAAACGTCGGGCAAGTCGTTGGGCAATAATAATACTGACGGAACTTGCTACGTTATAGGCAGGAACCCCCATATTAGATAATCGAGTTAGCGTTTCTGCAGCTGAGTTAGTATGCAAAGTGGATAATACCAAGTGACCGGTTTGTGAGGCTTTTATAGCAATCTCTGCGGTTTCTAAGTCTCGAATTTCGCCCACCATGACAATGTCGGGGTCTTGACGTAAAAAAGAGCGAAGCGCACTGGGGAAGGTTAAACCGGCTTTATTATTAATTTGAACTTGGTTAATACCGGCTAAGTTTATTTCTACCGGGTCTTCAGCGGTAGAGATATTTCGCTCTTGGGTATTAAGAATATTTAAGCCGGTATACAAGGAGACTGTTTTTCCTGAGCCTGTTGGTCCTGTCACTAATATCATTCCTTGGGGTTGAGCTAAGGCGTCCATATAGATTTTTTGCTGAGCAGCATCATAACCGAGCATATTAATACCCAGCATAGCGCTTGAAGAGTCGAGTATTCGCATAACCACTTTTTCACCCCACATGGTGGGTAGTGTGCTAACACGGAAATCGATAGACTTTTTCTGAGATAAGGTTAATTTAATTCGGCCATCTTGTGGCACTCGACGCTCAGCAATATCAAGTTTTGCCATCACTTTTAAGCGGGCAGCCATTCTTGACGCTAAAGAAATTGGGGGGGTGGCCACTTCAGATAAAATACCATCAATACGAAAACGAATACGATAAGTTTTCTCATAAGGTTCAAAATGTAAATCAGACGCGCCTTTTTTAATCGCATCTAATAATATTTTGTTAATGTAGACCACAATAGGGGGGTCATCTTTTTCTGGCTGTTCATCTTCTTCTTGGCTGCCTTGTACCTCAAGGGCTAAAAGCTCTTTGGCCTCCAAATCATTAATATCAAGGCTAAGTGCCTCATTTTGTTCCTCCAGAATTTTTTCAATACACGCTTGTAAACTTTTTTCATCCGTTAGTATCAACTCTGTGGTGTAACCGGTATTAAATTGTATTTCTTCGAGTGCATCCATATTGGTTGGATCTGACATAGCCACAAACAGTACTTTGCCTCGTAAAAAAAAGGGGAAGGGCATTATGTTTACGGATCAGCTTTTCATTTCGAACCCCCTCAGGCACTAACGAGGTATCAAAATTGGCTAAGTCAATTTGTGGATAGCCAAAACTTTTTGATAATATATGGGCAATAGCGGGGCCATGAAATTTTTTGTCTTCCACTAAATAGCGGATAAAAGGCTTGGATTGCCTGATAAAACCGGCATTAATGGCATCCACCTCGTTTGGCAGCACTAAATGTTGCTGGGTCAAAGCCGATAACAGACTCGATTGCTGATGACTTCCCTTCATAAATTTCAATGATAACCTTTTTGAATCTATACAGTACAGAACAGTAAAAAGTAACTTATTTGAGTGTAACTTACTTTGAGAAAAACAATGAAAAGAGTGCCGGTTAAAGACACGTATTGCTTGTTAGCTACTTAAATAAAAATTGAGTTTATGTGTTGGCTTACTACCCATTTTACTTATTTATTTAACTGATGAGTCGCTGGTTATCGGCAATAAAGAGATCAAATAAATATAGACAATAAAAAAAGCTCCCTAGGGAGCTTTAAATTAAGGGTGTTAAAGGATTTTAAACTCTTTAAGATCTATACTATTTACACCACCCTTCGGCTAAACAGGTACCAGTTGTTGTCCAAGTTAATATACCAGTGATACTTGCTACAGGGGTTACTACCATAGTTTTTGAATCTGCAGCTTCTGTGGCTGCAGCTGTGATTACTCCATCTTCAATGGTCATTGTGTCTAGATTGTCATAAGTAGTTGTTATAACAGCTGCTGGAATACCGCCTTTACCCTCATCACAACCAGTTAATGCACCTTCGGTTTGATAGCATAATTCAACAGCAGTGCGAGCAGCTCCTACTTGACTAACAACCTCTGCAAATTTTGCTTTTGTGGTATAATCTTGATAGGCCGGTAAGGCAACTGCGGCTAAAATGCCGATAATCGCGACAACAATCATTAATTCAATGAGGGTAAAACCTTTTTGTCCATTTCTTTCCATAGCTTGCAGGTTATTCATAGTAAATCGTCCATTTTATTTACGGGGGTACTATAAATAGTCGGATATATTTCACTAAATGCAAGTTTTTGGAAAAGTTTTTATAAGTTTTAAGATTTACCTCCGTGTTTTGACCTCAAGCGTTATGAAAAACGCATCGACAGATCTATCGCTTTCACATGTTTGGTCAATGCACCGGACGAAATGAAATCAACCCCTGCTTGGGTATACTCTTTTAAGGTCTCTATGGTCATATTGCCTGACACTTCCAATTTCGCTTGGCCATTAGTTATCCCCACCGCTTGTTCAATCATCTCTGTGGTGAAATTATCTAACATAATAATGTCGGCGCCAGCTTTAATGGCTTGGCTTAATTCATCAAGGCTTTCGACTTCTACTTCTACCGTTATCTCAGCATGGTTTATTTTAGCGGTAGCAATCGCTTGGGCGATGCCACCGCAGGCAGCAATATGGTTTTCTTTAATTAAGAAAGCATCGAATAAGCCGACACGATGATTTTTACCACCACCACAGGTCACTGCATATTTTTGGGCGCTACGCAGGCCAGGGAGAGTTTTTCGGGTGTCGAGTAATTGTGTTTTTGAACCCGCTAATTCTTTGACATAGTGGCTGGTTAATGTGGCGGTAGCTGACAGGGTTTGTAAAAAGTTTAATGCCACTCGCTCACCCGTTAGCAGCGCTCGAGCATTACCTGATATTTCGCATAATATGGTATTAGCTTTGGCCATTTGACCATCGTTAACAAACCAGGTGACTTTGGTTTGATTTTCTGAATTTTTGTCATTGTGGCCTAAAGCAGAGTCTAGCTGTTTAAACACCTCATTTACCCAAGCAACCCCACAAACAATACAGTCATCGCGGTTAATAATAGTTGCTACGGCTTTGTTTGAGGCTGGGATCAATGCTGCAGTGATGTCTAATTCACTCGCTTGTGCTTTTGTTGTGTTGGCTAAGTCTTGACCTAAGTCTTCATTAAGCGCCCAAGCCACTGTTTTGGCAATATCGTGTAAAAGTGCATCTGAAAGCATTTTTTTCTCTTTGGTTATCGTAAGTAATCTAATTGACCCCATCATTTCGCTAATTTAATTAATGGGGGTAGTCGCTAAAACCAGGTGAAACTTTATAAAAAATTAACGTTCATCGTAAGTTAATTGTATATTAAAGGGGGTTAATAGGTTTTTAACGTCAGCTGTTTGCCTTTTTGACTAAATTCTACTCTTTTTAGGGCACTCATACCTAATAGAATTTCGTTACTTTTCATTCCCGGGTTAATATGAGCCGCGACATTATTGAGTAAAATATTACCAATCGTTAGCTGCTCTATTTTTGTTTCAATAGCATTAACTGTGCCATTAGCCGTTTGTACCCGGTAAGTACCATAACGTGGTAAATTAAATGCCTGAGCTAAATGTTGAGGAATAGATACTTGGGTTGCGCCGGTATCAAGTAAAAAAGTGACACTACGGCCATTAATTGTCCCTTGGGCTAAGTAATGACCTTGACGGTTTTGTTGAAGATGAACTTCGGTTTTACCCTTGCCATTGATACTTGAAGCAAGATTGGTATTGGGGTTGTACTGCTTGTCTAAAACCCCTTGAAAAATGTAAACTAATATTGCTAATGCTAATATCCAAGCAAGCCAAACAAAGCTTTTTCCAATTTTATTTGTTGCATCTTGCTCAGTCATCTTGATAATAGCTCTTATGGATTGTCGTACTTAATTGTACATTTACCGTAACTTTTTTTAAATAGTGATCACAAATGAAAATTCAGTCTACTGTTATCAAACCCCTTAAAGTCATTAATAAGGGCTGGTTAACGGGTATTGAACACCAAGTTTCGCCCCATTTTAGTTTGCGTGCCCCTGATACAGTGGTTGAGCTGTTAGTGGTCCATAATATTTCTTTGCCACCCGCACAATTTGGTGGCCCTTATATTACAGACTTATTTTTGGGGCGTTTAGATGCCAGTGCTGATAAATATTTTCAAGCGATTAGTCACTTAAAGGTGTCGGCTCATTGTTTAATACGTCGCGATGGCCAAATTATTCAGTATGTGTCATTTGATCATAACGCCTGGCATGCTGGGATATCTGCCTTTAACGGCCGTGAGCAGTGTAATGAGTTTTCAATTGGTATCGAACTCGAAGGCACTGATGATATCCCTTATACCGATGTCCAATATTTACAACTTGCTGCTTTAGTGACAAAATTACAAGCAAGCTACTCATTTATTAGTCATAATAATATAGTGGGCCATTGCGATATTGCGCCGGGGCGAAAAACTGATCCTGGAGAGGCGTTTGATTGGCAACATTTTAAGCGATGTTTACGCTTGAATAAATAAATGTAATGCCAACGATATATAATTTACTTTTTTAATTTTAATAGCACCATAAAGATAATCAGGAACAATGATGAGTTTAATCAGTTTATTAATTGCGTTAGCTGCAGAGCGCTATTTATCGTCACCTTTTTGGCAGTTCAAAACTTATTATCAACAGTACTTGATGCTATTGAGCAATTTTAAGATGTTGGATAAGTCATGGAAAAATGGCGTAGCGACCTCAGTGCTTTTATTGGCTCCGGTTTTGGCGGTTTATTTTATACTGATGTTAATTGATGACAGTTTTTTACATTTTGTCTTCTCTACTGTTGTTCTAATTATTTGTTTTGGTAGTTTTGCCACGAGAGATACTTATAAAAAGTATTTAATGGCTGCCTTTCGAGGTGAGTTAACAACTTGTGAATTATATCACTCGCAACTTATCCAAGATAAAAATCTTTCAAAGATGGACTTTGGCCAAACACTTATTTGGTTAAACTATCGTTATTATATTGCTATTATGTTGTTCTTTTTACTTTTTGGTGCATCAGGGGCGGTATTTTACCGCTTGTTGACGACCTTGCTTGAAAAACAAGCTGTTGATGAAAGCACTGAAGCGCTTTCTGAAAAGGGTAGCGAGGTCAATGAAGCCGTTGATGAAAAAGAAATAGAAGCAGATACGTTACCGACACGAATGACACCCGATGTTTATTCGTATTTTAATCAGTTATTATTTTGGCTTGATTGGTTACCGGTTCGGTTAACATCTTTTGGTTATATAATGGTTGGCCATTTTTCAAAAGCCTTACCTGTGTGGTTAGAAAGTTTCTTTAATATTAATAAGTCAGCGGACCAAGTATTAGGTGATGTTGCCAAAAAATCTGAAGATACCATGATTGATATTCAAGACTGTACTGCTGAGCCTTGTTTATTGGTGCGTTTAGCGAAGAGAAATTTATTACTGTTGTTGGCTGTTGTTGCAGTGCTGACTTTATCAGGTGTTATTTCATAAGGTCGTCTTGAGTTTTTGAGTTGAACAACTGAGAATAGCTAACTTATTAAGATAAATTACTGCAACTTTCATGCTTTAAATAGAGTTCGGGGCTGATAAGTACCGCGAGTTAATCTAAAGTTACAAACAAAACGACATTGGTCTTACCAATGTCGTTTTTTTTCTTATTGGCGGAAATGAAAAACATATTCTAGACTTTGATTTGATTTTGTTTGTTGTCGATTCAACTAAGAACCACTGAAATCTATTTACAAAACCGAATTATTTTGTTAGTTTTAACAAAGGTAATTCATTGGTAATACCAATTTACCAATGGTGATTGTGAATTTATTAGTTAACATCACTACTTTTTTATCGTGAGACGCTATTCCTTAATGGCGGGTGTTTAGGCTTGACGGTATTACTTTATGAATAAAAGTAATAAATAAGATAATGGGCTGACAATGAAGCCTGTAATTAATATGAATAGTTTGTAAGTCAATAAAATGAGTAAGCAACCAATGAATGAACCAAGTTCGGCAAACGCTTTGAAGCCTAAAAAACTTTCTGATGTGATTTTAGCTCAACTTGAAAAAATGATATTGGAAGGCAGCTTACAGCCGGGTGAAAAATTATTACCTGAGCGTGAGTTGGCCAAACAGTTTGCGGTATCGCGTCCTTCATTAAGAGAGGCGGTACAAAAATTGGAAGCCAAAGGTCTTATTACCCGTAAACAGGGGGGAGGGACATTTGTCAGTAAAAATATATTAGCCGGCTTAGAAGACCCACTGTTTGCATTAATGGCGCAAAGTAATGAGTCACAGTTTGACTTATTAGAGTTTCGTCATGGTATTGAAGGTATGTCGGCCTACTATGCGGCAATGCGTGGCACCGATGCTGACTTTTTAGAAATTAAAGCCAAACATGACGACATTGGTAATGCGCAATTAGAGAATGATTATCGCCAAGAGGCGCAAGCGATTTTTGACTTTTATCTCTCTATTTGTGGGGCATCACATAATATTATTATTTTACATTTAGCACGTAGCATGTCGTCTTTATTAATAGAAAACATTGAACGTAATTTGACGATATTAGCCAAGCGGCCAGATATATTTTCGCAAATGGCGGACTACCGAAAGCGATTGTTAAATGCCATTGTTAGCGGACAACCACAAAAAGCTTGGGGGGCAAGTCATCGCCATCTGGCTTTTATTGAAGAGGTTTTATTAAAAACTTCTCAAGAGAATTCTCGCATGCAACGCTCAATGAGACGGATGCAGCGAAGTGAATATTGATTTTTATTTTCAAAGAAAATAAAAAGTAAACAAAGCATAGGGTCGGTTTAATGCCGTCCTACAATTTTTAACCATTTAATTTTAATAGCAACAGCTGGAGAAGAGTAATTACTATGTCTGAACTCCCTATACTAGATATTGATTCATTAGAAACCCAAGAATGGATAGAGTCAATGGAATCTGTCTTGGAAAATGAAGGTCCTGAACGTGCCCATTTTCTACTTGAAAAACTCATTGATCAAGCGCGCCGCAGTGGTACACATTTACCTTTTGATGCCAACACGGCGTATGTAAACACTATTCCTCCAGGGCAAGAGCCTAATATGCCTGGCGATCAAACCTTAGAGTCACGTATTCGTGCGGCTATTCGCTGGAATGCTTTAGTTTTGGTGTTGAGAGCCTCTAAAAAAGATTTAGATTTGGGTGGCCATATTGGTAGCTTCGCTTCTTCTGCTATGCTTTATGATGTTGGTTTTAACCATTTCTTTAAAGCTGCGTCAGAAACTGACGGTGGCGATTTTATTTTCGCTCAAGGTCACATCTCTCCGGGTATATATTCTCGTGCCTTTATGGAAGGTCGTTTAACTGAAGATCAAATGAATAACTTCCGTCAAGAGTGTGATGGCAAAGGTTTATCTTCATATCCGCATCCACATTTAATGAAAGATTTCTGGCAGTTCCCTACTGTTTCTATGGGCTTAGGTCCATTACAAGCTATCTATACTGCACGTTTCTTAAAATACTTAACTGACCGTGGTATTAAAGACTGTTCAGGTCAACGGGTATACTGTTTCCTCGGTGATGGTGAAACAGATGAGCCAGAATCATTAGGGGCTATTGGTTTAGCTACTCGTGAAGGTTTAGATAACTTAACGTTTATTATTAACTGTAACTTACAGCGTTTAGATGGACCTGTACGTGGTAATGGCAAAATTATTCAAGAGCTTGAAGGTACTTTCCGTGGCGCAGGCTGGGAAGTAGTTAAAGTGATTTGGGGCTCTTACTGGGATGCTTTGATTGCCCGTGATACTTCGGGTAAATTACTTCAGTTAATGGAAGAAACCGTTGATGGTGAGTACCAAAACTGTAAAGCAAAAGGCGGTAAGTATACTCGCGAGAATTTCTTTAATAAATACCCTGAAACGGCGGCGTTAGTGGCCAATATGTCTGATGAAGATATTTATCGTTTAAACCGTGGTGGCCATGACCCAGTAAAAGTTTATTCAGCTTATAAAAAAGCAATGGAAACTAAGGGTCGCCCAACCGTTATTTTAGCTAAAACGGTAAAAGGTTTTGGTTTAGGCGCATCAGGCGAAGCGTTAAACATTGCACATAACGTTAAGAAAATGGACGTTGATGCGATAAAACATTACAGAGATCGTTTTAATATTCCGATTAATGATGACGAAATTGCTGACTTGCCTTTCTATAAATTCCCAGAAGATAGTCCAGAATTTAAATACATGAAAGCACGTCGTGAAGAGTTAGGTGGTTCATTACCTGCCCGTCGTGTTCAGGCTGAAGAAAGTTTAGAGATACCCCCGCTTAAAATATTTGATGCTATTTTAAAAGGGAGTGGTGAACGTGAAGTATCATCAACCATGACTTTTGTCCGAGTATTAAATGCCTTATTAAAAGATAAGAAAATTGGTAAGCGTATTGTTCCTATTATTCCTGATGAAGCGCGTACCTTTGGTATGGAAGGTTTGTTCCGTCAAGTGGGTATTTATGCTAATGAGGGACAAAAATATATTCCTCAAGATGCGGACCAAGTCGCTTATTATCGTGAAGATAAAAAAGGGCAAGTCTTACAAGAAGGCATTAATGAATTAGGTGCTATGGCATCTTGGGTTGCTGCAGGTACGTCTTATTCAACATGTAATGCGACCACCATTCCGTTCTATATCTATTACTCAATGTTTGGTTTCCAACGTGTCGGTGACTTAGCATGGGCAGCAGGCGACAGCCAAGCGCGTGGTTTCTTACTAGGCGCAACAGCGGGTCGTACCACACTTAATGGTGAAGGTTTACAACATCAAGATGGTCATTCACATGTGCAAGCGGGTCTAATACCTAACTGTGTGACGTATGATCCAACCTATGGTTATGAAGTTGCGGTTATCGTTCGTGATGGCTTACGCCGCATGTATGAAGAGAATGAAAGTATTTTTTACTACATGACCTTAATGAATGAAAACTATCAGCATCCAGCGTTACCTGAAGGTAATGATGTTACCGATCAAATCATTAAAGGTATTTATAAGCTTGAAACCGTAACACCAAAGAAAAAAGCTAAAGCCAATGTTCAATTGATGGGTTCAGGTACTATTTTACAAAAAGTACGTGAAGCAGCTCAAATTTTAAGTGCCGATTATGGTATTTCAAGTGATGTCTATTCAGTGACGTCATTTAATGAATTAGCGCGAGATGGCCAAGATGTTACTCGTTGGAATATGCTTCACCCAGAGAGTAAACAAAAACAAGCTTATATCACTGGCGTTATTACTAGAGAAAACGGTCCTGCGATTGCGGCGACAGATTATATTAAATCATATTCAGATCAAGTTCGTGGCTTTATCGATACTGAATACCGCTGCTTAGGTACTGATGGATTTGGTCGTAGTGATAGTCGTGCAAATTTACGTACGCATTTTGAAGTGAATGCAGCTTATGTTGTTGTTGCCGCATTATTTGAATTAGCTAATCGTGGTGATATAAAACGTTCGGTCGTAAGTGATGCAATTAAGCACTTTAATATCGATACTGAAAAACTTAACCCACTTTACGCATAACAGGGCGGAAAATTAATATGTCTGATAGTCAAAAAATTCTGGTCCCAGATGTTGGTGGCGAAGAAGTTGAAATTATTGAAATATGTTTTGCAGTGGGCGACTCTTTAGACGCTGACGACGGTATTATCACTGTTGAAACAGATAAAGCTTCTATGGATATTCCAGCACCATTTGCTGGAAAATTAACTGCGTTATTAGTTAATGTTGGCGATAAAATTAAAGAGGGTGATGTTATTGCAGAAATGTCATTGTCGGCTGGTGAAGTAACATCAGCGCCAGTGGAAGTCGCAGAACAAGTAAAAGCAGAACCTACTCCCGTTGCCGAAGAAGTGCCCGTTGCTGAAACACCAGCGACTACGGTAGTCAATGACATCATTGAGGTTACTGTTCCTGACATCGGTGAAGATGGCGAAGTTGATGTTATCGAAATTTTGGTGAGTGTTGGCGATGTTATTGAAGCGGAAGATGGTTTAATTACCCTAGAAACTGATAAAGCTACGATGGATGTGCCTTCACCTAATGCGGGCATAGTCAAAGAAGTTTATATCGCCGTAGGTGATAAAGTTAAGCAAGGTTCAGTGGTTATTAAGCTTGAAACTAGCGATGGCGCAACCGTGGCGGTTGAAGCACCTGTTGCTGCTCCGGTTGCTGAGCCTACGGCTTCTCCAGTTGTAGAACCTGTGAGTAAAGCGGTAGCACTAAAAGCACCCAAAAGCGCACCGGTACCACATCACCCGCAAGCGGGTAATATTCCTTCAAAAGGCAGTATTTACACTTCACCATCGATTAGACGTTTAGCGCGTGAATTTGGTGTTGACCTAACAGTTGTAAAAGGCAGTGGTAATAAAAACCGTATTTTAAAAGAAGATGTTCAGTCCTATGTTAAATATGAATTGTCCCGTCCTAAAGCAAATGCCGGTAGTTCGGTTGCTGCAGGTGAGGGTGGTCTTCAAGTGGTTAGTGCTAAACCCATTGACTTTGCTAAGTTTGGCGAAGTAGAAACTAAGCCACTTACTCGTATTCAGAAGATTTCAGGTCCATTTTTACATCGTAACTGGGTGACTATTCCTCATGTCACTCAATTTGATGAAGCTGATATCACCAATGTTGAAGCCTTCCGCAAAGAGCAAAACGTTATTTGTGAAAAGCAAAAGTTAGGCTTTAAAATTACGCCTTTAGTCTTCATACTAAAAGCTGCAGCTAATGCTTTACGTGCCTTCCCAGTGTTTAACTCTAGCTTGAGTGAAGATGGTGAAAGCTTGATTATGAAGCAGTATATTCATATTGGTGTTGCTGTTGATACGCCTAATGGTTTAGTTGTTCCCGTAGTACGTGACGTTGATCAAAAAGGTATTCATCAATTATCGCGTGAATTACTCGAAATTAGCTTGAAAGCACGTGATGGCAAGTTAAAAGCTTCAGATATGCAAGGCGGTTGTTTTACTATCTCTAGTTTAGGTGGTATTGGTGGTACGGCTTTCACGCCGATTGTTAATGCCCCTGAGGTTGCTATTTTAGGTGTGTCAAAATCAGAAATGAAACCTAAATGGAATGGTAAGGACTTTGAACCAAAATTAATGCTCCCATTATCAATGTCATACGATCATCGTGTTATTGATGGCGCCATTGCGGCTAGATTTACGGTACATTTAGCTGGCGTTATGTCAGATATTCGTAAATTAGTTCTGTAAGGTTATTCAAAATAAATAAAAGTCGACTTTAGTCGGCTATTATTAATTAACGTTGGCGATTTTGTAATACACAGCGTAAAATCGCCAGCAAAATAAACAGTAAGTATATTAGTAATGGTTTTAATAATAAAAACCATTATATTTTAAACAAAAATCAATTTTGAGGTCAGCATGAGTAACGAGATTAAAACTCAAGTAGTAATTTTAGGCGCAGGACCTGGTGGCTATTCAGCCGCGTTTCGTGCAGCAGATTTAGGTTTAGACGTAGTATTAGTAGAAAGTCGTAAAACCTTAGGTGGTGTTTGTTTAAATGTAGGTTGTATTCCTTCAAAAGCATTACTTCATGTTGCTAAAGTTATTGATGATGCCGCAGCGATGGCCTCTCACGGTGTTACTTTTGGTAAGCCTCAAATTGATTTAGATAAAATTCGTGGTTGGAAAGACAGTGTTGTTGCTCAACTTACCGGTGGTTTAAACGGTATGTCTAAAGCGCGTAAAGTGACCACAGTCTATGGTTACGGTAAATTCACTTCAGATAAAACAGTTGAAGTTGAAGGTAACGATGGCGTAAAAACAACTATTACTTTTGATAATGCTGTTATTGCAGCGGGTTCTTCAGTGATTGATTTACCTTTTATTCCTAAAAATGATCCGCGTATTATTGACTCAACGGGTGCCTTAGAGCTTAAAGATATTCCAGAAGAGATGTTAGTACTCGGTGGCGGTATTATCGGCCTAGAAATGGGTACGGTTTATGCTGCTTTAGGTTCAAAAGTGAGCGTTGTTGAATTTGCTGATCAATTAGTTCCAGCTGCTGATAAAGATATTGTTAAGCTTTATACTAATTACAATAAGAAAAAATTCAATATCATGCTGTCTACTAAAGTGGTTGCTGTTGAAGCTAAAGACGATGGTTTGTATGTAACGTTTGAGGGTAAAAAAGCACCAGCAGAACCGATTCGTTATGACAAAATATTAGTTGCTGTAGGTCGTAGACCTAACGGTCACTTAGTTGAAGCCGATAAAGCGGGCGTTAATGTTGATGAACGTGGTTTTATCAATGTATCTAATGAACTTCGTACTAATGTTAATCATATATTCGCGATTGGTGATGTTATTGGTCAACCAATGCTTGCTCATAAAGCGGTTCATGAAGCACATGTTGCGGCTGAAATTATTTCAGGTAAAAAGCATACTTTTGAACCTCGTTGTATTCCTTCTGTTGCTTATACTGATCCAGAAATGGCTTGGGCAGGAGTCACTGAGACTGAAGCTAAAGAGCAAGGTTTAAATATTGAAGTGGCTAACTTCCCATGGGCAGCATCTGGTCGTGCTATTGCTTCAGCACGTACTGAAGGTAAAACTAAACTTATTTTTGAAAAAGAAACGGGTCGAATTTTAGGTGGTGCTATTGTCGGTATTAATGCGGGTGAAATGCTTGGTGAAATCTGTTTAGCAATTGAAATGGGTGCTGATGCTGAAGATATTGCTTTAACTATTCATGCTCATCCAACGTTAAACGAGTCAATCGGCTTAGCGGCTGAAATATTTGAAGGTTCAATTACTGATTTACCCAATGCTAAAGCGGTAAAGAAAAAGAAATAATCATTCTTTTTTAATAAACTCTAAAACCAGCATTTATGCTGGTTTTTTTGTTTTATAATGTACATAACTATTTGAAAAAAGGATTTACTATGCGCTTACTCGCTGTGATTATTGTCAGTGTTGCTTTATCGGCTTGTAGCAATATTGAAACTGCAAAAGGTCGCTCGCAATGGGACTTTGATCATAATATTCAATTTCAGCAAACAAGAACATCTGAAAATAAATATTATTTACAGGTGATACCTAAATCAGATACACATTTTAGTAAATTAGCGACTTTTATGATGAGGCGATCTTATGAAATTTGTGGCACTTATGGTTTTACTATCGAAGTGCTCAAGGGGATTGAAAAATTTACCGATAGGCAGTCTTTCCCAAATCTAATTATGGCATCACTATCGGCTAACATTGAATGCCCTAGCCAGTAATAAATATTATCTTTAATGAATAACGTATCCTAGTTGATCCCCTAGTTCTCTCATTTGGATTGTTAAGAATAAGTTAAAGGGATTAGATCTCTTCCAATATTCAAATAAAAAGGGTTAATTATTTTGGCTAATAATAAGTTTTACCTCACACAACCAAAATAAATAACCCTAATTTTTACTCTAATGACCGATTTAAATAGAGTCCCTCGCTAATAAGCTTGCGGAACTACATCATTTTAATGGGTACAGCTTTACCCGAATATTTAGTGCTCATCTCTTCAGTCGGAGGAATGAAGTCAGTAAGGGTGATACCTTCTACTGCACTCTTGTATTCTTCGATTGTAGGAAAGCGACCGAGTACGGATGAAAGAACAACTAAAGGCGTAGAGCCAAGAAGTGATTCACCTTTTTTCTCTGCAGCATCTGCCACGACCCGACCTTGGAACAAACGCGTTGACGTAGCAATAACGGTGTCACCTGGTTCAGCTTTCTCTTGGTTACCCATACATAAGTTACAGCCTGGACGTTCAAGGTACATAATGTTTTCGTACTTAGTACGCGCAGCACCTTTTGGGTTGGCATCGTCAAATTCGAAACCTGAGTATTTTTGTAAAATTTCCCAGTCACCCTCAGCTTTAAGCTCATCAACAATATTGTATGTGGGTGGTGCAATAACTAATGGTGCTTTAAAGGTTACGCCACCCTTTTGCTTTTCAATATTACGTAACATTTGCGCGATAATTTGCATGTCACCTTTATGAACCATACAAGAACCAACAAAAGCTAAATCAACAGATTTATCTTTGTAAAATGATACTGGACGAATAACATCATGGGTATAACGTTTAGAAACATCTTCATTGTTTACGTCTGGGTCAGCAATCATGGGTTCGTCGATAGCGTCTAGATCTACGACCACTTCTTCATAGTACTTAGCATTTTCATCTGGTGATAATGCAGGTGTAGTACCTGACTTGATTCCTTCGATACGCTTGTCAGCTAATGCGATTAAGCCGGTAAGGGTTTGCGTTTCATTTTCCATACCCTTGTTAATCATAATTTGGATACGGCTCTTAGCAATTTCCAGTGATTCAATTAATGTATTATCTTCTGAAATACAGATAGACGCCTTTGCTTTCATCTCTGCTGACCAATCAGTAAAGGTGAATGCCTGATCCGCTAATAAAGTACCGATGTGTACTTCAATGATGCGACCTTGGAATACATTCTCGCCACCAAATTGCTTAAGCATTTGCGCTTGAGTAGCGTGAACAACATCACGAAAGTCCATGTGACTTTTCATATGGCCTTTGAACGTTACTTTGACAGACTCTGGAATTGGCATTGCCGCTTCACCTGTCGCCAGTGCTAATGCAACAGTACCTGAGTCGGCACCGAACGCTACACCCTTTGACATACGAGTATGCGAGTCACCACCAATGATGATAGCGCGGTCGTCCACGGTAATATCATTCAATACTTTGTGAATAACATCGGTCATTGGCAGGTATTCGCCTTTAGGATCACGGGCGGTGATAAGACCAAACTTATTCATGAAGCTCATCAATTTAGGAATGTTAGCTTTTGCTTTACTGTCCCATACTGACGCTGTGTGACAACCCGACTGATAAGCACCATCAACTATCGGCGAAATAGTAGAAGCAGCCATCGCTTCTAACTCTTGGCACGTCATGGGACCTGTAGTATCTTGAGAACCCACAATATTCACTTGAACGCGAACATCCGAACCCGCATGCAATGGTGTTTCAGAAGTGACACCAACCGCGTTGTTATTAAAGATTTTTTCAACAGCGGTTAACCCTTGGCCTTCATGAGATATTTCTTGTGAAAGTGCAAAGACTTGTGTCGCTTCTACACCTAAAGTTTCAGCGGCGAAAGTTTGAAGTTTTTTACCAAAGACAACAGCGTAAGAACCACCGGCTTTCATGAATTCGACTTTCTGTGGTGTAAAGGCTGACGATATGTCAGCGAGTTCATTGTCGCCGTTGTATAATTTCTTCGCTTTCGTATCGATAGTTAACACAGTTCCGGTTGCCACTGAGTAGGCTTGTTCGAGAACGGCATCACCATTTTTGTCTACAACGGTGTTGCCGTTTGCATCAGTTTTCTTCACCCAGTTTTTAAGATCAAGACCAATACCGCCAGTTACATCGACTGTCGTTAAAAATATTGGAGAAATACCATTCGTACCGGCAACTACGGGGGCAATGTTAATAAAAGGTACGTATGGACTGCCTTTTTTACCCGCCCAAAGTGCAACGTTGTTGACACCTGACATACGAGAAGAACCAACACCCATCGTACCTTTTTCGGCGATAAGCATTACTTTAGCGCTAGGGTGCTTAGCTTGTAATGCTTGTATTTCTTCTTGAGCTTCTGGAGAAATTAAGCATTTGCCATGCAATTCACGATCTGCACGAGAGTGAGCTTGATGACCTGGCGATAATAAATCAGTTGATATATCACCTTCACCGGCAATATAAGTAACCACGTCAATTTTTTCTGCAATATCGGGTAACTTAGTAAAAAACTCTGCTTGTGCGTAACTTTCTAAAATATCTTTAGCAATCGCATTACCCGCTTTAAATGCTGTTTCAAGTCGGCTGGTATCTGTTTCATACAAATACACTTGAGTTTTTAATACTTCTGCCGCTGGTTTTGCTACCGCTGCGTTATCAGATAAGGCTAAATCAAGAAGAACATGAACTGAAGGTCCACCCTTCATATGAGATAACAATTCAAAAGCAAACGTTGGTGAAATCTCTTCTACGACTGACTCAGCTAAAATAATTTCTTTTAAAAAGGCAGTCTTTACTCCTGCAGCACTCGTCGTTCCTGGCAAAGTGTTATAAATGAAAAAATTAAGTGAGTCTGCTCTATGCTCATTTCCTGAATCTTTAATTTGAGTAATAATTTCAGATAATAACTCAGCGCCATCAATTGGCAGAGGCGCTAATTCTAGATCATTTTTACGACTTTCAATTTCTGCTATATATTTTAAATACAAGCTCATTCGATATTCTCTCTATCTATAATATGCTAATAAGATTTTAATTAGCTGGAAAAAATTTTGTGGGTAGTTTATCAGATTTTGGGCCTACTAAGAATCATTAGACTCAATAAGCGTTATTCATATTACTTATAGTTGATAGAAGATATCGTTATACTGGTTATGTTTTTATTTGCGAAGAAGACTTGCTTGACAATAAGATGTTAATTATCAATTCACTTGATAGCTGTTCAGATTAACTATGCCTATCCCTAATTATATAATCATCAATAATAACAGCCGGTTGTTCATCAACTTTAAATGAGTACCTAGCGTATGGTATCGATAATCTTAATGTTGGATTGTTAAGTGCTTGACCATCATAATTGATATGAAAATAATCGAAGCTAATTTTAAGACAGATTAAGTATCAGCTAACATAAGTGGCCACCTTAAGACTGTTTACCGGTGGTGAAAAATAGCACTACCCATAAATAGTAGGAATTGCTTGTCGCTTATGTTGAGTCTTTGTATATATATTAATAATGTGTTCACTCACTTTTTTGCTAACAGCTCTGCCTTCCAAAAAATCATCTAATTCATCGTAGCTAATGCCTAGGGCAGCTTCATCAGTTTTTCCTGGGTCGAGGTCTTCTAAATCAGCGGTAGGGGCTTTTTTTACTAGAAAATCAGGAGCGCCTAATTGACTCGCTAGCTGTCTAACTTGTCTTTTAGATAGGCCAAACAAGGGGGCTAAATCACAAGCGCCATCACCCCATTTAGTAAAAAATCCCGTGATGTTTTCTGCTGAATGATCGGTTCCTAAGACTAAAGCGCCCACAATTCCAGCAATGTGATATTGCGTTACCATTCGAATTCGAGCTTTAACATTACCTTTAGAAAAATCAATTTGTGCATCACTTTTGTCAAGCATACCGGCTGAGCTTAATGCTTCTATGACTTCTTCATTTATGCTATTGGCGCCATGTTGAATATTAGTGACTAAACATTTATCGGGTTTAATAAAGTTTAAAGCTAATTGGGCGTCATCTTCATCAGCTTGAATGCCGAAGGGAAGTCTTACCGCAATAAATTGATAAGTGTTATTTTTATTTTCTTCATTAAGTTCATTGATAGCCATTTGCGCTAAACGGCCGCATGTTGAAGAGTCAACGCCACCACTAATACCTAAGACTAAATTATTTAAGCCTGAATTAGATAACTGTTTTTTAATGAAACTAATACGCCGTAATATTTCAAATTGAACATCAATAACGGGTAAAACTTTCATTTCTTCAATAATGAATTGCTGGTTCATGGTGAGCCTTTAGTCTATCTAATGGTATTTTTCTTAGTGTATCAAATGCAGAAAACTTTGGTGATAACTATTAACTTCTATTAATATTTTTTCCTTATATGGAAAAAATACCTACAAACATTCAATTATTTTATATATCCTTGTTAATATAAATTTTAGTGGAAATGGTAACTTCTTATGAAAAAAATTGAAGCAATAATTAAACCTTTTAAAATGGATGATGTAAGGGAAGCTTTGGGTGAAATTGGTATTACTGGGATGACTGTTTCTGAGGTCAAGGGTTTTGGTCGACAAAAAGGCCATACTGAATTATACCGCGGTGCTGAATATATGGTCGATTTTTTACCTAAAGTGAAACTAGAGATCGTTGTCCCTGCTGCAGACGTTGAGCGCTGTGTGAATGCTATTTTGGAAACAGCACAAACAGGTAAAATTGGTGACGGGAAAGTATTTATTACCAATGTTGAGCGTATTATTCGTATTCGTACCGGTGAAGAAAACGAGTCAGCGATTTAAACAGATAAAATTTGAAGCCAATAAAACATTAAATGTTGTTATTGGCTTCATTGTAAATTCAAGAAAAACTTTCTACCTGATTATTTATCACGATGCTAATTTATTAATGAGTTATCAGGATAATTAGCTGCTAGTACCTGCATTGCATTTCGCTTTAAATCTTCTAGACCTAATTCTTTATAGCTTTTGATCATAATTTCTAAGGCTTCTTCAACCTCATGACTAGGTGAGAAATACTCGACAATATATCTGCCTCGGTTTGCTGCTGAGGCAAAAGCTTCACGTTTGATGTAATACCTTGCTACTGACAATTCATACTTAGCAAGGCGTGATTTTATTTTGATCATACGTTTGCGAGAATCGGCAGCATATTTACTATTAGGGTACTTATCATTAATTTTTTTAAAATCATTGAAAGCTTCACGAGCTGAAGTTGGATCTCTGTCAGAACGATCTATACCAGCTAAGTCTTGAAATAAATGTGTTTCCATTGAATCATTAATTAATGCTCTCATATAATAAACATAATCAATATTTTGATTGTTAGGATTTAATTTTAAAAAGCGGTTAGTCAGTGCTATACCTTGATCACTATTACCACTTTTATAATAAGCATAAATCAAATCAAGCTGGACTTGATGTGAAATAGGCCCAAAAGGAAATCTTGAGTCAATAGCAGATAAGATTTGAATCGATTTTTGGTATAAACCATTATCTAAGGCTTCTCTCGCATCTACAAATAATGCTTGTGCTGATCGATCAGGTACCTTGTCTATTTCTTCGTCAGAAGAAGAACAGCCAACTAAGCTAAGTGATAACACTAGAAATATAAATTTTATTGTGAATTTTTCCATATACTTGGGATCGCTACATTGTTTTAGTTAAAATAAATATCAAACACCCAGATAAACGGGTAAAATGATCATTGGCATTCTACCTCAGCAAACTTTCATTGCACAGCGCTAATGCCAATTTGATTAACGAAACAAAGCTAAAGAGAGTTAAAGAGAGTTTAATGGCCGAAATAATACAACATAAAGATACAGTTCCAGAGTCATGTTTAGGGAAAAGATTAGACCAATCTTTGGCAGAAATGTTCCCTGATTATTCACGTTCTAGATTAAAAGAGTGGATCTTAGCGGGCCATGTGCAAGTTAATGGTGACGTTTTAACCCGAGCAAGAGAAAAAATGTTCGGTGGAGAACACATTGCAATTAATGCAGAAGTTGAGGCTGAAGTTCGCTTCGAAGCACAAAATATTCCATTGAATATTGTTTATGAAGATGATGATATTTTGGTCATTAATAAACCAGCAGGTCTTGTTGTCCATCCTGGTGCGGGTAATCCTGACGGCACAGTATTGAATGCATTATTACATTATTGCCCTCAGGTAGATATTGTCCCTCGTGCTGGTATTGTCCATAGATTAGATAAAGACACTACGGGTTTAATGGTTGTAGCGAAAACTATCGCAGCACAAACAAACCTAGTTGATGCTCTTCAAGAACGTGAAATCACTCGTGAATATGAAGCCATTGCTAATGGAATTATGACCGCAGGTGGTCTTGTCGACCAACCCATTGGTCGTCATCCAACTAAACGAACTAATATGGCGGTTACCATCAGTGGTCGTCCATCGGTTACTCATTATCGTGTATTAGAAAAATATCGTTTACATACTCGTTTGCGTTTACGTTTAGAAACAGGACGTACTCATCAAATTCGTGTTCACATGGCACATATTACTCATCCTTTAGTTGGTGATCCAAATTATGGTGGTCGTCCAAGACCGCCTAAAAATGCATCGCCTGAATTATTAACCTTAATTAGAGGTTTTAAGCGTCAAGCATTACACGCTGCAATGTTATCGTTATTTCATCCTATTACCGGTGAAGAAATGACTTGGTATGCTGATATTCCAGATGACTTTGAGACATTAGCGAAAGTATTAAGGGAAGATACTAAGTTAAATGCTATCGAAGAATATTAATCGCCATATACATTATGTTGATTGGCCAGCACAGCATGTGCTGGCTTTAACCACTACTCGCCAATATCCTTATTTACCCTTCGTCAATAAATCTAAGTTATCGAAATTTTCAACATTTAACTTAGGTGATCATGTTGGTGATAATCCCGATAATATTATTAGTAATCGTCAATTTTTATTGTCTTTATTACCTAAAAATACCGCTATTCAATGGTTTGAGCAAGTTCATGGCAGTGATGTTTCTATCATTGAATCTGTCACTACTAAGGCAATAGTCGCTGATGCTGCTATTACTAGAGAAAAAAATATCGCTTTAGCAATTATGACCGCTGATTGTTTACCCATATTGTTATCAACAAAACAAGGACATGAAATTGCCGCTATTCACGGAGGGTGGCGGTCTTTAGTTGGTCAGGTTATTTTTAATACACTAACTAAGATGAACGCATCACCCAGTGATGTAGTTGCATGGTTAGGTCCCTGTATCGGTGCTGATGTCTTTGAGGTGGGAGAGGAGGTTAGGCAACAATTTATTGAGTTATCGCCACTATTTGATCCCGCTTTTATCAAGAAAGAAACGCCATTGACCGGGAGTGAAAAAAATCAACGTAACAAGTACTCAGCTAATTTAGTCATGATCGCAACATTACAACTTAATCAATTGGGTATAAACAATATCAGTCTTTTACCTGATTGTACTTTTAGTAATAAAGATGAATATTTCTCTTACCGAAGAGATGGTCAAACAGGAAGGATGGCTAGTATTATTTGTCGTACTTGATAAATAAGTAAATGGTAAAGCATTACTTTAAATCAAACATCATTGTTAATTCCCTTGCAAACCTAAGTTATCACCCCTATAAATAACACTATAAAGTGAATTTAAAGATTAAATAACAGTAGGAGCTATGTATGCGTTTAGAACGTTTCACTCAACCTTTTCAAGAAGCTATTTCTGATGCTAATTCAATTGCTTTGGGTCGAGACCATCAATTTATTGAGCCATCACATCTTATGTTGGCTTTGCTCAACCAAAATGCAAATACCATTATTTCTTTATTTAAAAGTGCAGGTATAGATATCCGTGCATTACGCAGTAAAACTAAATCGGCAGTAAATAAATTTGCCCAAGTAGAAGGTACTGCTGGTGATGTACAGCTTTCCACCTCTCTAGGTAATTTATTGAATTTATGTGATAAATATGCACAAAAGTTGGGGGATAAATTTATCTCATCAGAAGTTTTTGTTCTTGCCGCCCTAGAAGACAAAGGTGCACTCGGTCAAATACTCAAGTCATTAGGGGCAAACGAGCAAAGAATAAAAGATGCCATTACCCATATTCGAGGGGGGGAAAGTGTTGATGACCCGAATGCAGAAAATAACCGCCAGGCATTAACTAAATATACTATCGACTTAACAGAACTTGCCGAACAAGGGAAATTAGATCCTGTGATTGGCCGCGACGATGAAATTAGACGTACCCTACAAGTTTTACAACGCCGAACAAAAAATAATCCGGTATTAATTGGCCATCCGGGTGTTGGTAAAACCGCTATTGTTGAAGGTTTAGCCCAAAGAATTATTAACCATGAAGTTCCAGAAGGTCTGAAAAATAAAAAAGTGTTATCACTTGATATGGCTGCATTAGTGGCAGGTGCAAAATATCGAGGTGAATTTGAAGAAAGATTAAAAGCAGTCTTAAATGAATTAGCCAAAGAGGAAGGTCAAGTTATCCTCTTTATCGATGAGTTACATACTATGGTCGGCGCAGGTAAATCTGATGGGGCAATGGATGCGGGTAATATGCTCAAACCCGCACTTGCCCGTGGTGACTTACATTGTGTCGGCGCAACAACGTTAGATGAATATCGACAGTACATAGAAAAAGATGCTGCACTTGAACGTCGCTTTCAAAAAGTTTTAGTGGATGAACCCAGTGTGGAAGACACTATAGCAATTTTACGAGGGCTAAAAGAGCGCTATGAATTACATCATAATGTCGATATCACTGATCCTGCCATTGTTGCGGCTGCAACTTTATCTCATCGCTATATTAGTGACCGTCAATTACCAGATAAAGCCATAGATCTTATAGATGAAGCTGCTTCGAGTATTCGTTTACAGATGGACTCTAAGCCTGAAGATCTTGACCGTATCGAACGTCGTCTAATTCAACTTAAACTTGAAGCAAAATCACTAGAAAAAGAAAGTGATGAAGCGTCGAAAAAACGTCTATCGCTTATCGCTAAGGAAATAAATTCATCACAAAAAAGCTATGATGAATTAGATGAGGTCTGGAACACCGAAAAAGCGGCGTTACATGGAACTCAAGCAATTAAAGAAGATTTAGAACAAGTGAGAATTGATTTAGAAGCGGCAAGACGTGCTGGTGATCTTAATTTAATGGCAGAGATACAATATGGGAGACTTCCAGAATTAGAAACGCAGTTAGACTTAGCTAGCCAGGCAGAAATGTTAGAAATGACATTACTTACCAATAAAGTTACTGAGGTTGAAATTGCGGATGTGCTCAGTAGAGCAACCGGTATTCCTATTGCAAAAATGCTAGAGGAAGAATGTGACAAGCTATTAAATATGGAGTCGGCCTTACATAAGCGAGTTATTGGACAGTCTGAGGCAGTTATTTCAGTTTCAAATGCTATTCGACGTTCACGTGCCGGATTAGCAGATCCAAACCAACCCATTGGCTCATTTTTGTTTCTTGGACCTACAGGTGTAGGTAAGACCGAACTTGCGAAAGCATTAGCACACTTTATGTTTGACAATGATGATGCATTAATACGTGTTGATATGTCGGAATTTATGGAAAAACATTCGGTAGCGCGTTTAGTTGGTGCACCGCCAGGTTATGTTGGTTATGAGGAAGGAGGTTATCTCACTGAGGCGGTAAGACGTAAACCTTACTCTGTAATTTTACTTGATGAAGTTGAAAAAGCACACCCAGATGTTTTTAATATTTTATTGCAAGTACTTGATGATGGTCGATTAACTGATGGACAAGGTCGAACAGTCGACTTTAAAAACACAGTAATTATTATGACTTCAAATATTGGCTCTGACATTATCCAACGTTTTGGTGATGATAGTAGATATGAAGAAATGAAAACGAGTGTAATGCATGAGGTAGGGATGAACTTTAAGCCAGAGTTTATTAATCGAATAGATGAGTCTGTAGTCTTCCACCCCTTACTGTCAGAACAAATAGAACAAATTGCGTTTATTCAGATTGACTTATTGAAACAAAGGTTAGCGACTCGTGATATAGAATTGACAGTTTCAAAGGAGGCACTAGCAATAATATCGGCAGTTGGTTTTGATCCACTGTTTGGGGCTAGACCATTAAAAAGAGCAATTCAACAAGGTCTTGAGAATCCATTAGCACAAAAAATATTAGCAGGTAATTATTCTGCTGGAACAATAATAAAAGTAGATACCGCGAATGGTGAATTAATATTTAATTAATAACTTAGTCATGAGTAATACATCTAAGGACAAAACATCATCAAAAACTCATCTAAAAAAAAACAGATTGAATCAATTATGGACTAAATTAAGTCTGAAATTGTTCAGCGACCTGAACAAGTGCTTTATTTTGATTCACTTTGTATTAATTCCAAGCTGTTAAAAGATTAATTGAAGTTATTATCAAAAAAGGGTTGACGAAAAATCAAAACTCGCTATTATGCGCATCCAGTTCAAAGGGGTAACCCAACGGACTGTTTTGATACGTTAACACCTCTTTATAAGAGCTAAATCGTTAACCAAACATTTAAAAATAAGATTTGAATAAATTCAGATTTAATTAAATAAAATGTTGACATCAAAACTGAGACGCGTAGTATACGCATCTCGCTTCAGGCAAGGCCTGCAGCGCGGAAGTAGA